>Ga0209302_10000112_pt1 | contig 51529 bp, 48 predicted proteins | sample ArcOceMetagenome_2_FD_187445 | JGI IMG/M metagenome (GOLD analysis project Ga0209302, IMG submission 187445) | Marine eukaryotic phytoplankton communities from Arctic Ocean - Arctic Ocean ARC135M Metagenome (SPAdes) (version 2) | ecosystem: Environmental > Aquatic > Marine > Oceanic | place...
TGATCACTATCAGTCCCAATAGCGTTTTGACGCTGAAATAGCACTCTTAAAGCGACTTCCCGTACCCTATTGCCCATCTGCCGCACTACCAGATAAAGGCAGTTATATTGCCCGTAAAGCAGCAGGAACTCCGTTGGTTGTTGTGCGCGGTCTCGATGGGGTGGTTAGGGCGTTTATTAATGCCTGCCGTCATCGCGGTATGCAGGTAGCTAAGGGCAGCGGCTGTTCTCGGTCTTTTGTTTGTCCCTATCATGCATGGACTTACAATCTTGAGGGCAACCTTAAAAACATTCCAGGCCCAGAGGGCTTTCCCGGTATCGACCCCGAAGAGCATGGCTTGGTGCAAGTCAGCGCTGTTGAAAAAGGCGGCATTGTCTATGTGATGCAAGAGGGCGAGATCAGCCCGGAGATGCTCAACGATACTTTAGATTTTTTTACCCCAGAACAGGAGATGTTCGAGCACACCAACTTGACCGATGAGGCTAACTGGAAGCTGCTTACTGAAACCCTCATGGAGGGGTACCATATTAAGTCTCTGCACAAAGAGACCTTTTACCCCTACGGCCTTGATAACCTGACATTGGTAGAAACTTTCGGCGCTAATTCAAGGGTGACATTCCCGTTTAAGCGTATCGAAAAATTGCGTGATGTAGCGCCAGAAAAACGGCGTATCGACGGGCTGGTCACCCAGGTTTATCTGCTGTTTCCCAATGCAAGTGTCGCAGTGCTGTCCAAACATACCAGCCTAGTGATGCTCGAGCCCCTGAGCCCAACTCGCTCCCAGTGGGTAGTGTATCGCATGATAAATCGGCAGGGCGACGACCATCAGATCAGCCATGAAGACGCGAGGCGCGATGCCCTTTTTGTCAATGAATCTGGGCAAGACGAAGACCGTGAAGCGGCTTGCGCTATACAGGAATCGGTTGGTAGTGGCGCTAACGACCACTTTACCTTTGGCTATTTCGAAAAGGCGATAGTGAATTTCCATCAGCATTTGGCAAAGTATCTAGATTAAAAGCCCCTAGATTAAAAGCCCTTAGATTAAAGGCCCTTGGACTAAAGGCCCTTAGACTAAAGAGCCCTTAGATTAAAAACACTTAGATTAAAAAATCGACTAGCTCTTAGGCTTTGCGAAGCAGGGCACTTCTATATTCTGCGCATTAATCAGCTTAAAAAACTCATGAAACTTGTTTTGAATACAGTAATTATGCGCCAGAGCCTCGGCGGCAGCCCGCACATCCTCGCTGTCATCGCCCATCACTTCTTTTGCCAGCTTTAGCACCACCGTCAGGGCAGCTTCTTCCGCAGGCCAGTTCTCTACTAGACCCTGCAGGGCATATAATTGGTTATACCTCTGCATCAACCGGTAATCGTCATTAGGCCCGGCTTCTTCAATATCAATGATTTCCTGCACTAGGGGCACAGCGGCCCGATAGTCTTCAGTAAAAATGAGATATTTGTAATAGTAATCTCTGGTCTTGATAGTCGTGGAATGGGTTTTTCCAAAAACGTGCGACGAGAGCACATAGGCACTTTTGATCTGCTCGTGATTAGGGTTAAAGCGTCTGGTTTCTTCGTAGCTGTGATTAATGTTTCTCAGCATCACAATGCACATTTTGTGTTGATCAGAGTATTTGGCGATGCACTGAGGTATGGCCTTTGAACTGCGGCTGATCACTGATGCCCATTTTTTGCGGGTAAGATCATGGTCTATTTTGAGAATGGTTTTATCGAGCTTTTTGTCAGACCAAGGCCTTGCCTCTGCTTGGGTTGGTAGCCATAGCAGGGCCAAAATAAGTGCTGATACAAAAGCGAAAATATTAGAATTTAATGATGTTTTCATGGTTAGTCCCCTCAAACTAAAAAATACCATCACAGAAAGTATAGGTTAAGAATTTGATCTGGGACGAAAATCTCATTTGGGGAGTTTTTGTCACTAGCGGATAGATTGCCTGAGTTTATTCTGTCATATATGATGCCATTACAATCTCAGCCACCCTATAACAATAAGAGACAGGCAATGACGAACTCTACAGAGCTATGGACAGACCGCACCGACATCCGAATAACCAAGCAGGTCACTAGGCCGATAGAGCCTCTGGCCCAAGGTAAGGTTCTGGTTGCCATAGACAGGTTTGCTCTCACCGCCAATAACGTCAGCTACGCAGTAACCGGCGATAGTATTGGCTACTGGCAGTTTTACCCCGCAGAAGATAACTGGGGCATAGTGCCAGTGTGGGGCTGTGCCAGCGTCATTGAGTCCAACTGCGCCGAAGTGCCAGTGGGTGATCGCCTCTGGGGCTACTTTCCCATGGCCAGCCATGCCGTGCTGCAACCGGGCAATGTGCATGCCGATTACTTTGTCGACGTAGTAGAGCATCGTCGCGATTTACCCATGGTCTATAACCAGTTTCGTCGTACCCAAGCCGAGCCTGAATTTCTACAGAACATGGAAAACGAGCGCTGCCTATTGTTTCCATTGTTCATGACCTCATACCTAATCTATGACTACCTGATCGATAACGACTTCTTTGGCGCCCAACAAGTGGTGATAGGCTCCGTGTCCTCTAAAACCGGCTTTGGTTTAGCCCAGATGCTGCACAACGACAGCAATCTAAGCCAGTCGGTGATTGGTGTAACCTCCCCGGGCAACGTCGGCTTTGTCGAAAGCCTAGGCTGCTGCGACCAGATTGTTCTGTATAAAAACGAAAGCCAAATTGACGCCACTATACCCACGGCCTACGTAGATATGTCCGGCGACGTGCGCCTGACGCAAAGCCTGCATAATCACCTGGGCGACAATATGGTCGAGAGCTGCATGGTAGGGGGCAGTCACTGGCAGGAAGGTGGCAAGGCCGGTGACTTACCCGGCGCCCGCCCAAGGTTCTTCTTCGCTCCAGGGCAAATTGAAAAGCGTAATAAAGAATGGGGCCCAGGTGTTGCCATGGCCAAGGCAACAGAGGCCAGTACCAAGGTTTCTGCAATGGTTGCCGATGATATCAATGTGCAGTGGGTACAAGGCGTCGAAGCACTAGCTCAGTCTTGGACTCAACTATTAGACAACCAGATTCCACCGAGCACAGGCTTAATGGTCTCTCTATGAAAAAACTGCTTAGTGTGGTCGTACTTATTACGATTGCCGGCTTTACTAGCTGGCAAAACCGCGTTGAACTGTTGGTATGGGCGGCGCCAAAGTTATTAAAAATCACCCAGCCAGTCGCAGCCAATAGGCCCATCACATGGCCTAAGGGACCAGCCAGCGCCACAGTCGCCAGCGCCGAGCGCCCACCCAATATTGTACTCATAGTCACCGACGATATGGGCTTCAACGACATCTCACTTTACAACGGCGGGGCAGGTGACGGCACCCTGCAGACCCCCAGTATCGATGCCTTGGCACAGCAAGGAGTAACCTTCACCAACGGCTACGCAGCCAACGCAGTCTGCGCGCCTTCCCGCGCCTCTATAATGACCGGCCGCTATTCCACCCGATTTGGTTTTGAGTACACACCATTCTTCAAAACCGGCGTCACCATTTTCGACTGGATGAACCAAACAGACCCCGCAAAAATCCCCCTGTTTATCGACACCGAAAATGCAAAGACCATGAAACCGATGGGGGAACTGGGCCTGCCAAGCTCCGAAATCACCATCGCCGAATTACTTCAGCAGCAGGGTTATTACACCGCCCATATTGGCAAGTGGCACCTTGGTTCCGTAGGAGACATGGTCGCGATTAATCAGGGTTTCAATGATAGTCTTGAGCTAAAAGGCTCACTGTACTTCCCCGAAGGTCACCCTGACGCAGTGAATGCCATCGTTAGCAATGACCGTATTGATCGCATGGTCTGGGCGACAGGCCGCTATGCCGCTAGTTTTAATGCCACTGGTGCAGAGGGTGAACAATTTGCCCCCAAGGGCTACGTCACAGATTACTACACCGACCAAGCCGTCAAAGTCATCGAAAACAACCGCAACCGCCCCTTCTTTTTGTATCTAGCCCACTGGGGTATTCATAACCCACTGCAGGCCAGTCGCGAAGATTACGACGCTCTTGCGCATATAAAAGATCATCGACAGCGAGTGTACTCGGCCATGATTCGGGCAGTAGACCGCAGCGTCAGAAAAGTCAGTCAGGCCCTAGAAGATAACGGCCTTAGCGACAACACCTTGATTATTCTCACCAGCGACAACGGCGGTGCCGGCTACATCGGCCTGCCCAATATCAATAAACCCTACCGTGGCTGGAAGCTCAATCATTTTGAAGGCGGCACCCACGTGCCGTTTATGGCCAAGTGGCCCGCACAGATTTCACCCAACAGCAGCATGGCAGCCCCTATACATCACAACGATATATTCAGCACCATAGCCGCCGCCTCTGGAGTTCAGGTTCCTCAGGATCGCACCATCGACGGCATAGATTTGCTGCCCTATATCCGCGGCGAAATGACCGATGCGCCCCACAAAACATTGTTCTGGAGGGTAGGGCATCAGCAGACCGTGCTGCACGAAGGTTGGAAGCTAATCCGTGCCGACCAGTCTCACCTACCGCAACCCGCAGCCCAGGCCAAGTGGCTATTTAATTTAGCAGTTGACCCTACAGAGCAGAATAATCTGGTTGCTGACAATGGTAGCAAAGTGGCTCAGTTGGAGGCTTTGTTAGCGGCTCATAATGCCGAGCAGGCAGCGCCTCGTTGGCCTTCGGTAATCAATGCGCCGCAGTTGATTGATAAGACGAGTAATGAGCCTTTTGAAGAGGGTGATGAGTTTATTTATTGGCCGAATTAGGTGTGTGTGCGGAGGTTAATAGCACCTAGGGCTACCCTTGCGATCGGTCCCATGGGTGCAACCCTTTTCAGCGTTCGCTCAACTCGCTGCGCTCAGACAGTGAGCTCTCTCAATCTGAAAATGATCACACCCATAAACGGGCCCTGACTGATCGCAAGGGTAGCCCTAGGTGCTCTTTTAATTCCCGCGGTACATCCCAGAAAAAGCGAAAGAAAAAACACTCAAAACTTCAGTTACGCTTCAATATTGAGGCTTACCTGCCCCTGTCCCCTTTCAAAACCGTAGCCAGCATGGATGCTGGCTCCGAGACTACAGGGATGTATTCACGTCGTGTTTTGAAAGGGGACAGGGGCAGGTAAGCCGGGCCAGTGACCCCAACCAAAATACCATTCTCTAAGATAGACGTGAAAGCGGGATAAAGATAACAGGCTCGGTACGACTACCGAGCCATTAACCCTATAGCGTTAAACCACCGTCCACAACAATGCACTCACCATTGGTATAGCTGCTAGCATTAGACACCAGATACAACACCGTGCCAGCCATCTCATCAGGCTCCGCATGGCGATGCATAGGAATAGCAGCAATCGCTTGGTTATAAATCTTCTCATCACTAAACAGCGCACCAGCAAACTGCGTCTTAGTCATGCCAGGTAACAGCGCATTCACGCGAATATTATGGCGACCACATTCCTTAGCAAACGCCTTAGTCATATTCACCACCGCCGCCTTACTAATCGAATAAATACCCTGCAAAGGGCCCGGCTGTAACGCATTGATCGACGCAGTGTTCACGATAGCGCCACCACCGTTATCGCGCATCATCTTGCCGCCCTCAACACACATAAAGAAATAGCCGCGAATATTCACATCAACCGTCTTCGTATAAGCACCCAGATCAGTATCCAAAATATCGCCAAAATAAGGGTTAGTCGCCGCATTATTAATCAGAATATCCAGCTTGCCATGTACCTGCTTAATATGAGTAAAGCAGGCCTCGATATCAGCCATATTACCCACATGGCAAGCCAGCGCCTCAGCACTACCACCAGCAGCAGTAATCGCATCAGCCACAACCTGACAGCCATCAATCTTGCGACTAGAGACAATCACATGAGCACCTTGCTCGGCTAGAAGTTTTGCAATGGACTCGCCGATACCGCGGCTTGCGCCAGTGACTAAAGCAATCTTGCCCGTTAGATCAAAAAGGTTAGTGCCCATGGGTTTTCTCCAGAAATTATTATTGGTTTATAAGTTAAAAATGTTAGTGGTTAAGAGCTTTTAATTGTAAAGAAATTTTAATTATTAATATCCCTAAGGAGAGCCGCAATCTCAGTTCTCATCAAATTACGAATCGTACTGTAAGTGCTACGGTCCTTACTGGTTAGGGTTTTAGCAAGCTCAAGAGCCGCCTGCTGCAACTCATCAGCAGGGTAAATTCCATCGACAATCTCAAGGTCCGCGCATTCTTGGCCAGTATAGGCAACGCCAGTCAGCAGCATATTTTTGAGCGCATGCTTATTTGGCAGCAGCTGCACAATAGCGTTACTAACCTCAGTAAACGGAATCTTAATATTCACTTCCGGGAAGCAAAAGCGTCCTCGGTCAGAACGCATAACTCGAAAATCGCAGGCCGACGCCAAAATAGCACCACCCGCATAGGCATTGCCATTAATGCAGGCAACCGTCGGGGCATTAAGCGTAGCAACCCGGCATAACAACGTTTCAAAAGCCTGTAAAAACTCTGCCTTAGCGGTCTCATTTTGGCGGCCCATCCAGTCGAGATTAATACCCGTGCTAAAAGTCTTTTCATGGTCGCAGGTAATCAGCAGGGCAGTATTTCCCGAATACCGTTCTACCTGATCTAGAGCAGCCAAATATTCATGGGCCACGTCAGTAGTAAAGCTGTTGTCACCGGCCTCAGCATTGCTCAGAGTTAAAACATGCACACCCTCGTTAAGGGCTAAAGTCATAGTTGTCATGATAGTTAATGCCTAGGTGAGCGTTAGTAGCCAGCGCTGCCGTTAACAATCTGCTGATAAAAATCCTGGTCCAACAGCTGGTAATGCTTAGCCTTTGGCTGTCGCACGTAAATCTCCTGCTCCACCTGGTCCAAATGATAGGCCTGCTTGCGCAGAGTCCCTTTAAACAGCTTAAAGGTGCCGGTCGTGTCCTGCTCTTTTTCAATGCGCACAAACACAGGGCGGGCAAAGGCAGGCAGTTCGCGGTCAGCGTATTCGGTAAAGGCCGCAGCATCAAACTGATGTCCGGGCTTTAATGTGATGGCAGCCATACCGGCCTTACCCTCAATGCCCGGCATCTCAACACCATAGACATTGCTTATTTCAATCTGCTCGCAGGCATTAAGAATCTCACCCACTTCATTGGTCGAGACATTCTCTGCGCGCCAGCGGAAGGTATCACCCACACGGTCAACAAACTGGTAATGAGGCAAGCCCATGGCAAAGCCTACATCAATTTGGCGAATCAAATCGCCAGTATTAAACCAGCGATCACCAGGTTCACGCAGGTCAGTTAATATTTTGTCATCCGAGGCCTGGGCATCTTTATAGCCATCAAACTTATAGCGGTCATCAATCTGGCCCAGCATCAAACCAGCGTCACCCAGAGGTACCTCAATCACATTGCCGCTGTCGTCGCGTACAATTTCGTCGTTTTCAATATCGTATTTCACCAGCATCACAACAACCGAACCCGTGCCAATGGTGGAGTCTTTGTTGAGAATGTTCAGAAACGACACATTGCCCTCACTAGAACCATAGATCTCAGTGATGCGGTTTACCTTAAAGCGATTACGGAACGTGTCCCAAACATCTGGGCGCAAGCCGTTACCCAGCATAGTTTGCAATGGGTTGTTCTGCTCTTCAGGGCAGGCCGGGGCCATAGCCAGATAGCGGCACAGCTCGCCCACATAAACAAACAATGTAGTCTGGTACTGCTGCACCTCAGGCCAAAACTGCGATGCCGAAAAGCGGCGGCGTAAAAACATCGAAGCACCAGAGTGCAAGCAACTGCCAATACCCAGCAAAAAGCCCGTGGCATGGTAGAGAGGCAGGCAGATATACATGCGGTCCGAAGGTTTAGCATGAAAGCCAACCTTAGAATAAGGCTTGGCCGCCGACATAATTTTGCGATGGTAGACAACAGCTGGCTTGGGCAGGCCAGTGGTACCAGACGTAAAGATATACAGGGCGATCTCGCCAGCGACAATATCGTCGGTTTCTGGAAGGTTATCCACGGGCATAGAAGACACAGTGGCGCTAAAGTCGGTAGCCCAGTCAGGCGCCGTTTCATTAATAGTCTTATCAGCCACCCATAAATAGTCAGTATCGGCCAGCGTTAGGCTATCTTTGACGCCCATAACGGCCGGCAGTAGCTCCTGGCCAATCAGGCATTTTTTAGACTCAACAGTGCTAATGCAATGGGCCAGAGGGCGGTCGGTCAAGCCAGTGTTAATAAGGCCAGCAGTGGCACCTATTTTAGCCAGAGCAAAAATACTGCACAGCAGTTCGGTACGATTTTCAATCAGCACCGCAACACAGTCACCTCGAGTTACACCTTGCTGCTTAAGGCTGTGGGCATATTGATTCGTTAGCGCATTAAACTCAGACCAAGTCAGCTCAGCGCCTTCACAGACAATGGCAGACTTATTGGGGTACTTGGCAGCAGTGGTCTGGAACATAAGACCGAGAGAAGACTTGGCATCATCACTAGGGGGCTTAAAGAATATCAGCGTCGGGGCTGCCTGTATAAAATTCCACAGCACGCGGAAATACTCGATAACATTTTTCATTGGTGGCCCCTAGATTGAGTCTTATTATTATATTTGACGATGGTTTTATTATGGCACTGAATATGACAATATAAAACCTCGACTTAGTCACAAGAGTATATCGGAGTTAATCGTATGTCAGGTGAAATGCATTACCAAAAGAAGCTCCGGACTATTAAAGGCAAACAGATTGCCTATATAGATGAAGGTAGTGGCGACCCCATAGTACTGCTCCATGGAAACCCGACGTCTTCTTACCTGTGGCGCAATGTTATCCCCGAGCTCGTTGGCAAGGGCCGCGTTATAGCTCCCGACCTTATTGGCCAGGGTGATTCCGAGAAACTCCCCGCCAGCGCTGGCCCCGAGCGCTATTCCTTTGAAGTAGCCTACAGCTATCTAGATGGTCTGTTAGCCGAGATTGGAGCCAGTTCAAACGTCACACTAGTCATTCACGACTGGGGCAGTGCACTGGGGTTTTACTGGGCCCAGCAGCACCCAACAGCCGTGCGTGGCATTGCCTATATGGAAGGTATCGTATGTCCCCTAAGCTGGGACGACTGGCCCGAGGCTGCCAGGGGTATTTTCCAGGGCTTTCGCTCAGAAAAGGGCGAAGACATGATCTTACAGCGCAACATGTTTATCGAAAAAGTACTGCCAAGCTCGGTTATGAGAACCCTAACCGACCAAGAAATGGCCCATTATCGGGCTGGCTTTGAAGAAACCGATGACCGCCAAGTCACATTGAACTGGCCCCGACAGATCCCTTTAGACGGCACACCGGCCCATATGGTTGACCTAGTAAGTAGCTACGGCCAATGGCTGGCAGGCAATACAGAGCTACCCAAGCTATTTGTTAATGCCGAGCCGGGCTCAATACTGACCGGCAAAGCACGAGAGTTTTGCCGCAGCTGGCCCAATCAAACCGAGGTGACGGTTGCAGGCAGCCACTTTATTCAGGAAGATTCACCCAAAGAAATTGGTCAGGCTGTTGCCGATTGGCTCGAGACTATATAGCCAATCAGCTTAGAGCTTGAAAACAACATCAAAAACAAGAAAAGTAAATAGGAGCGCAGCAAATGTCAGATGTCCCCGTATACATGGTCGTTAATCTACACGTCACCAATGCCGACGAATACCGCAAATACGAGAAAGGCTTTTTCCCAATCCTGAAAAAACATGGCGGTTCGTTCTTAACCTTTGACGACAACCCCATCACCCTTGAAGGCACGATACCTCGAGAAGGGCGCATAATAATTTTCACCTTTCCCTCAGAAGACGCCGCCAACCAATGGTGGGCAGATGCAGACTACCAGCAGCTTAGCGAATTTCGCCGCGCAGGCACCCAGATGGAATTTTTGACCATGGTTCATGGCCTGCCACCAAGAGGCTAGAGCTCTTCGCCTATAATCATTCAGCTGCCGCCAGCTATAGGCGGTAGCCCAAAATAATAAAAAGAGGGCATACAGTGATATCAGCAACCACCATCTGGGGCATCGCCGCCCTGATTTATGTTCTATTTTGGGCCTGGTATGTCGGCCTTCGCGGCAAGCTCTCCCAAGCTGAAATTGAACATTATGGCCAGCGATTTACCGAGGCCGGTCTGCCGGTAGCAGCCCAAGAAAACCTACGCCGTTTTTTAGAAAAAGACGATGGCCGTGAATGGTTTATGGTGAATGTGCTAGAGCTCAAGTCGCCCAAATATGAGTCGGCAAAACTGTTGCTTAGCTACAGCAACACTTTTATGGCCGGTATGTTTAAGCGCGCAGGGCACCCCTATTTTATAGCCGTTGCCGCCGCTAAAAACGTCGAAAATCTCAACTGTGACCATGCAGACAACTGGACCTCTACCGGAATTGTTCGCTACCGCAGTCGCCGCGACTTTGCCGAGACATTATTGGACACCTTTGGCAGTGCACACCACGCCGACAAACTTGCGGCCCTAGAAAAGACCTTCGCGTTTCCTGCCACCACCACATTATTAATGGGCTCGCCCCGGGTGTTAGTGGCTATGGGTCTTGGGCTTATTGCCTCGCTCTCTAATTTAGCGCTCTCCAATTTAGCACTATCCAATTTAGCGCTTGCTAACCTAGTACTCTAATAACTATAAAAATATTGAGACAAAAAATCATGACTACAGATAACGCCCTATTTAAGCCCTTCCAACTGGGCAACCTACAGCTCAAAAACCGCATCGTTATGGCACCCATGACACGTAACTTCTCACCCAACGACAACATCCCCGGCGACAACGTAGTCGAGTACTACCGTCGTCGTGCAGAAGGCGGTGTCGGTTTAGTTGTCAGCGAAGGCACCTGTATCGGGCATCCTGGCGCCAGTGGCTATCCCGGCGTACCGTATTTTCATGGCGAAGCACGCCTGGCAGGTTGGAAAAAAGTTGTCGACGCCGTGCATGCTGCCGGTGGTAAATTTGCGCCCCAGCTATGGCATGTAGGCGCAGTGCGTAAAGCGGGCACCATGCCCGAAGGTGATGTGCCAGGCTACGGCCCCTCAGGTATGAACGTACCGGGCAAGGTTAATCGCCATGTGATGACCCAACAAGACATAGACGATGTAGTTGCCGCCTTTGCCCAAGCTGCAGCAGACGCCGAAGCCATAGGCTGCGATGCCATCGAATTACATGGCGCCCATGGGTATTTAGTTGACCAGTTTTTCTGGGAGGGCACCAACCAGCGTGAAGATAAGTACGGTGGATCACTAGAAAATCGTGGACGCTTTGCGGTAGAAATCATTAAGGCCGTACGTGCCGCCGTCAGCCCCGACTTCCCGGTTATCTTGCGCTGGTCTCAGTGGAAGCAGCAAGACTACACCGTACGTTTAGCGACCACACCTGAAGAGCTAGAGCGCTTCTTGAAGCCTTTGTCTGACGCCGGCGTGGACATATTCCATTGCTCACAAAGACGCTTCTGGGAACCCGAATTTGAAGGTAGCGATTTAAACCTAGCGGGCTGGACGCAAAAAATTACCGGCAAGCCCGCCATCACCGTAGGCAGCGTAGGCCTAGACGCCGAATTTACTCCTAAACCCGGCGAAGCAACCTTTAGAGAAGCAGAACCCGCAAGCCTAGATGAACTGTTGCGCCGCATGGACGCCAAACAATTTGACCTAGTGGCCGTGGGCCGCGCCTTAATATCCAACCCAGCTTGGGTTGATATGGTGCAAGGTGAGCGCCACGAAGAACTAAAACCATTCCGTAAAGAACATTTAGCTGAGCTTATATAAGCCGAATTAATTTAACCGGCCTAAAGTGACTCAATAAAATATAAAAACAAAGAACGGGAGAGACCCTTTGGAACTTAAAGACAAGATCGTAGTAATCACCGGTGCCGGCAGCGGTATTGGCCGAGCACTCGCCATTCGATTTCACGCCGAAGGCGCCAAGAAAATCGTCTGCACCGATATCAATCTCGCTAACGCCGAAGAGACCGCTGCCATGGTCAACGGTGTTGCCATGAGCAGCGATGTCGCCAAAGAAGAAGACATTGTTCGAGTTATCGAAGACACCGAAGCCAATATTGGTCCCATCGATTTGTTTTGCTCCAACGCCGGTGTTGGTTATGGCGAACGCATAGACTCACCCAATGCAGAGTGGCAATCTATCTGGGATATTAATGTTATGTCCCACGTTTATGCCGCACGGCATTTAGTGCCGCGTATGGTCGCAAGAGGAGGCGGTTATTTTCTCAACACCTCATCAGCCGCAGGCCTGTTAAATCAAATTGGTGGTGCCGCCTATGGTGTGACCAAACATGCCGCCGTTGGCTTTGGGGAATGGTTAGCCATTCACCATAAACACGAAGGTATTAAGGTTTCTATGCTGTGCCCACAAGCCGTGCGCACCGCCATGACCGCCGTCGAAAACGACGCCGTAGCGGCAGCTGCCAACGACGGTATGATCGAGCCAGAAGAATTAGCTGAAAGCGTAGTTGAAGAGCTGCGCAACGAAAGCTTTTTAATACTGCCTCACCCAGTTGTACTCGAATATATACGCAATAAAGCCACCAACTACGACCGTTGGATTGGCGGCATGAACAAACTAATGCAAAGAATTACTGGCATCATCAGTAAATAAATAATCTATCTAGCGACTTATGTTGCTAGTTTTACAGGGGAGAGCATCATGGCTTTTGAATTAAGCCCAAGAGCAGAAGACATTAACAATCGTTTAAAAGCGTTTATGGATGAGCATATTTATCCGCGCGAAAAAGAATACGAACAATTTACCGGCGAACACAACAACCTGTGGCAGTACCCAGATTGGTACCAAGGTCTAAAAGACGAAGCCAAAAAGCAGGGCCTATGGAACCTGTTTTTGCCAGCAGAATACAAACCCTGGAGCCCAGGCCTAACCAACCTAGAAATTGCCCCCATGTTCGAAACCATGTCCAGAGCGGCCTGGTCACAGCAAATCTTTAACTGCAACGCCCCAGATCGCGGCAACATGGAAGTACTGGCTAAGTACGGTACCCCAGAGCAGCAAAAACAATGGTTAGAGCCTCTGTTAGCAGGCGAGATTCGCTCGGCCTACGCCATGACCGAACCAGACGTTGCCTCATCAGACGCCACCAACATGGAACTCAAAATCGAGCGCGACGGCGACGAGTATGTATTGAACGGCCGCAAATGGTGGACCACCAATGTCATTGGTTCTGCCTGTAAAATTATGCTGGTTATGGGCAAGTCCAACCCAGACGCACCGCGTCATCAGCAGCACTCAACTATTTTAGTACCCACAGATACCCCAGGGGTTGTTATGTCCCGCCCACTAAAAGTGTTTGGTGAATACCACTCCCCCGGCGGTGAAGGCGACATGCTATTTACCAACGTACGGGTGCCAGTGGGCAACCTGATCTTAGGTGAAGGCCGTGGTTTTGAAATTGCGCAGGGTCGTTTAGGGCCCGGTCGTTTCCAGTACGCCATGATGTTTGTTGGCATGGCGCAGCGCTGCCTAGAGCTCATGTGTGAACGCGCCCAAGCGCGAGTCGCCTTTGGTGAGCAGCTGAGCAAAAAGACCAGCGTACAGCACGAGATTGCCCGCAGCCGCTGTGATATCGAACAGTGTCGCTTGCTAGTGCTAGCCGCCGCAGAAAAAATGGACAAGTACGGTATCGACGGCGCAAGAGAAGATATCTCCATGCTCAAAATTGTCGCACCCAAAATGTGTGAAGACGTCTCAAGCCGCGCCATGCAAATCTTTGGCGGCATGGGCGTTTGCCAAGACACACCACTGGCCCATATCTGGACGACCAGCAGATTCTGCCGTATCGCCGACGGCCCAGACGAAGTGCACATGTCGCAGCTAGCCAAAATGACCATGCGTTCGTTAAACCGACAAGCAACATAAGTTAAAAGACAAAGGAGTCATCATGAGTTTTTCATCCAAAGTACTCAGCATCGAAAAGCAGGGGCAGGTCGGCATCGTATGGCTAGACCGCGAACCTAAATACAACGCACTGTCCACCGAACTGTGGTCAGCCATACCCCATGCCCTAGATGCACTGTGCGAAGACACCGAGATCGGCGCAATTATTCTAGCCGGTCGCGGCAAGCACTTTTGTGCCGGTATTGACCTAGTCGAAGACGGCCTAAGCGCACACAAAAACGCCAAAGCCCGCTCCAAAGCCGAAGCCAATATTCGCCAGCTAGGCAACACGCAAAAGTTTCAGGCCGCCATTACCTCACTGGCCGACTGTGCACTGCCAGTCATCGCCGTAGTGCAGGGTTTTTGTTTGGGCGCCGGTGTAGACCTAATCACCGCCTGCGACATTCGTATCGCCAGCGCTTGCTCAGTCTTCAGCGTCCGCGAAACCCGCCTAGGCCTAGTGGCCGACGTAGGCACATTGCAGCGCCTGCCCAAGATACTAAACGCCGGCCATGTCGCAGAATTAGCCTACAGCGGTAAAGACATTAAAGCCGACCGCGCCGAGAAAATTGGTTTGGTAAACGACGTATACGAGTCCGCCGAAGCCACCATGGCAGCAGGTCTACAATTGGCCAACGACATCGCCAGCAACTCACCCATGGCAGTAAGAGGTACCAAGTTTATTTTGCGCCAGTCAGAAAACCTCACCGACCAGCAGAGCCTAATGGTCAATGGCATGTATACCATGATGACCAGCTTGGAATCCAATGATCTGCAAGAAGGCATACATGCCTTTGCAGAGCGCCGACCTGCGAAGTTTACAGGTAGCTAAACTAAACGGCCTTTTATGGCAAAAGGCCTCTTGTGACAAACGGCTTCTTGTGACAAACGGCCTCTTGCGGCACCCAAGCTGCAAGAGGTCGTTCCATATACTGCCAATCACCAGACCTCCACCCTGTCTTGTCGCCCACAAATCTTATTTTCTCACCTAGCTGCTAATACTCCATCAATCTAATCCCGTCATTAAAAAAAATACGGTGATTAGTTTGTTGGAGAGATGGCGATAGGTTAAAAGAATACGGCTGATCTCCTGCTTAATAGTGACTGGATCAACCTCGCCCGTTGACCAGTCTTTTTAAATAGGTATGTGAACGACGACCTGGTATGTTCATTTAGCTCTGTCGTGATGACGGTTGATTTTTACGGTGATGATGTCAGACAGCGTCTAAACCCCAAACACAAAAAAAGGGGTAACAGCAGTTACCCCTTTTTCTTTTGCGATGCACTTACCTCTAAGACATATCCCTAGTCGCATCAGCAGCCTAGGGAAGTGTTGTACTTGAAGCCTGTTTCTATCTCAGCTTGCGGCGCTAAACCTTATTAGGCCAAAGCTACAAGAGAAAGCATTGGAAGCATGATGATTAAGAGTGCTATGCCAACATTTTTCCATGATGGTGGTGCAAGGCTGCCGGTTTTACTTAATTCTTCAGCCTTTGAGGCTAGCATTTGGCATCTGCCAAACATGCCATATACCATGGCGGGCGCGATACTTAAAGGTGTCGCCAAAGCAAAATCTAAAAAGAAAATATCGATTAGGTTAAGAACCAGATAACCTATACAGAAAGGCATCCAATACTTAACATTATGGTACGCCAGCCAATAAAAGGTAAAAAAGAAACCTAACCAAGACCACTTCCAGGTGGACAGTAGTAATTTCTCGGCACCTTTGTCCCCAACTTCCATGTCGCCAACTGATTTTTTATTGATTAAGGCTGTTAGTGACTGAATCCATTTGTCGCCGCGCTCGCCAAAATACTCTTTAAGGCTAGGATGATTGACTACTTCTATATATTTCATATTTTCCCCTCTCCAGAGATAAATGCCTACATCATGATCTGCACAACATAGCCGCTAATTAACTTTATTATAATTATAAATCTTGTATGCAAGATTTCATGTTACCCAAACTTTTATAGCACGTTCGTTATAACAACTTTGCATAGCTATTATATTTAATGAGTCTCAAAAGCTAACGTGACTCTTTGTTTTTGTTATATCTGATATCTAGGGGCGGAGATGCTGACTTGGATAGTGACTTAGCCAGGAACTTAACTAGCGACTTAGACGAATCTCTAAGCGTTGTTTCAGGCGACAATGGTTTTTTAGGCGAGAATAGTTCTTCAGGCGACAATAGCTCTTTAGCCGACAATAGCTTGGTTACAGCTTTTATATTGGGTTTAGTGGTGACGCCCAATGGCCCTTGCCATTATTGGTTTATAAATAATGGCAGGGCGATTGGATTTTGGCGGCTTGAGGTACTTACTGATCGTTAGTTTTTATAAGCCAAATACGTTGATATAAAATTGCTCGCCATCATCAGTTTGTTCAATAGTGTAAGTGATGGGTAGTGGGCTTGTGCCACCAGGCCCTATGACTGCTAGCTCGGCAGCACATTCGTGTGCTCCAGTGCCCTCATTAGTCGATGTGGTTCTAATAGCATTGACTGCATAAGTAAAAGACGCTGCTGCTGCGGCTCCTAATTGGTTAGACATTTCTCTGGCTGCTATCTCTTTGACTAAGTCTGTGCTCTGTTCGTCACTGCACACGGGCACTGGTGAGCCACACCCTGTTAAAAGCGCCGCAAAGGAAACTGCAGTTAGATATCTTATGGTTTTCATAGTCCCACTCCTAATAAATATATTTATGCATATTTATGTATTTCAGTCTTCAGTTTTTAATTTGTCTAATAACATTCATTAGCTGTTCAAAGGTATACCCAAAACACTGACGTGCCAAGCTTTAGATAATTTTTGGCGTTACACCTTTAGTTTTTCTAAATAAAAAAACTAAATATGCTCAAACATAGCACAGTAAAACTTTAACTTTGCTGACCTGGGTGCTTACTGTGTCCAATAGCTTTTTTAATGAGTTGTGTAGGTCGGTGTTGTATGTTCAAGTGAAGTTATAAAAACCGGTGACGAGCTTTTATGTTTCCGGGAAGAATAATAAGAGGGCGTTTGATATTTTTGCCCGTGGTGATGTTAGTTAATTTTTTGAGGGGTAATACAATGAATATCTTGAGGGGTTTTAAGTTTTTTTTGATCATTCTAGTGTCGGTAGTTCTGTTTGGTTGCGATAGCCTTCCCGAATGCGCTGATATGACTGCCGAAAAAAATGACTGTACTGGTCAGGTCACTTATACCAACGGCAACACATACGACGGTGAGTGGAAAAATAATAAAAAAAATGGTCAGGGTACCTACGTTTGGCCTTCTGGTAGAGAATACATAGGTGCTTGGAAAAATGGTGATAGAGCTGGGCAGGGCACGATGACTGTTAGTGATGGCACGAAGTACGTTGGCACCTGGAAAGATGATGCTTACTTGTTGGGCACTATGACCCAAGCCAACGGTGGAATATATGAAGGTCCATTCGTAGATGGTGTTTATGCGGGAACTGGCACTTTTACCTTCGGCTCTGGAAAGAAATATGTTGGGGAATTCATGAATGGTTTTTTTGAGGGGCAAGGTACTACGTTTTATACGGATGGTACTGAGCGTTCAGGAAACTTTGTACGCGGCGAATACCAGGTTACAGCTGCAGAAAAAAAGGCGAAGCTGGTACGGCAATTCCCATACTATGCTGTTATAACCTGTGGTGCTGGGCAGGGGCATATCAACATCCAGATGTGCTTCAAAGATTATGGGTCTATGGAAATTAGAAATGGTAGCGACTATGGGCTCTATAAGATGGTGGAGATCATACGTGGATTAATTCCTAATTCTAAGGAGAGGCGAGAAGGGCTTATTGTTGACCTGCGGGAAAGCTTTGAGATAAAAGCTGTGATGGGAGACGGTGGTAAGTACTTTAATCTTGGAGTAAAAGTTCTTGATAGGTCTTCTGATGAGATTTTGTTTCAAAAGCAGGTAAGCAGTTATCAAACTATTCGGGTTTCTAATTAAGTACCTTTAATCCCAGGCACAAAAAAGGGGTAACACAAGTCACCCCTTTTTCTTTTACGCTGTATGTACACTTGATACATACAGTGTGCATTTACCTAGTAAGACAAATCCCGAGTTGCATTTAGTAGTCCAGGGAAGTATTGCCCAACCTTGGCCATGCCATAGGTTACCCAGTATTCAATCTTTTGCGCAAAGGTCATCTCAACCATTTCTGGTAGACGCTGTTGCTGTCTGTCCAGGTAGGCGTGAATGGCTTCTGCATCTTCTAAGGTGTTGGTTTCGTAGAAGCCGACCATGCCTTTGTGTGACCTAGAGCCGCCCAGCACAATACCGGTAAAGTCGATATGGGTCTGTTCGCTCATGTAACGTAAGTCGGGCACTACGTAGTTGCTCTTGGCGCTAAGGCCGTGACAGGAGCCGCAGTTGTGGCTGTATAGTTCTTCACCTTTGGTGATGACGTCGGGGTCGGTGTTGGCTTCGTGACCCAGGGCCAATATGGTGGCTAGGCTGTTGTCGGCTAGGGTACGTGTCTGACCAAATTTGCCGAGCTTAAATACCAGCAGTTTGTTTTGGTTTACTTTGTTGCGCTTGAGCTCGTCACCGATGGTAAGCATGACGGTACCGCCACTACCTTGGGCTACGGCGATGTATTGTTCGCCGTCTAGCTCGTAGGTCATGGGGCCGGCTAATACGGCACTGTCGGACTGGAACTGCCACAGACGATCGCCGTTGTCGGCGTCATAGGCGGCGAAGGTGCCTGTACCCATACCTTGGAAGACTAGGTCGCCGGCGGTGCTTAGTACGCCACCGTTGGCTGGCTTGTCGTGATGTACTTTCCAAGCGGCTTCTTGTTTAACGGGGTCCCATGCGAGGAGTTCACCCCAGATCAATGCGTCGGCACTTGCTTTGCCAGCTACCCAGCTTTTGGGGTCTCTTGATTGGTTTAGATCGACGCCGGTGTTCCAGCGGTTGAGCTGATACTTAACAGTTTTTTGAGCGCTAAAGTAATGGGGAATGTTCTGCGCGGGTATGTACATCAAACCAGTCTTGGGGCTGAAGGACATTGGCTGCCAGTTGTGGGCGCCGTAGGGCGATGGCCAGATGTAGCTGCCGCCGTTTTTCTGGTAGTCGGCGTATTCAGTTTCGACTGGTCTTCCGGTTTCCATATCGATATGGCTGGCCCAGGTGACTTTACCGAATTTCTCAGCTGAAAGTAGTTCGCCGGTTACTCGATCTAGTACATAAAAGAAGCCGTTCTTTGGCGCCTGCATGATGACTTTGCGCTGTTCGCCATTGATTTCTAGTTCGGCGAGGGTGAGCTGCTGTGTGGCGGTGTAGTCCCAGTTATCTTTGGGAGTGACTTGGTAGTGCCATACATATTCGCCAGTATCAGGTCGCAGGGCGACGATGGAGCTCAGGTATAAGTTGTCGCCGCCACCAGGGCTGCGTAGGTCACGGTTCCAAGGGGAACCATTACCTGTGCCTATGTAGAGTAGGTCGAGTTCTGGGTCGTAGACTAGGGAGTCCCATACGGTACCGCCGCCGCCACCGAGTTTGTGCCAATCATCGCCACCCCAGGTTTTAACCGCTGCGTCTAGGGCAGGGTGCTCTTGGGGTTTGCTTGGGTCGCCGGGTACTGTGTAAAAGCGCCATAGCTGGTCGCCGGTGGCGGTGTCGTAGGCGGTGATATAGCCGCGTACGCCAAGTTCTGCGCCGCCGTTACCAATAATTACTTTGCCGTCGACTACACGGGGTGCGCCGGTAACACTGTAGTTACTGTTGTTTGGAGTGGTTTCTATTACCCAGTTGGCTTCGCCGGTTTCGGCGTTCAGGGCGACTAGGCGACCGTCTAAGGTACCAAAGAATACTTGTAGGCCTGTTTCTGCGTCACCTTGCCATAGGGCTACGCCGCGGTTTACTGCGCCACAGCAGGTCTTGATTAGGTGGTCTTTGGGGACTTCGGCATCGTAGTGCCAGAGCTGTTCGCCGGTTCTGGCGTCTAGTGCATGCACATGGCTCCAGCCGGTGCTGACGTAAATTACGCCGTTGTGTACTAGGGGCGTGGCTTCCATACCGCGGGCGGTATCAAATTTAAATGACCAGGCTAGATCTAGTTCGTCGACGTTGTCGCGATTTACTTTGTCTAGGGGGCTGAAGCGTTGCTCTTTGTAGCCGCGGCCATAATTTAGCCACTCTGCGCCTGGGTCGGTTATAGACTGTTCGTTGACTACGGTTGGCTCGGCTATTGCTGCGCCGCTCATGCCTAACAGTAGTAGTGCGCTAATGATAAGTCGCGATGACATAGGTGTTCCCCGTTTGGATTTTGTGTGGTGCTATTTTTTTAATTAATGCTTTTAATTATTAGAGTTTTTTACTGGTATTTATTATTGTTTTTAGCCCTGATCTTAGTATCGATCTTACTATCGTTCTTAGTATGTACGTTCTACTTTGATTGTAAGGCCATTTCGATAAACTGCATACGATCTTGGCCGAAAAACATTTCGTCGCCAATAAATAGGGTTGGTGCACCAAAGCAGCCTCGTTCGACAGCGGCTTCGGTATGGCTAATCAATGCTGCCTTGACCTCTGGGTCTTGGCTGTTGGCGATAATGGTTTCGGCGTCTAGGCCTGCGCTAGTTAAAACTCTGGCAACAACCTCTGGCTCTCCCATGTTTTCGCCATTGACCCACACTGCATCGTAAACGGTGTGCACATAGTCGGCAAAACAGTCTTGGTCTAAGGTAGCCACTGCAGCGCGCATCAGATTTAGGGTGTTAATAGGGAAGTGCGGGTTGATGTTGAGCGGCACCTGATACAGGGCGGCAAAGCGCGGTAGGTCTTGGCCCATCATGTATTTGCCTTTGGCGGCGACCATTACTGGCGACGTATTGCCTGTGGCTTTAAATAGCCCACCTAGTAACACAGGTTTGTAGTTGATGATGCAGCTGTATTGGGCCTGTAACTGTTGCAGGCGCTTGTAGGCGAGGTAGGCTGTGGGACTGCCGAAGTCAAAATAGAAATCGATGGTTTTAGACATTGTGCGCTGTCCTGTTTCTGGGTTGCCAGTTGCTGACTTATTATTTTTGTATGGCTTTAGACTAGCTGTCTAGGTGCTTTGCTGTATAGGTAAAACCATGACCAGAGGGTTCGGGGGAAGGGGCGGTGAGGCTTTCGTCTCAACCCAAAATAGCATTAAGCATCTCGACGACAATGTCGGTGCTGGCGGTGACGCTCATGGATTGGTTGTCGCGCAGGCGATCCCAAAACTCAAAGGAGGCGATGCCATCTGCTGCTTCGCGCTTGCTGGGTGACAGATTGCTGAGTTCCGGTAGACGGAGGTCTAGGTCGCTGCGAATCTTGCGTTGATACTTTGCGTAATTGGTTTGCAACACTTCCGAATTCCAGCGTCTGGTGTTGGTTGAACGCATAACGTTGCTGGCGGTTTCGTAGAGGTTGGCATGGTAGTCGGCTGCACCGCGAATACGCTCTTGAAGCGTGCCGTTGTGGTCGATTTGATTATTAATATTGGCAAAGTCGTCCCGCAACAGTTCGTCGCCGGTGGCAAAAATGCTTTCCATGTCTTCAAAATGTCTGAATACAGAACGTATGCCCACATTGGCATGGTCTGCGACCTGCTGTGCGGTGGGGACTAGATTGCCTTCCTTAATAAGCTGCAACATCGACTGAATAATCACCTGGCGACTGCGATCACTGCGTAGGCGGCGGCCATCTACTTTTACTGCATCTGCTATCGAGTCGGGAATAGAGTCTGGCATAGAGTCTGGCATAGAGTCTGGCATAGAGTCTGGCTTCTTTATTTAGTCTGCTTAGGGTGACCGTTGGTCGGATTTTGGCATATTTCATGGCAAGTTACTATTTACAGGCCAATACCGCTAATTACAGCTCGGCCCCAGTATTAATGATTTGGGTTGAGTTAGCAGGCAATGAAATGCTGGTGCCGTCTTGGCCTAAAGTATAGTCGGCAAAAATATCATCGACGCCTTTTAACCACAGTGCTTCTGACCCTGGGATGACTAGAGGCGGCACCACATGGTAATAGAGCAGGTGCCCGACCTTGGCGTCCCGAGCGGTTTCTGCTACCTGCACGGGAGAGGCGTGGTAGTCCAGAACATCGTGCAAGAGTTGTGCGCGATTAGCGTCCCCCGCAGCGCTAGCCCCTTGGCTCATTGCCTTGAGCATTTCCTGTGAAAGGGCCTCGTGGACCAACAAATCAATGCCCTGGGCAAACTGTTCAATGTTGGCCGACTTGTTGGTGTCGCCAGAGATTAAGGCACTGCGACCTTTATAGCTAAAACGGTAGGCGACAGCGGGGTTAATGGGGAAGTGGTCGACCGCTAGCATTTCGACTTTGAGACCATCCTGTTCATAGACGGTGGTAAGTACGCCACTATCTGGTTGGGCAAAGCTTACCGGGTTCATACCTGCGCCACTTAACGGAGTCACCTTGTCGCCATGGTGATCATTACGGTAAACCGTATCTCGCTGATAGGCGCTATTAAAGCCGTTAACGATATCGGCAACACCCTCTGGGCCGTAAACATTTAGCGGCTCGCTGTGGCTGGCGCCGGCCCAGCGAACAAGGCCAACCTCGCCTAAACCATCGATATGGTCCGAATGAAAGTGGGTCAGAAAAACCCCGCTAATATCACCCGGGGCATAGCCCATGCGAGCGAGATTACGCACGCCGTTGCTACCGGCGTCGACCAAAAATAGTTTGCCCGCGGCAACGACCGCTACACAGGGGCCCGAACGAGTGGCCGAGGGCATGGGGCCACCTGCGCCGCACAGAGCTATATGTAGGCCATCGCCAAGCTGCTCAATTTTGTCGGCAGACAATGCTTGTTCAATAGCAATAGGTAAGACCCGCAGGGCAATAGTGGCTCGCTGGCTGTAAATAACCACTGCAAGGATAATGATAATTAGGCTGGCGATGCTGCGCTTTTTCATAGGGGTTTCCAGGCAACTGAGTTCGAATATTTAAAGGGTGACATGGTGGCATAGCCTATGTCAATATATTGAAATCAAACATCAGCTGTGATTATTAGACTGAAATGGATGTAGCAGTAAATGTAGATGTAAATGTTGCAGCAAAAGAGAGTAATGAGCATCCACTAACGCCAAAAGAGCGCCTTCATTATGAACCAGCCAAAGCCCATACAACTTATAGGCTCACCGCCTTCGCCCTACACCAGAAAAATGCTGTCTATTCTGCGTTACCGGCATATCCCTCATCGCATGATCTGGGGTGACCCAGGCACGGTTTTACCCAGCCTAGGTATCGCCAAACCCAAGGTTGGTTTATTGCCAACCTTTGTAATGCCCGATGAGGCAGGGGAGCTGCAGGCAGTCTGTGACTCGACGCCTATTATTCGTCGCTTGGAATCTGAGTATCAGGGGCGCTCGGTCATTCCCAATGACCCGGCCATGGCTTTTATTGACTATTTGCTCGAAGACTTTGCCGACGAGTGGGGCACTAAGTACATGTTCCACTATCGCTGGCAGGCTGAGGCAGACGCCGACAATGCTGGCACGCTGCTACCTCTGTTTCAGATGGTCGATATGCCCGCAGATAAGCTAGCGCAATTTAAACCCTTTATTACCGAGCGCCAGGTGGGCCGGTTGCACGTGGTGGGTTCCAATGAAGTGACTGCCCCAGTGATCGATGCCAGCTATCGACGTTTGCTGACCGCCCTAGAAACCCATTTGCAGCAACAGCCTTATTTAATGGGCAAGCGCCCTGGCGCCTCAGACTTTGCGCTTTACGGTCAGCTGTCTCAGCTAGTTGGTTTTGACCCAACTCCTAGGGCAATAGCCCATGCCATTTCACCCCGCGCGGTTGCTTACAGTGGTCTTATGGAAGATCAAACCGGTATAGAGCCAGCAGATACTGACTGGAGCACCGCCGAGGATGCACCCAGCAGCCTAAAAGGTATTCTTAACGAAGTCGGCCGCGTCTATGCCCCGGCACTACTCGCCAATGCCCAAGCCATGCAGGCGGGCGAGAAAACCTGGGAGACCGAAATCGATGGTTGCCGCTGGGCTCAGCAGACCTTTAACTATCAGGGTAAATGCTTGCAGTGGATTAACGAGGAATATCAGGCTCTTAGCAAATCTGATCGGAGTCGTGTGGATCTGCTGTTAGAAGGCACGGGTTGCGAGGCGATTATTTTTTGAGGCTGTTTGTCTAATCAGGCTAGGCTTCTTACGCAAAAAGAGCGCAATTAACAAAAAACCACCGCAATACGGTGGTTTTTTTATTTTAATTACCGACGAATAAACGCAGACCAGTTTTACTGGCTTTTATGCTTTAAAGACAGGACAAACATAATACAGGCAACCGCCAACAGAGGCAGATTGCCCGTAGCCCCTGGTGGCACATGTTCGTAATAGGCTGCGCTGAGGGGGTGCATGGTGCCGGCTGCCATACGCATTGGTACTTCTATGACAACGGTTAGCCACAGTAGGGGCAACAGATTGCGGTAGCGCCACATGCAGATATAGAAAATAAACAACGTGATTATCTGTGCAGAGCCCCAGAGGGAGGCAAACAGGTAGATCACATTGTTGGGGTCCAAGGTGCTTTGGCTGCCGACGCCGCTGCCAACGCCGATCTCGACAAAGGGAAAGACAATAATTGAGGCGATGCTATTAATGCCGCCGTCGTCCAGCAGAAAGTGAGCGAAACTCCTAAAAGAATAAAGGGCTATTAACAGGTAAAAAGCATATTGGGCGATTTTGCTGCCCTGATAGTTATTGTTGGCTTGGGTGGGAAACAACTTATCGCTAATGGTCATTGTGAGGCCTCTGTTTATGATTGCCAGCTTGACGTTACGCTGCTTAAATAAAAGCTACGCTGCTCAAATAAAAGCTACCTGAGCAGAACCACCTTAATTAAATAACAGCCCCTATGCCAGTTTATTTACTGCCCATAAACTGATAACTTGAGATGGCTAAGATTCACAATAAAATACGTAATCTACAGATGTGTAAACAACCTAGTCCTTTAACGGGATTTGGCAGAACCCTGCTCCTAGTGTTGCCTGCTAACACTTAGGGTAAATGAGTTGTGGCGGTGTGAGGCAGGGCCTAGTAGGGTTAGTCGCTCAATAAGTGCGGCGGCAGTTGGCGCTTTAATGTAAGGCTAAAAAAGGTTTGGTTATGTCAGACAAAAATTCTGACCATAAAAGTATTAGTTCTTTTCAGCATCGAGTGGAGCAGTCTCTGGATGAGAATCGCACCGTTGATGTGGAAAAAAGACATAGCAAAGGCTACCGCACCGCCCGGGAAAATCTCGGTGATCTGGTGGATGCCGACAGCTTTATTGAGTACGGCCAGTTTGCCGTGGCTGCCCAGCGCAATCGGCGCAGCGAGGAAGACTTAAAAGCCAAAACTGCCGCCGATGGCGTGATTACGGGGTTGGCTAGAATCAATGCAGATTTGTTTGGCTCTGGCCAGGCCCAAGCAGTCGTTATTATTAATGACTACATGACATTGGCCGGCACCCAGGGCTTTTTTCACCACAAAAAAATTGACCGCATGCTTGAAGTGGCTACTGAAAAGACCTTGCCTGTCATCATGTATACCGAAGGCGGTGGCGGCCGGCCCGGTGACACCGACGTGACTACTCAGATTGCCGGTCTGGATATTACTACCTGGTTAGTATGGAGCCAGCTGGCTGGTGTTGTGCCACGTATTACCGTGAACAATGGCTATTGTTTTGCGGGCAACGCTGCGCTGTTTGGGGGTGCCGATATTCGTATTGCAACCCAGTCGTCATGCATTGGTATGGCGGGCCCTGCCATGATTGAGGGCGGTGGTCTAGGTAGTTTTAAGCCAGAGCAGATTGGCCCGGCTGAGGTACATACCAAGAATGGTGTGATCGACATTTTGGCCGCCGATGAAGTTGAAGCCACTGCCTTGGCTAAACAGGTGCTGGGTTATTTTCAGGGGCGGGTAGGGGACTGGTCGGCCGCTGACCAATCACTATTACAGGGCATCATGCCCGAGGACCGTCGCTATACCTATGATATTAGAAAGCTAGTTAATGTACTGGCCGACAAAGGTAGTTTTCTTGAGTTGCAGCCGGAATACGGCACTACGATTATTATCGGATTTGTGCGTATCGAAGGTCACCCCTGTGGTTTGATTGCCAATGACAACCGTGTTTTAGGCGGTGCTATTGACGGAGATTCTGCGGCTAAGGCAGCGGGCTTTTTAAGGCTCTGCAGTCAGTTTGCACTGCCGGTGGTGAGCCTTTGTGATACTCCAGGGTTTATGGTTGGTCCCGCCAGTGAAGAGAGCGGCGCAGCCCGTAAAATGGCTGATCTGTTTACTGCCGGTGCTAATCTGTCTTCGCCTTTGGTGTGTATTTTCCTGCGCAAGGCCTATGGCTTAGGTGCTATGGGTATGGCCGGTAGCTCGTTTAAAAAGCCTGCCTACAGTGCCGCTTGGCCTATGGGAGAGTTTGGGGGCATGGGCCTTGAAGGCGCCGTTAAACTGGGCTTTAAAAAAGAATTAGAAGAACTTGAAGGCGAAGCTCGGGAAGCATTGTTTAACGAGCTAGTGGCTAAGATGTATGAAAGCGGCAGAGCCGCCGAAGCCGCCGCGTTTTTAGAAATTGACGGGGTCATTAACCCCCAAGATACCCGTGCAGTGATTGTTAATAGCATTGGGCTGCACTAATAAAACAAAATATAGAACTTACTAAAACAAAATATAGAACTTACTAAAACTAAATAAAAAAATAAAGAGGACAGGGTTATGGCATTGGGAGTACTAGCAACAATTACCGTTTTAGAAGGTAAGAACGAAGAATTCGAAGCATTATTTACGGGGCTTACCGAGCAGGTATTGGCCAACGAGCCAGGTGCACTCTTATATGCATTGCACCGCAGTAAAGCTGACTCACAAGAATATGTGGTGATGGAACAGTATGCTACTGCAGCAGATATAGAGGCTCATGGTAAAACGGCTTACTTCGCAGAGGCCGGTAAAACTATGGGAGGGCTTGTAGCAGGCGCACCTAAAATACAGGTTTTTGACGTCGTTTAATTTGACGCTTAAATAATAATCGAATAAATAGTTTAGGAGAATAATAATGAATAAAGGTTTACGTATTGTCGTTGGGATACTGGCACTGGTTTTTGCTTTGATTGGTTTGCGCTGGTTGGTAGACCCCGCTGGAGCTGCCGGTGAACTGGGTATGCCTCTTTTGGATGGGCTGGGCCGCAGCACGCAAATCGGTGACATGGGATCGTTCTTTTTGTCAGTGGCACTCTTTATATTGTTGGCTCTAACCACTGGCCGTCGTAGCTGGTATTACCCGCCGATTATTTTGCTGACTGTCACGGCGTTTATGCGCACTATCGCTTGGATTTTTCACGACGCTTCTCTGGCATTGGATATGATTGCGGTTGAGATTATTGTGTCGGTAATACTTTACGTTGCCTCTAGCAAGCTCTCGGAACAAGACTAAGCATTGTTTCAGACATAATTGAGGGACGCCTAAAATGACAGTAGCTAGAGCGCTTAAAAACCGATTTATTTCGGCGGGGCTTTTGACCCGCCTGGTTCGTCTGGTTTGCTTAGGTGTGCCAGCCTTTGGCTTAAGTTTGTCGGTAGCTGCTGCCGACAAGGCGCCCAATATTGTCTTAATACTGGCCGATGACTTGGGGTTTACGGATCTCGAGTCTTACGGCAGTGAGATAAAAACGCCGAGCATTAGCGCACTGGCAGAGCAGGGTATTAGCTTTACCAATTACCACACAGGGGCTAACTGTTCGCCGTCTCGATCAATGCTGTTAACCGGTGTAGATAGTCATCGCACCGGTGTGCCCAATATCCCCGAGATGCTGCCCCCAGAGCAAAGCAAGTACAGTCATTATGCTGGTACCCTGGGGCACAATGTGGTGACCGTGGCGACCCTGTTACAAGACGCGGGTTATCACACCTATCTGGCGGGCAAATGGCATCTGGGGCAAACTCCAGATCTGCTGCCCAGCCGTCGGGGCTTTGAGCGCACTGTCGCCCTAGGAGATTCGGGGGCCGACAACTGGGAACAGAAACCCTACATGGCGGTTTATGACAAAGCCAACTGGTACGCTGACGGGCAAGAGTATCAGCTACCCGAAGACTTTTACTCTTCACGTTTTTTAGTCGACAAGACCATCGAGTTTATCGACAGTAATCAGGGGGATGGGCAGCCATTTTTTGCCTACGTGCCTTTTCAGGCCGTGCATATTCCCGTGCAGGCACCGCAAGAATTTATTGACCGCTATATGGGTGTGTATGACGGCGGCTGGCAGGCTCTGCGAGAGCAGCGTCTGGTGCGGGCAATCGAATTGGGCATAGTGCCTGCGGACAGCACCATGATTACTATGGCCAGCACCCAAGACTGGGACAGCTTGAGCCCAGAGCGCCAAGCCTATGAAGCGAAACGCATGGCGGTTTATGGCGCTATGGTAGAGGCTATGGACCATCATATTGGTCGCCTTGTAGAGCACCTTAAAGCCATTGATGAATACGACAACACCTTGTTTATCTTTACCTCAGACAATGGCGCCGAAGTATCAGGTTTGGCCGAACAGAACAGCTTTCTAAACCGTTTAGGTTTGCGTACTCAGGGTTACAGTACTGACTACGAAAGCCTGGGTTTGCGTGGCAGTTTCAATTCTATTAGCCCGAGCTTTGCTAGCGCAGCGGCGTCGCCTCTGGCCTATTATAAATTCTATGTGGGTGAGGGTGGCATGCGCGTGCCTATGATTATTGCTGGTGCCGGTATAGCCAGCAAAAAACAGATGACCGATGCCTTCGCCTTTGTTACCGACATTACCCCTACTATTTTGGCCCTAAGCGGCGTCGATAAACCCGGCGTGCGTTATGGTGGCAGGCCAGTTGAACCTATTATTGGCCGCAATCTGTTGCCGTTGATCGAGGGCGAGACAGAGGCTGTTTATGGCCCCAACGATGCTGTGGGCTTTGAGTTGGCGGGTCACGCTGTGCTGTTTATGGGGGACTACAAAATTGTCTTTAACCGCGGTGCCCAGGGTGACAGCCAATGGCGTCTGTTTAATATACGCAAGGACCCTGGGGAAACCACGGACCTTAGTACAGAAAACCCAGTGCAGTTTCAGCTCATGCTCGACCACTACGAAAAGTATGTTGTTGATAATAATGTGTTGCCGATTCCTGAAGGCTATGATCATACCACTCAGGTTGTTTTGAATGGCTTAAAAAACCGTCTCAGCGGCGGGATACTGATCGCTTTGCTGCTGGTTTTACTGCTGCTGCCGTTCATTATTTTTTATCGCACTCGCCGCCAATAATCTCCAAAGTGACCCTTATGACCTCTATGACCTACAGTCTTTATGCCTTACCCCATTCGTTGTATTCCGGTCGCGCCCGCTCTTATTTAATTAAGAACGGTATTGCCTATCGCGAGGTTTCCTGTGGCCATGAGAGCTTTAAGACTGACGTTGTGCCCAAGGCAAAGTTACCCACTATTCCAGCGATGCTGACGCCAGACGGCCATGTTATTCGTGATGGTGCTGCAATAATAGAGTATTTCGAAGCGGCTAATGGGCGACCCTGCCAACCTAAAACCCCAAAGCAACAGCTAGTCAGTGGGCTTTTTGATCTCATTGGTAACGAGGGGTTACTGCGCCCGGCCATGCATTACCGATGGAATTTCCCTGAACAGAATTTGTCATTTTTGCACTACCATTTTTATCATGCCCAGCAGGAGCACCCAGAGCGCGAGGCCAAAACCCACCATATGATGGATAAGATGCGCTACGCCGCCACGATGTTTGGAGTCAATGACCAAAGTCAGGCTTTAGTAGAGACTCTGTATATGGAGTTCTTGAGTGCCTTGGACAAACATTTTGAACAGTATCCCTATCTGCTCGGCTGGCAGCCCAGTATTGGCGACTTTGGTTTGTTGGGGCCATTATTTGGTCACTTGGGTCGCGACCCAAAACCCTTACAGATCATGCAGCAGCAAGCGGTGCACGTGTATCGCTGGGTAGAGCGCATGAACCGCGCGGCCCAGGATGCCCCAGAGCACTTTCCATCAACGGGCTATGCGGTGCCAGAAGCTGGCTTTTTAGCCAATGACGAAATACCAGCAACATTGTTGGCGGCGCTGGCCGTTATTGCTGAAGATCTGGTGCCAGAAACTCGCGCTGCGGCCGAGGTGATAAATGGGTGGCTGGCGGTAAACCCCGTTGAAGCAGGTGCTAAGGCATCCCGCTATCTGGGGCAGAACGGTGGCAAGGCGGAGTTTACGGTACGTGACCAGACCATGGTTGCCGGCGCTCAGCCCTACCGATTCTTTGTGCTGCAATCGGTACAGGACTGCTATGCCAGATGCTCTGCTGATGAGCGCATTGGCATTGATGAGCTGCTCCAATCTTGCGGATTAGACGAACTGCTGAACATCAAGTTGACTCGTCGGCTTGGCCAACAAGACAACCTTGAGGTTTGGGTCTAAGCCGTTACTTTAATTAGAGCCGCTTCTACTTAAAGAGCCTTCTAGCTGCTGTACCTAAAGAGCCTTTTAGCCGCTTCTATTTAAAGAGCCTTCTAGCCGCTTCTATTTAAAGAGCCTTCTAGCTGCTTCTATTTAAAGAGCCTTCTAGCTGCTTTAACTAAAGGGCCGTCTAGCCAGCAGAAGACTATCGAGCAAAGCTGTCACCGACAGCAATATCAGGCCTAGAATCAAACGCATATCCCCCAGATAAATACTGGTTTCTATAGGGTAGGCAATGGTTTTGTCCAGCGCTGCCAGCTTAAACGCATGGCGGCCTTTGAGACTAGGGTTGGCAATAAGATCCATAAAAGAGCGGCGACTGCGGTAACGAAATATTGCACCGTCGGTCCATTGCTCAGCATTTTCAATACCCACATTGTCGAGAACGGTATAGGCCGCCTGGCCAAAGATCACCGGATGGCTGGCGCGCTTAAATAGCTCTGGGTACATGTGTTCCATATACCGATCCATTAGCTGTTGGGCAGACTCTCCGGGCTCTGCGCCCTCTACATCTGGCGGGTTGTCATTCAGATCCAGTGCATTGAGCATTAAAAACTGGCGGCCACTGTCGTTGCGTAAAAAGGTTTCAATGTAGGCCACTGTGCTGGGGTCGCTGCCGTTCTGGGTCATGGTAACGACAAACTGGTCGACTTCGGCATCGCTCAAGGGCCCAGAGAAATCTGTGTACCAAAACACAAAGGCGGCGTAGACGAGGGCACTTGAGAGCCATATTTTTGTTCTTTGGGTCATTGTAAATCTCCGCTGTTGGCCGCAGCCATACTCTTGGCTACATTCTTGGCAATACTCCCGTTGAGGGATGTTGATAGATTGGTAACCGCGCAGTCATTAATGCCTAAGGCGACAATAAAAGCTCTAGGTTAAACTATCCTTTGAATTACGATAATATAATGGCATTATTAATGTCAATATATTCCCATAACAACAATTATAAGAGAAGAGAACTAGCTATGGTCGCACTCACTACAATGGTTGATTACAGCGTCGAACAAGGCGTTGCCGTTTTAACACTGAATAACCCTCCGGTTAATGCATTGAGTCAGGGAGTTAGGCAGGGCCTTAAAGAGGGTGTAGAGAAGGCACTTGCCGACGACAGCGCCTCAGCTATTCTTATCTATTGCGAAGGGCGTACCTTTATTGCCGGCGCAGACATCTCTGAATTTTCTTCAAAACCTATGGGCCCAGACTTCCATGCAGTGCTAAGCACCATGGATGCCTCCGCTAAGCCGATTGTTGCTGCTATTCACGGCACTGCCTTGGGCGGCGGTCTTGAAACCGCTCTGTGCTGTAACTATAGAGTCGCTGTGCCTAGCGCTAAGTTTGGTCTGCCTGAAGTTAATCTAGGCCTGTTGCCCGGTGCTGGCGGTACTCAGCGTCTTCCCCGTGTTGTGGGTGTCGAAAAGACTCTAGCCATGGTGACCTCTGGTGTTCCTATCGGTGCTGCCGAAGCCTTTGAGTTGGGTTTAGTTGACCAGCTAGTTGAAGGTGATTTACGCACTGAAGCGCTGGCCTTTGCGGCTGCTAAAGGGGCTCAGGGTGGCAGTCACCCGCGTGTTCGTGACAATGACGCAAAACTCCAGAGTGCTAAAGAAAACCCAGAAATATTCGCCGTCACTCGCAAGATGTTGGCCCGCAAGACCCGTGGCTTTTTGGCCCCGGAATATAATATTCGCTGTATTGAAGCTGCTGTTAACCAGCCCTTTGATGAAGGCATGAAGACCGAAGCCAAGCTATTTGGCGAGCTGATGGCTGGTTCCCAGTCTCAGGCCCAGCAGTACTTTTTCTTCTCTGAGCGTCAGGCGGCCAAGGTGCCAGGTCTGGACAAGGCGACTGAAGAACTGCCGATTACTAAGGTTGGCGTTATTGGTGGCGGCCTGATGGGTGGCGGTATCTCTATGAACTTCGCCAATGCCGGTATTCCGGTCACGATTGTAGAAACTAATCAGGCTGCGTTGGATCGCGGTTTGGGGACTATTCGCAAGAACTACGAAAATACGGCTCGCAAAGGTCGCTTAACCGCAGAAGCGGTTGAGCAGCGTTGCGGTCTTGTAACCGGCACCTTGGATATGGGTGATCTGGCTGATTGCGATCTAATTATTGAAGCAGTCTTTGAAAACATGGCTGTAAAGAAAGAGATATTTACTCGTCTCGACGGCATTGCTAAGCCGGGCGCTATTCTGGCCTCTAACACCTCAGCACTGGACCTCAATGAAATTGCCTCTGTGACTAGTCGTCCTGAGTCGGTTATTGGTCTGCATTTCTTCTCTCCCGCCAATGTGATGAAGCTACTTGAAGTGGTACGCGGTGACAAGACTTCTGACGCGGTAATCAAAACCGGTATGGCCCTGGCCAAGCGTATTAAGAAAGTCGCTATTCTGGTTGGTGTATGCCCAGGCTTTGTGGGTAACCGTATTCTGTTTGCACGCCAGTTTGAAGCGGCGCGTCTGGCCCTTGAGGGTGCGCCCTTTGAACAGGTAGACAAGGTGTTATTTGATTTTGGTTTCCCCATGGGTGCTTTCCAGATGGGCGATTTAGCCGGTTTGGATCTGGGTTGGGACAAAGACAACTCTAATCCTATGGATGTTAAAGATCGTCTCTGTGATCTGGGTCGTTATGGTCAAAAGACTGGCGCAGGTTTCTATGATTACGACGACAAACGCCAGGCAACACCATCGGCGATTACTACCGACTTATTTGCTGAGGTTGCTGGTTCCTTGGGTATTGAGCGCGGCGAGATTTCTGATGAAGAAATTCTCGATCGTTGCATACTGCCGATGATTAATGAAGGCGCTAAGATTTTGGAAGAAGGCATTGCAGTGCGCGCCAGTGATATTGATGTTTGCTATGTCTACGGATATGGCTGGCCTGTTTATCGTGGCGGCCCAATGCACTATGCCAATAGCATGGGTCTAGATAAGGTGCTTGAAAAACTGCGTCATTATCAGAAAGTCAGTGGCGATGATTTTTGGGCGCCGAGTGCGTTGTTAGTGTCCTTGGTAGAAAAGGGCGAGCGGTTTAAATAGTTTTCTAATATAAATACCGTTTAATAGAAATTATTGGTCACTGGAAATAAATTTTGAGAGGGAAGGGAAATGAAAACACGTATTACAGAGTTATTGGGCATTGAGCATCCGATTATTCAGGGTGGCATGCACCATGTGGGGTATGCCGAGTTGGCGGCCGCGGTTTCCAATGCGGGCGGTCTGGGTATTATTACCGGCCTAACTCAGGGCACCCCGGAAAAGCTGTCGGCAGAAATTGCTCGCTGCAAGACTATGACCGATAAGCCGTTTGGCGTGAACATCACTTTTCTTCCCTCTATGACCCCTCCCGATTACCCGGGCCTAATTCAGGCAATTATCGATGGTGGCGTTAAGGTTGTTGAGACTGCGGGTAATAACCCGGCGCCCTATATGCCTGCCTTGAAAGAAGCCGGCATTGTTGTAATTCATAAGTGTACTGCAGTGCGTCACGCACTCAAGGCTCAGTCAGTGGGCTGTGATGCCGTGTCTGTGGATGGTTTTGAATGCGGTGGTCACCCAGGCGAAGACGATATTCCCAACTTTATTCTGCTGCCAAGAGCGGCGGATGAGCTGACTATTCCGTTTGTATCTTCTGGCGGAATGGCCGATGCACGTAGTCTGGTTGCCTCGCTGGCCATGGGCGCTGAAGGCATGAATATGGGAACGCGTTTTATAGCGACTCAGGAAGCGCCTGTGCACGAAAATGTTAAGGCAGCGATTTTAGCGGCGACTGAATTAGATACTCGCTTGGTAATGCGTCCATTGCGTAATACCGAACGCGTACTTAACAATCCAGCTGTTGAGCGTTTGCTCGAAAAAGAAAAAGCTCTAGGTGCCGACATTAAAATTGAAGATATTCTTCCTGAAGTAGCCGGCGTCTATCCAAAGATTATGAAAGACGGTGATATGGATGCGGGTGCCTGGTCTTGCGGCATGGTGGCAGGTCTGATTCACGATGTACCTACGGTGAAAGAATTAATTGACCGTATTATGTCTGAAGCGGATAGCCTGATTAAGGAACGTTTGGCGGGCTTGTAATAGAGCCGGTTTAACCTACTTAAATAGAAGCCTACTTAAATAAAAGCCTATTAAGAATTATAAAAAATAAATAATAGAAAGAAGAAACTATGTCTGACGTCGATACCTTAAATGAAGCCAAGCTGGCCAGCTATTTAGAAGCTAATATTGCTGGGTTTAAAGGCCCGCTCAAAGCCAGTAAATTTACTGGTGGCCAATCTAACCCCACCTTTAAAATTGACGCGGAGTCTGGGAGCTACGTGCTGCGCCGGCAACCACCGGGCAAGCTGCTTAAGTCTGCCCATGCGGTGGATCGTGAGTATCGGGTGTTGGCTGCATTGGCCGATACCGACGTTCCCGTCGCCAAGGTTTACCACCTTTGTGAAGACCCAGAGGTTATAGGTTCCATGTTTTATATTATGGAGTTCTGTGATGGTAATGTGCATTGGTCGTCTGCACTAGAAAGCATCTCTAGTAACCAAGGCCGAGGGCAGATGTACGATGAGATGAACCGCGTAATGGCGGCGATTCATTCGGTGGATCTAGATAAAGTTGGGTTGGCAGATTACGGTAGACCGGGCAATTATTTCCAACGTCAGTTTGACCGTTGGTCATCTCAGTACAAAGCGTCAGAACTAACTCCAATTCCTCAGATGGACGAGCTAATTGAATGGCTGGGTGAAAACCTACCGGAAGATGACGGCAAGGTATCTCTAGTTCATGGGGACTATCGTTTAGACAACCTAATGTTTGACCAGGACAACCATACAGTGATCGCGGTACTGGACTGGGAACTGTCGACATTGGGTCACCCCTACGCCGATCTGGCCTACCAATGCATGGGCATGCGGTTACCTGCAGCGGACAAGCAGGGCACCTCCTCGGGCCTGCTGGGCGTAGATGCCGCTGCACTGGGCATTCCATCAGAACAGGACTATGTGGACAGCTACTGTGCACGCATGGGCATAGATAAAATTGGCAACTGGTCTTTTTATCTGGCCTTTAGCTTTTTCCGTTTAGCGGCTATTTGCCAAGGTGTCGCCAAGCGCGCTGCCGATGGTAATGCTTCGAGTAAATCTGCCGGTGGTGTTGCTGCCATGGTGCAGCCCTTGGCCGTGAATGCTCTGAGTATTATCCAAGAAGCATAAAACATAAGAATAATAGAGTCGGGAACAAAAACATTATGTCGATCAACAATCGAGTCACCGCGTTAACAGGCACCAAATACCCTATCATTCAAGCGCCTATGGGTTGGATCGCTCGGGCCCAATTAGCCTCAGCCGTCAGTAATGCCGGTGGTTTGGGTATTATCGAAACGTCCTCCGGGGAGCTAGATAATATTAAAGCGGAAGTCGCCAAGATGCGCGACCTCACCGACAAACCTTTTGGTATGAACGTGGCGTTGTCCTATGTGCGCGGCACCAACATTATCGACTTTGTTATCGAGCAGGGTATTAAGTTTGTTACCACGTCGTCAGGCAGCCCTGCGGTTTGCACCAAAGATTTTCAAGCGGCCGGCATCTCGGTATTTCACGTGGTCCCCACGTTAGAGATGGCCCTCAAGGCCATAGATGCGGGTGTCGATGGTCTAATTGTTGAAGGTGGCGAAGGGGGTGGTTTTAAAAACCCCAGCCCCGTATCGACCATGGTATTACTGCCTTTGATTCGCTCCCATTGCGATGTGCCGATTATTGCCGCCGGTGGTATCAGCGATGGTGCCTCTATGGCAGCGTCCTTTGCTATGGGCGCAGAGGGTGTGCAGATGGGTACACGCATGCTGGCCTGCGCTGAGTCTCCAGTGCACGATAACTGGAAGCAGGCTATCGTCAATTCTAAAGAGACCGATACAGTATTTTTAAACCAGCAGGGCCGACCGGCACTGCGGGCGCTGCGCACGGAATTAACGGCGAGCCTTGAGCCTCTGGGTAAAATTAATGTCATGGAAAATATGGCCAACTTACAGGCACTTTATTTTGGTGGCGATATGGAAGCTGCCATACCATTGGGTGGTCAGGTGACTGGGCGCATCGATGAAATATTAACTGCCGAGCAGGTGATCGACCAAACCATTGAAGGGTTTAATACTGTTGTCGCTAATTTGGCCCGTGACTATGCTTAATTGGTTTATGAAGGTCTCTAAGTGGTTATTTACCGCCAGTATGTTCTTGCTGGTCAGTCTTGAAGTTCAGGCTGGCGCTGCTATTGATGGTGTGTGGCGCTTTGCTGATGAGCCGGTATGGATGGAGATTGAATCTGGGCAGGGTTTGGTGGTTCGCCATGACAGGAAACCCGATGCGCTAGGCAAGACTACATTGCGCAATCTGGTTGCTGGGGACGAGCCAAATAGCTGGGAAGGTGAAATCTATGTGCCGCAGCTGTCGAGTTATAAAGACGCCAGCATTGTTTTATCTTCGGCTGACGCTATGGATATAACGGTGAAGGTTGGCTTTTTTCGCAAGCTGGTGAAGTGGCAGCGAGATCCTTCATTCACTGCCACTGAGAGTCCTTCTCTTTAGCCGAAGGCTCTCGATATTCAGCCGAAGGCTCTTCACTTTAGCCGAAGGCTCTCGATATTCAGCCAAAGGCTCTTCACTTTAGCCGAAGGCTCCAGCATCAGCGGCGGCCTTGATGGTCGCTTCGTCCAAACCTAATTCTTTTAATACTTCTTGCCTGTGCTGGCCCATGGTTGCGCCTATGGCGTTGTATTGGGGTTCGGACTTGGACAGTTTGATGGGGCTGCCAATCTGCTGCTGTACGCCATTGTCGTGAGTTTTTACATCCACTACTAAGTTTCGGGCTTTGACCTGTTCGCTGGCGCAGGCTTCTGCAAAGCTGAGTACTGGCTCTACGCAACAGTCTTTATCTTTAAAAATCTCTACCCATTCGGCGAGGGGTTTTTGCGCAATGATGGCCTCAATCTTGAGTCTAAATTTGGCTTGGCTCACCGGGTCTATATGGGCGCCTTCTTCCAACAATGAGCTATCACCCAATGTGGCACAGAGGGTTTGAAAAAACTGGGGCTCTAGGCTGCCGATGGACAGGTGACGGTCGTCGGCGGTGCGGTAGTAGTCATAAAAGCTACCACCATTAAGGTTGGTCTCACCGGGCTGGGGGTCGACGCCAGCGGCCAGATAGTTAGAGCCAAACAGGCTGTTCATCGAGAACATGGCATCGGTCATACTGATGTCCACATGCTGGCCTTCGCCACTGATATGGCGCTGATTAACCGCTGCCAAAATACCAATAATGCCATGCAGAGAACCGCCGGCTAAGTCGGCAATGGGCATGCCCATAATCGGGGTGCGTTCGTTTTGGCGACCGGAATATCCGTTGAGCCCCGAGAGAGATAAATAGTTATTGTCGTGACCGGCGCGGTCGCGGTTGGGGCCAGTTTGGCCGTAACCAGTAATAGAGCAGTAAATCAGCTTGGGGTTAATCTCTCTGAGCTGTTCATAGCCGAGTCCAAAGCGGTCCATGACCCCGGGTCGAAACTGTTCAATCACAATATCGTACTGGCTCACTAGTTGTCTGGCGATGGCAACGGCCTCAGGCTTTTTAAGGTCTAGGCCAATAGAGCGTTTATTGCGATTTAGCTGGCCATGGGCTGTGGAGGTGCCGTCGGCAAAGGGCCCCATAGCTCGAAGCATATCGGGACGTGTGGGTGATTCTACACGCAGTACTTCTGCGCCCATGTCGGCAAGCATCATGGTGGCAAAAGGGCCGGGAACCAGGGTGGTGAAATCGAGTATTTTTAAGTTTTCTAGAGCGCGCATAATAGTTTTTATTTTATTTATTAGAATGCTGGAACAGACCTAGTATAGGGTTTTGACGCCATTTGAGATATACAAAAACACAAATAATCTCTATTATTGGCTCACCTCGAAACAACTGGAATTAACCTATGACGGATCAAAAAGCCACCAATGTGCACTGGCACCAAGGTGAAGTAACAAGAGAGGATCGCAATCAGCTGTTGGGACAAAAAGGCGCCACATTGTGGTTCACCGGTCTGTCTGGCAGCGGCAAAAGCACCGTGGCTGTTGCCCTTGAAAAAGCCCTGTTTCAGCGTGGCAAGCTGACCTATCGTCTAGATGGCGACAATGTGCGTCTGGGGATTAATAAAAATCTTGGTTTTTCTGCCGTTGACCGTGCGGAAAACATTCGCCGTATTGGCGAGATCGCAAAATTATTTGTCGACTCCGGTGTAATCGCGCTGTCGAGTTTTATCAGCCCTTACCAAGCGGACCGTGACCGTGTTCGTGAGTTGCATGCCGAGTCTGATTACGCCTTTATTGAAATTTTTGTCGACTGCTCTCTGGCCGCTGCCGAGGCTCGAGACCCTAAAGGGCTATACAAAAAAGCCCGCGCTGGCGAGATCAAAAACTTTACCGGTATCGATGATCCCTATGAAGCACCACAGGCCGCTGAGATTCATCTGCACACCGATAAAATGAGTCTCGAAGAGGAAGTTGAGCTAATTATCAACTATCTTGAAGGGAATGGATTTATTGCAGCGCTGTGACCTTTTTTGCCATCGCCCTTGCTCTTGATAGGCTTGGGCGGGGCTTCTTAATTTTGGCGCAGCCGTTTAATGTAGAGGGCAGCCGCCTAGCCAACCACACATTTTAATACCCAATGGAGATACACCTTTGATTAAGCCCCATGGCTCAGATACGCTCAACAGTCTTTTAGTAACCGATGCAGACCAACTGCAACAGCTGCGCAACGAGGCAGAGTCATTGCCTTCACTGCTGCTTAATTCGGCGGCTGCCGCCAATGCGGTAATGATGGGCGCAGGCTACTTTAACCCTCTGACCGGTTATATGAATTTAGCGGACTCATTGAGTGTTGCCGAGACGCTGCATACGGTTGATGGTCTTTTTTGGCCAGTGCCAGTAGTCAATCTAGTCAAAGATGCCTCTGCTATAGAGGGCGCCGGCCGCATTGCGCTGCGTGACCCCAATACCGAGGGCAACCCGGTAATGGCAATCATGGACGTGGATGCCATTGAGCAGGTAACTGATGCGCAGATTCATATGATGGCCCAGGAAATATTTGGCACATTGGACCCCGAGCATCCGGGTGTCTCTACCTTTACTGGGCTGGGCCGCCATATGGTCTCCGGTAATATTCAGGTACTTAGCCTGAGCTACTTTCAAGCTGACTTCCCCGATACCTTCAGAACGGCTAACGAAATTCGCGATGAAATTACCCAGCGCGGCTGGCAAAAAGTTGTCGCCTTTCAAACCCGTAACCCAATGCACAGAGCCCACGAAGAGTTGTGCCACATGGCCATGAAACGCCTCAATGCCGATGGTGTTGTAGTGCACATGTTGCTGGGCAAGCTTAAGAAAGGTGATATACCTGCCTCAGTGCGGGACGACTGTATTCGCAAGATGGTTGACCTGTACTTCCCAGAAAACTCTGTGATGGTTACCGGTTATGGTTTCGATATGCTCTATGCGGGCCCCCGTGAGGCTGTGCTGCATGCGGTGTTCCGTCAGAACATGGGTTGTACACATTTAATAGTAGGTCGTGACCATGCAGGTGTCGGGGACTATTACGGTGCCTTTGATGCCCAAACTATTTTTGCAGACAGGGTACCGGAAGGTGCTTTGGACATTGAAATATTTAACGCTGACCACACCGCTTTTTCGAAAAAGCTTGGTCGTGTCGTTATGATGAACGAAGCCGAAGACCACACCAAAGACGATTTTATTCTGCTGTCTGGCACCAAGGTCCGCGAGCTGTTGGGCAATGGCATAGCGCCACCGCCAGAGTTCTCGCGCCCGGAAGTGGCCAAGATACTGATGGATTATTATCAGTTAGAGAATGCATAAGGCACATAACGCGCTAGCTAAGAAATGCACTAGCTAAAAAGTGCACTAGCTAAGAAATGCACTAGCGAATAAATGCACTAGCCAATAAAAGAACTAGTTATTAAATGCACTTTGATAAAGAGCCCCTATGACCAACTACGACATTTTTAACGGCGACGCCGACGGTATCTGCGCACTATTGCAGTTGCGCCTCGCCGAGCCCAGAGATGCCCAGCTGGTCACCGGGGTTAAGCGGGATATTAATTTGCTCAGCCAAGTGCAAGCAGAGCAGGGCGACCGGCTCACGGTACTGGATATCTCTCTGGACAAAAATCGCGATGATTTGCGGCGGGTTTTAAAGGCCGGTGCGGAAGTGTTTTATGTAGACCACCACTTTGCCGGTGAAGTGCCTGCATCAGCGTCCCTAAAGTCCATGATCAACGAAGCCCCAGATGTCTGCACTAGCTTGCTCATTAACCATTATCTGCGCGGTGCTCAGGTGGCTTGGGGCATTGTGGGTACCTATGGCGACAACCTGAAACAAAGCGCTGAAGGCATGGCGAAAAATACAGACATTAACGCCCAGCAGCTGCAGCAATTAGAAAACTTAGGCATCTATATCAACTACAACGGCTATGGTTCAGATATTGCCGAGTTACATTTTCACCCAGCGGAGCTTTATCAGCTGGCGTCCCAGTATGCCAATCCATTAGATTTTATTGTTGATGGCGCTCAGCACTTTGAGCAGCTAGAGACCGGTTATCAGCAAGACTTAAGCGCTGCTCAGGCGGTTGAGCCATTAATAGCGACCGATGCCATTGCCTTATTTGAGCTGCCCGATGCCCCTTGGGCGCGCCGTGTTAGCGGTGTTTACAGCAATGATCTCGCCAACCAAAACCCCGATCGTGGCCATGGAGTGTTGACGGCTAAGGCCAATGGTAACTACCTAGTCAGTGTGCGCGCGCCGCTCAATAATAAGCGCGGTGCTGCCACTCTGTGCCGACAGTTTGCCACCGGTGGTGGACGCGAAGCGGCGGCTGGTATTAATGATCTACCAGCTGATATGCTGGCATCTTTTATCGATGCCTTTAAGCGAGCCTACCCATGAATACTCCTGCCCCACAGCGTCCTTTTTCTATACTTGGTATTCAGCAAATTGCCGTGGGCGGCGCCGACAAACAAAAGCTGCGTAGTTTTTGGGTCGACTTGCTGGGACTTACAGTTCGCAGTACGTTTGTTAGTGAGAGCGAAAATGTTGACGAAGATATCTGCGAGATGGGCGCCGGTGACTTTATGGTTGAGGTGGATCTAATGCAGCCTTTGGATGTTAATAAAAAACCTCGCGTTGATATTCCGGCCCTTAACCATGTGGGCCTTTGGGTCGATGATTTGGCCGCTGCAGTTGACTGGTTGGTAGAGCAGGGCCTGCGCTTTACCCCCGGTGGTATCCGCAAGGGCGCAGCTGGTTATGACGTCTGTTTTGTTCACCCCAAGGGTAACGACGAGTTCCCTTTGAGCTCTCAGGGTGTGCTGGTTGAACTGGTACAGGCACCAGAATCTGTCATAAACGCTTACAAAGTCATTTCTGAGGCCTAAAACTGATTTCTGAGGCCTAAAAGCCCAATAAATCAATGGTTTAGGGTGCAATCTACCTGTCTTCCCTGTATCCTGCGCGCCAATCTGGACCATCTCCAAACTCCTATTTATCTTTGCCACTCAGGTCCATAGTCGGCATCACTTTAAAAGACGATCTTATGACCTTTGATGACTTGGGCCTATCAGCCCCTATTCTTAAAGCTATTGCTACGCAAGGCTATAGCGAACCTTCACCCATTCAGGCCAAAGCAATTCCTGCCGTGTTAGAGGGCCATGATGTGATGGCTGCTGCCCAGACTGGTACTGGTAAAACTGCTGGCTTTACATTGCCTATTTTGGAGCTCCTATCCAAAGGCCGCCGTGCTGGCCCTAACCAGGCACGCACCCTAATTCTTACCCCGACTCGCGAACTAGCGGCTCAGGTAGGTGAGAGTGTTGCGGTTTACGGCAAGCATTTGAACATGACATCTACTGTGGTGTTTGGTGGCGTTAAAATTAACCCTCAGATGCAAAAGCTGCGTCGCGGTGTGGATATTTTGGTGGCCACTCCAGGTCGCTTAATGGACCTGCACAGCCAGAACGCTGTTAAGTTTGATAATCTTGAAGTGCTGGTTTTGGATGAAGCCGACCGCATGCTCGATATGGGTTTTATCCATGATATCAAGCGTATTATTGGTTTGCTGCCCAAGCGTCGCCAGAACCTAATGTTCTCTGCGACCTTCTCTGAAGATATTCGCAAGCTGGCTAAAGGCCTAGTGCGCAACCCCATCGAGATTTCGGTGAGCCCGCGCAATGCTGCGGCGCCTTCTGTAGAACAGTGGATTTGCCCTGTCGATAAAAAACAAAAAGGTCCATTGCTGATTAAGCTGATCCATGACGGCGGCTGGGGTCAGGCACTGGTATTTACCAAGACTAAGCATGGCGCAAACAAGCTGACTAAGTTGCTTGAAGCGGCGGGTATTACCGCGGCGGCTATCCATGGCAATAAGAGCCAGGGCGCACGTACTAGAGCGTTGGCAGACTTTAAAGCGGGCGAGATTCGTTTATTAGTGGCAACCGATATCGCTGCCCGCGGTCTGGACATTGAACAGCTGCCTCAGGTGGTTAACTTTGACCTACCTAATGTCTCGGAAGACTATGTTCACCGCATTGGCCGTACTGGCCGTGCTGGTGCATCAGGTCAGGCAATCTCATTGGTTAGTGCCGACGAAGTCGATTTACTCTCTGATATTGAGCGCCTCACGCAAAAGCTGTTAGAGCGTCGTGAAATCGAAGGCTTTGAGCCAGACCAAAATTTACCTGTGACTACTCTCAACAAGCCGATACGCAGCAAGAAGCCCCGTAAAGCGCTTAACAATGAGACTAACTCTACGGACAATAGCCGCCACAACAATGGCGCAACCAATGCCAAAAAACGCACAGTTTACGGCCATGGTCCTAAGCCCGGCGGCAAACTAAAGTCTGGCGGTCGCAACCAAACAAGTCGTCCTGGTGGACGTTCTGAAGGCTCTTCTGAGCCTCGCTCAGATGCCAATGGCAATCGTGCTTCTCGACCAGCCTCTCGATCTGCGGCGGCGCCTAGATCAGGAGCAGCCCCAAGCAAGCCTTCAGGCAACTCTCCCTACGGCGGTGGTGGTGGCAAACCGACCTCCGGTCGCAATCGCCCCTCCGGCGGTAATTCTAACCGCAGCTCTGGCCGCAGTTAGACTGGGTTCTTGGGGCCAGTTCGGTCCCTTTTAGCTTAGCTAGGCGCTTCACCAAGGCGTGGCTAAGCAGTCCCATTGTTGTTTCCTATTTTAATCTCCGTTATCAATAAGAGAGCCCGTTTTAATGTTTGAGTTTCGCTTAAGTAAAGTCGCTACCTTTAAAAATGACATCCTTTCCGGTCTTACTGTTGCCCTAGCACTGGTCCCAGAAGCGGTTGCCTTTGCCTTTGTGGCCGGCGTTGATCCTTTAGTGGGACTTTACGCTGCCTTTATGGTTGGCCTTATTACCGCCTGTATTGGCGGTCGTCCGGGCATGATCAGTGGTGCCACCGGTGCTCTGGCTGTCGTTATGGTCTCGTTAGTCGCCGACCACGGAGTTGAGTACCTGTTTATGACTGTCGTTTTGATGGGTATTTTGCAGATTACCGCGGGGGTACTCAGACTCGGTAAATTTATTCGCATGGTGCCATACCCAGTGATGCTGGGCTTCGTCAATGGCTTGGCTATCGTGATCTTTCTGGCCCAGTTGGGGCAATTTGGTGACGCAGGTCAGCCCGGTTGGCTAGATGGCACCTTTATGCAGGGCAGTATTGTTGATGTCGCATGGCTGCAGGGCCAAGAGCTCTACATGCTATTGGGCCTAGTGCTGGTCACCATGTTTATTATTAATGTTCTACCACGCTTTACCAAAGCTCTACCGTCATCGTTAGTGGCGATTGCAGTGGTGACTGGCTTAGTGATGGGCCTAGATTTAAATACCAAAGTAGTTGGTGATATTGCGTCTATTAGTGGCGGTTTGCCGAGCTTTCATATGCCAGAAGTGCCGTTTAATCTAGAGACGTTTTGGATTATTTTGCCTTACGCCATTATTTTGGCGGCGATTGGTTTGATTGAATCATTGCTAACCTTGCGTCTAATCGACGAAATTACCGAGACCCGTGGTCGTGGTAATCGTGAATGTATTGGCCAGGGCGTGGCGAACACTGTGACAGGCTTATTTGGCGGCATGGGTGGCTGCGCCATGATCGGTCAGAGCATGATCAATGTGAATTCTGGTGGCCGTGGTCGTATGTCTGGTATCAGTGCCGCGATTTTCTTATTGCTGTTTATTCTGGTTGGCTCATCGGTCATTGAGCAGATCCCTCTTGCAGCGCTAATTGGCGTAATGTTTATTGTGGTGATTGGTACCTTTGAGTGGTCGAGCTTTCGTATTGTCGGCAAGGTACCGCGCAGTGATGCACTGATCTTAGTCACCGTGTCTGGTGTTACCGTGGCCACAGATTTAGCCGTTGCTGTGGTCGTTGGTGTGATTATCTCTGCACTGGTCTTTGCTTGGGAACATGCCAAATATATTCGCATTGATGCCCGTGAAGACCACAAAGGTTCCACGGTTTATGCCGTGACTGGGCCTTTGTTCTTTGGTTCGGCAACAGCGTTTTTAGAGCGCTTTGACCCTAAAAACGACAACGACGATGTGGTTATCGATTTTGCTCGCTCCAGAGTGGCAGACCATAGCGGCCTCGAGGCGATTGACAGTTTGGCCGAGCGCTATGAAAATGCAGGTAAGACATTACACCTTGTTCACCTGAGTGAAGAGTGCCGCCGCCTGCTTAAGAAGGCCGGCAATCTGGTTGAGGTCAATGTAATTGAAGATCCTAAATACTTTGTTGCGGAAGATAGCCTAGCCTAATGAACTTAAAACTGGCGATTTTTAAACCTATGCTAAAGCTGGCCATGGAGCGAACTGGCCATGGTGCAGCATTGGGTTTTGAATTGACCAGAGTAGGGTACGGCGAAGTTGAGATGTCATTTGCCTACAAGGAAGAGGTTGTTGGCAACCCGATCACCGGCGTTGTTCACGGCGGGGTCATTGTGAGCCTGCTGGATACCTGCTGTGGCTCTGCTGCAATCACCACGCTCAAGCGCCCCGCGATAACACCCACAATGGATCTGCGTTTGGACTATATGCACCCCGCAGAGCCCAACCAACCGATTCATGTATCGGCCAAGGTTTACCGCAACACCTCCAATGTTATGTTTTGCCGAGGTTCCGCTTGGCAAGATGACCCGGAAAACCCCATTGCCCATTGTGTGGCCACGTTTATGAAGGTGGAGAGCCCCAGTCTGTCGTTTGGCAATGTGGTGCGCCGTCGTTTTAACCGCTTTATTCACGGTAACAAAGCGTTTGAGAAGGAGGCTGACAAATGAGCCTTGATCTAGAACAACTTACATTAAGCCTAAGTCAGGCGCGCCAGCAGTCGAGCCCCCAGCAGATTCTTGATTTAATTCCCTACAGTAGCTTTATTGGTGCCCAGGCTAAGGTATTGAAGGCAGACAGCGAGAACGTACTCTATTGGCTAGAGAGGCGCGCATCCAATATTGGCAACCCAAGTCTGCCAGCAATTCATGGCGGCGTAATAGGGGGCTTTCTCGAGCTTTCTGCCTCTATCGAAGTTCTCTATACCCTAGATGTTAATGTAGTCCCCAAGGTAGTAGATTTTTCTCTGGATTATCTGCGTCCGGGGCGTTACAAAACCATTTACGCCAATTGCACCGTGCTACGCCAGGGCAAGAAACTGGTCAATGTGACCGCCACCGCCTGGCAAGACAACCCAGAGACCCCAATCGCTACGGCGCGCTGTCACTTCTTAATCTCCTAAAAACAATTCGAACCCTTTTTGCCCCTTTTTTGGTTTAACAGCTTGAAATATTTGCGACTGCCCCCATCTTTTACAACATCCAAAAGTCACAGATTACTTAACAGGAGCAATAACGGAAATGACAGCCAAAGCTAAATCAGGTGCAGAAACTCTGGGTTTTCAAACCGAGGCCAAGCAACTTCTTCACCTAATGATTCACTCTCTTTACTCCAATAAAGAGATTTTCTTACGTGAGCTGATTTCGAATTCTTCAGATGCCACGGACAAGTTGCGCTTTGAAGCCCTTGAAAATGCCGATCTGTATGAAGACGACGGCGACCTACATATTCGCATCGCAGTCGACGAAGACGCAAAAACCATTGTTATCTCCGATAACGGTATTGGTATGTCTCGCGACGAAGTTATCACCAACCTGGGTACCATCGCTAAGTCGGGTACTGCAGAATTTCTTAAAAACCTCAGTGGCGATCAAAAGCAAGATTCACAGCTTATTGGTCAGTTCGGTGTGGGCTTTTACTCCTCCTTTATTGTTGCCGACCGCGTAGTAGTAGAAACACGCCGTGCCGGTGCCAAGCCTTCAGAAGGCATTCGCTGGAGCTGTGAAGGCGAAGCGGATTACCAGATCGAAGCTATCGAGCGCGCAGAGCGCGGCACCTCGATTACCTTGCACCTTAAGAGCGAAGAAGAAGAGTTTGGCTCTGACTGGCGCCTGCGTAGCATTGTTAAAAAGTACTCAGACCATATTGCCATTCCTGTGGAGATGCTTAAGCAAGAGCCGCCAGCAATGCCAACAGAAGAAGGCAAAGAGGAAGAAGAGCAGGCTGAAGTGGTTCCTCATTGGGAAGCCGTTAACGATGCCAAAGCACTGTGGACTCGCTCTAGAAGCGAAGTCAGCGACGACGAGTACAAAGAATTTTATCGCCATGTGTCCAATGACTTTGCCGAGCCACTGTCTTGGAGCCATAACCGCGTAGAGGGCAAGCACGAGTACACCAGCCTGCTGTATATCCCCGGCATGGCACCGATGGACCTCTATCAGCGTGACGCCACTCGCGGCATCAAGCTGTATATCAAGCGCACCTTTATTATGGATGACGCTGAACAGTTTATGCCTATGTACCTGCGCTTTGTAAAAGGCGTGTTGGACAGCACTGATCTGCCATTAAATGTGTCTCGTGAGATTTTGCAAAAGACGCCCATGGTCGACAGCATTCGTGCGGCACTCACCAAACGTGTCCTAGATATGCTCGGCAAAATGGCCACTAACGAGCCAGAGCAATACGCCACTTTCTGGACCCATTTTGGTGCCGTGTTAAAAGAAGGCCCCAGTGAAGATCACAACAACCGCGAAAAGATTGCCAAGCTATTCCGTTTCGCCAGCTCCACCAGCGAAGGCGCACAGCCAACCGTGAGCCTGCCGGACTATATCGAGCGCATGAAAGAAGGCCAGGACAAAATTTACTATGTGACTGGCGAAAGCCACTCGGTGATAGCCAACAGCCCGTACCTCGAAGTGTTCCGCAAGCACGGCATTGAAGTGCTGCTGATGTCGGATCGCATTGATGAGTGGATGATGGGCTATCTCAATGAGTTTGATGGCAAGTCATTCCAAGATGTTGCGCGGGGCGAATTGGATCTGAGCAAGATTACTGGCGAAGAGCCTAAGTCTAAGAAAGATGCCGACAGCGACGACAAGTCAGAGAATACTGAGCATGACGAACTGTTAACCCGCATTAAGACATTGCTGGACGAGAAGGTTGAAGAGGTGCGCACCACCACCAGACTAACCAGCTCACCCGCCTGTTTAGTGGTTGGCGACAATGATATGGGCGAGCAGATGCGCAAGATTATGGCTGCTGCCGGCCAAGCTGTGCCCGAAGCCAAGCCTATTCTCGAAATTAATATGGAGCATCCACTGGTCAGCAAGCTAGAAGCTGAGAAAGATGACGACGGCGCTAAACGTCTGGCCCGCGTGTTATTTGATCAAGCTGCTCTGTCTGCCGGCCGGCCTCTGGAAAACCCTGCCGAGTTTGTACAGGAGCTCAACCGCTTGATGTTTGATTAAAATGCCTGAAATGAATTCAAATAGCGGCCTTTGTAGGGGCGCTATTTGAGTTTTCATGGCTATAATGAGGCACGCTAAAGATGCACTTTTGATAAAGCACTTTTCATAACGCATTTTGATAAAGCACTTTGATAAAGCATTTTAGATGATTCATCTGATTGGAGCTCGGTCCCTGTGACAGACAATAAAAATCATAGAGTAGCAGTGTTAGGAGGCGGCAGTTTTGGCACCGTCCTAGCCAATATGATTGCGACCAACAATTATCCCGTCACTTTGTGGCTGCGCAGCGAACAGCGCGCCACCGATATTCGTCATTCCGGTGAAAATAGCGCCTACCTGCCGGGCTACCAGCTACATCCCTCATTAAATATAAGTACCAACCTTGCCGAGGCTCTGGACGGTGTGGATACTGTGCTTTTTGCTGTCCCCAGCAGTTCCTTTCGTGAGCTTGCGCGACAGGCCAGCACCTACCTATCCAGTGACTGTGTAGTTATCAGCGCAGCCAAAGGCATTGAAGCCAATAGCTTTATGTTGCCCAGCGAAATCTTGGAAGAGGAGATGCCCCAGTGCTCGGTGGCAGTTCTTAGCGGGCCCAATCTGGCCAAAGAAATTGCCCAGTTTGAAATTACGGCGACGGTGATTGCCAGTGACAACGATGCGCTGTGCAGTCGCGCTCAAGCTTTATTGAGCTCAAATTACTTTCGTGTGTACACCAACCATGACCGCTACGGTGTTGAGTTGGCCGGCGCATTAAAAAATATCTATGCCATTGTCGCCGGTATAGCTGAAGCCATGAAGTCTGGGCAAAATACCAAAAGCGTGGTGCTGACTCGCAGTTTGGCAGAAATGAGTCGCTTTGCGGTCAATCTGGGGGCTAACCCTCTGACCTTTTTGGGTCTGAGCGGAGTAGGCGACCTCTATGTCACCTGCACCTCCCCTTTAAGTCGTAATTTCCGTGTTGGCATGGCTCTGGGCCAGGGTAAATCCCTAGACCAAGCGATAGCTGATGTAGGTCAGGTGGCTGAAGGTGTAAATACGACTAAACTTGTTAAAGAGAAGGCCGATGTTTTAGGTATTTATATGCCCCTAGCATCGGCTTTATATGCGACATTGTTTGAGCAACGGCCGATTGCAGATTCGTTAAAAACGATGATGCTCTCTGAACAAAACACTGATGTTGAATTTATGGTGAAAGCAAATGACTGATAAAAATGGAACATTAACCAATAGTAATACTTGGATTCGTCTGGCCTACATGGTCTTATTTACCCTACTGCTAATGGCTGCGCGACTAGTGATAAGCCTGGTCGTATTTGTGCAGTTCTTGCTGGTGTTAGTGACCGGCAGCGACAATCAGAACCTGCGGGATTTAGGGCAGGGCCTGGGTAAATGGGTCTACCAAACCATTATGTTTTTGACCTTCAATAGCGAAAGCAAGCCGTTCCCCTTTGACGAGTGGCCAGTGGTTGACCCTTCAGAGGGTTATTCAGTGCGCACACCGGAAGTGGTTGAGGACGGCGAATTCGTTGAAGTAGAAGACGATGACGTGCCCTCGTTTACGTCTAGTGATGAAGCTGCCGATCAGGATAGCCAAGACGTAGAAGATAAAAAGCCAGCGGACGTAAAAAAAGCGCCGAAAAAACAAGCTAAAGCGAGCAAGGATTCTGTAAAGCCTGTGGCTGATAAAAAGCCCTCAGCGGGTAAAGAGCCCTTAGCGGACAAAAAGCCCTCAGCGGTCAAAAAGCCCGCAGCTGATAAATAGCTAAAAAACACATTACACAACAAGCGTGAAGCTATTTCTACTGCGCCACGGCGATGCTGAGCCGGGCACAGCAGACAGAGTTCGGCCACTATCGATCTATGGCCGGGAGCAAGTAGCGCAGCTAGCAATGCAGCATATGGATGCTGCTAAAAGTATTAAACAGGTGGTCAGCAGCCCGTACCTTAGGGCTGTCCAAACCGCCAAAATTTTTACCCAAGTCACACATAAAAATAATATCGCAATCGATTGGTTAGATGATCTAACGCCGCTGGGTGACCCGCGCGCCATACAAGGATTTTTGCAACAAACCCAAGCAGATACTGTGCTCATGGTAAGTCACTTACCATTGGTTGGTTTGTTAGTCGATTATTTAACCGGAGAAACCGGTACTCGTATGGGTACTGCGAACCTAGCGTCGCTCTCTATGGACTATCCCGCACAGGGAATGGCAACATTGAATTGGATACATTATGTCGATTGAATTTATCAGAGAACGCAGCTTCGAAAATAACGGCCTAACCTTTGCCGCTAAAGAATGGGGCCGCTCCGGTTACCCACCAGTCATCGCCCTACATGGCTGGCTAGACAATGCTAATACCTTTGACCGCATGCTGCCCCATATGGAAAACGTCCATGTTATAGCGCTAGATTTGGCTGGCCATGGCCGCAGCGATTTTCGCTCGCGAGACTCTGGTTATGATATCTGGCACGACATAGCCGATGTTATGGCTGTAGCAGACCAGATGGGCTGGGAAACCTTTGGTCTGATAGGCCATTCACGAGGTGCGATTATTTCGGGCCTAGTAGCAGGGACTTACCCAGAACGCGTGACCAGTGCAGCGCTTATTGATGGCTATATGCCACTGCCGGAAGAGGCCCACAATACGGCCAAGCATTTTGCCCGAGCTATTCATGAAAATAAGCGTTTTGCCGCCGCCTCAGCCACCGGTTTCCAAGACTATGATCGGGCAATATTGGCGCGAGTTAATGGCTTTGTGAAGCTAGAGCAAGAGGCTGCTGCAATCTTGGCCGAGCGAGGTGTAGAGGAAATTGACGGACTATTTTACTGGCGCAACGACCAGCGCTTAAAAGCGGCGTCAATGATCAAACTCTCCAAGGATCATCTGCATAGTTTCCTGTCTGCGATCAATGGTCGAGTACTGTTGATTCAAGCCGAAAACAGCGTCTTCTCCCCCAGTGACAAGCAGTCCGAAGCCTTTGATTGGATTCCCCATATGGAAATCGTCAAGATGCCTGGGTCCCATCACCTGCATTTAGAAGGTCAGGCCGAGCAAGTGGCTGTGAAGGTTCAAACGCTCTTTAGTTGAGGGGCTGTTAAGGTTTTTAGTTGAGGGACTGTTAAGTTATTTAGTTGAGGGACTCTTGAGTA
>Ga0209302_10000113_pt1 | contig 51519 bp, 45 predicted proteins | sample ArcOceMetagenome_2_FD_187445 | JGI IMG/M metagenome (GOLD analysis project Ga0209302, IMG submission 187445) | Marine eukaryotic phytoplankton communities from Arctic Ocean - Arctic Ocean ARC135M Metagenome (SPAdes) (version 2) | ecosystem: Environmental > Aquatic > Marine > Oceanic | place...
TGAAAACTCTCTTTCTTTAAAACATCCATAGGATGTAACTTTATGTAACAATTGGTATTTATTTTTTTTAGGTAATTATTTAATTTATTTAAACTTTTCTCTGATAAAGAATCTTCACTATAGGAAGTCCCATCTTCTCTAATTTCTCCAAAATCCGATTTTCTATAAGTTGGCATCCAAAGTATTGTGCTTTCATTTTCATCCTCCTTAGGGTTAAAAAGTGCATTTAAAGTTGCTTTTTCATCAAATAAAAACTCGTTTCTGGGTTGTCCAGAAATTAAAACCTTATCAAGTGATAAGCCACAGACATCAGACATTATTTGCTGAAATATTTTAGATGTTGAAATTGTTAAATGTGATGGAATAAACTCCTTTTTACCGTCTAAAAGACCCAAAACCTTTATAGGCATGGCATGAAAAAGGTTAACTACGGTTTGCCTATTTGATAAAGGAAAAACATTAAAAAGGCCGTGTGTATGAAAAATATACTTAGTTCTAAAATAGTAATAGAGCCCTCGAAGAGATGCTTTTTTAATAATTTTGAAGTTCTTAGATTTTGAATACGTAGTAACCGTTTTTTTATATTTATCAATTTCTAGAGAATCTACCAGCCATATATTACGATACTTTGGTTTATTTTTGAGAATATACACAAAAAAAGCAAAGCTGTTATCAGAAAAATCTGGATAACTTGAGTAAACAATCATATTACTCTTTTTTGGAAATAAAAAATGTAAAAGCTTAATAATTAATGACAGAACTTTTTTGATCATTGGATTGATTAGATTTAAAAATTTTTGAGCTCATTATTAAATAAGAACTATCTATATCGGATAGCCAATCTAATGTTTATCTCCAATCGTGTTCCCAATGTTTATTAGTATCTAACTCTTTTTCATAGGCAAGAATATCACTATAACTATCAGCCTCACACCATTTCCCTTCGACAAATACTACTTGTATAGATACGCCCTTCTCCAACAATTCGTTAAGCATACTAGTCATATCCATCTTATCTTTTTTCAAATCTGAAAACGATTGATATAAATCGGACATCATTTTCCATCCTTTTGGAGTGAGTTTAATCAACCCCATATATTGTGCTTCTATATCGTTAATATCATCTGTTTTACCTCCAATTTCTTGAAGAAAATCACCTTTACTCTTAAATGTTTCTGCATCATCTAATGGATCCTCAAACCTTAACTTCCACAAATTTTCCCAATTTTTATCTGCAGTAATTGTTATATCATGCTGAGAATCGTTTAATTTCCTTACATGTTCTGAGTCGTAAACAATATCTGAATAAGAAATAATAACACTAGCATTACTTGGCGAAACGCAAAATAATGAAGACACCATATTTGTCTCACTCCACCTCTTATTATCTACAACATTAAAATCCCCTTGAAGCATATCAGAACGGTAACCTCTTACAACAGTAACTTCTTCAATTCCAGCATCCCTTAGTGAAAGTAACTGCCAATCTAAAAGACACTTATCATTTAATACATTTAGACATTTTGGTTTAGAAGCTGTAGCATCCCCCATTCTAGAACCTCTGCCTGCGGCAAGAATTATAGCTTTAGTTTTCATATTTTTTTTTTATAAAATTTACAATTAATTCTTTGTTCCATTTACTTATTTGCTCGTCTCTTTCGGGATGCCACATCATAGCAAGAATATCATCATTTACAAATCCTTCAACAGAGTCATCTTTAACACATCTTGCAAAAATATTAAAATTCTTATCTATAGACTTTTCATCAATTTTATAAACATGATATGAATTGACTTCTAAACTTTTATTATTAATAATAATATTGTGTTTATTAGCTCTATGTTTTTTTACAAAATCAGAGTTCCCTTCAGTTAATTTACCGCCATATTGTTTGTGTACCAGCTGAAAACCACGACAAACAGCAATTATTGGAATATTTCTAGATATTGTGTCTTTTATTAGTTCTATTTCGGTCTCGTCTCTTTGAGGTGTTTCTCCAATATTATCTCCTCCGCTTATGACTAGGACATTGATGTCCCATTTTTTTATAAAATCAACAGCTTCAATGCCTATGTTTGGTATAAATAAAAACTTTGATTCAGGAAATGCTTTAATAAAATAATTAGACCAATCCCTAGCAATGGAATCACGAGGTTCATCATAACCTTCTGCATTTGTAACCCGCATTGTAATTCCAAATCTTATTTCCATTTAAGTTAAATCTATAGGTTCAAGTCTTTTTCCTTGACAATCTAGTAGGCACTTTTTCGCATTTAAAACTCTTTCGTATGGTTGCTCCCCGCAACCAATTGCAGCTGGTAAATTATATTCTGCACTTCGAATAGCCATATGTGAATTAGCTCCTCCATATTTTGTAATTAAGCCTGCAATAGCTCTTGTGAAAATCCAATCATATCCGGGGTCTGCACCTTCTATACAAACTATTTTATTTTCTAATGAAGGAATCTTAGCCATATGAGGAGTTAACTCAATAACTTCGGCTTCAATTCTTTTATTTCCAATAAAATTAGGAAAACTTCTTTGCATGGGCACAATATGTACATCTCTAACTGACCTTATCAAATAAGATAATTTAAAAGATGTTGCTATTTCATAATTTTTTTGTGCCTTGTTTATTTTTTCCTGATAGAATAATTTAACGTCGTTAGTTAGTGGCGCATTTAATATATTTAATATATCATTTATGTTAAGCATAGACATATCACTTCTATCAAACCCCTTTATTTCTCCCCATTCAGTTGCATATTCCAAAATAGATGATAAATGTTTAGTAAAAATAAATTTCCCGTATTCTCTTCCTTTAATCGCCTTTTCTGCATAATTAAATAATTCATCCGCAGTTATTCCGTCAAGAGCATGTGTACCTAATAATATATTTACAGAAGACTGCTCTTCTGGAGATAATTTAAATTTATGACTTGTATGATTCCCTTCTCTAGCTTTACCCTCGAATAAATCATCTCTATTCGAATAATTAGGTGATAAGATATCATAACTACTTGGGCGTAGATGTCCATATTTTGACAAATATGCTTCTTTACTTATATCATTATTATACACTCGTTTAAAATCATCACTCATTTCACCAGCTACAGTAACAATACTCTGTCTAAATTCTTTTAATCGATCTTCAGAAATAACATTATTATTAACAGCAGACCTAAGTAATCCCTCAGCAATAAAACCGTGTCTAGCAAGTATGGAGAAAGGCAATGTACCAAACTCAATACACTCATCTATTAATGTGTTTATTTTATCTGCAATAGAAAAAGAATTTTGATTAAACTTGAAAGTGTCTGCTTTTTGAAGCTCTTTTAAATTTTTAATATCTCTCAAAGCAGTATTTATACTACTATTATAATCGTCATTAATTGCTTTTTGCGTTAATTTTCGCAAGAGACTTTTGTATACTAAAAACTCTTCGGTGGATAAAAGTTCAGGATATCTTTCGTTAAATTTATTTTCAAAATCAAAATCATACGCAGTATGCACAACGTCAAATTCAATTTTATCATGCAAATATGGGTTATTGTCTAATCTATCTATGTAAGCTTCAACCACCTTTTTCGAAATAGAATCACTTAACCCTTCAGGAAGAAACGAATTAATACTATTTCTAACATCAATATAAACTCTTCCAAATAAAGAAATCATTAAGTCTACATTTGGCATTTTTCGGTATCCCATTTTTTCCCGAGCAATTCGCCATGTACTTTTAGTTATTAATTCCCGGTATAGAGACATTGCAAGTGGATGAGGAACTACACCAATCATTTCAGCAGGATTCCAATCGGGCATAAAACCTAACAAAGTTCTATCTCCAAATAGATTCGGTCGGGGTTGCATAATTTGACTAACATATTGTTTTAAAAAAACCATTCTAGAAGAAACTTCTTTATTTATTTTCCCATTCCAACTGTTAATCGTCGTAATCCTTCTAACCTGTAACAAATGAACTTTTGAATCTTTATCAATAGCAAATTCAATATCAAGAGGGATACCAGTAAATGTAACCTGTAAACTTCTTATTAAATTTAAAACTGACAACAAATATGGCGAGTCAAAGTCTTTCTCGTCAACACCATTATAGACATATACCGTTTTATTTATTGTAGTACCACTAGTTACTGTATCCGTAAGACCGCTTTTGTCGTCATAATTTACAACATGATAGGGTGAACCGTCATCCAAAACATGCGTCATAACAACCCCACTCATGGTAACATTAGTAACCATAGGTTGGATTAGAACTTGATTACTTAAATCATCATCAAAAGATTCAATAACTTTTGCAACGGCTTCCATTATTGATTGATTATTTGATTTGACATTTAATAAGCTTTCAAACGCTCCAGCCATAGAAGAATCTTCAGTGTCTTCTGCTTTTGTACTGCTTCTAATAGCCAATAATGTTTTTGGAAATAAATTTATTATCGTAGTAATAATCTTATCACTACCGTGATTCCAATCTTCAACTGTAAAATAATATACACTAGGGACATTATAGTCTAATTTTGAAAGTATTAATAGTGTTTCTGCCTTAGTTCCGGTTAATTTGTAATCTTTTTCATCTAACTCTATCATAAATAATTTTTCTTTTTTTGTTGGATACTAATATTTTTAACAAAAAAAACAACAATATTATTGTATTGTATATTCTATATAAAATGATAACAATACTTCCTTTTGATCTTTTCTAGTATCGTATCTTTTAATTTAGAATTGTCTCTTCAATTTTTAAACTAGAGGGTAAAATATACGCGTCACAGTTTATATTTGTAGTGCCTTCCCAACTTGATACTTTCTTATCTCCTGTTGTTGGACCTAAAATTGTTTTAATATTATAGTCCATAATTCTTCCAGAAAGTGAACAATTATACCAACCATTGCCGATAGATTTTATAGTAGCATTCGCATTTTCAAAATTCCCACCTGCACTAAAGCCTTCTACTTTTCCCTTTTCTAAATTAAATACTGCATCTACTCTATTTGGATAATTCCCCTGCAGCCTTAGTCCAAAAAACGCTCCTATATCTCCTTTCTTTAAATTTATACTCACTTTATATTGACGGCCATAATTAACATTAATATTATTAATAACAGTATAAGACGAAGATGAGGTGTTTTTTCTTGTTAAATTATAAATATCTCTTTTATTGCGCTGTTTGGCAGTTTTAGCTAAGATAATTTTATTATTTATCCAAAGCGGGACTTTAGGAGTTTTTATATCTTTAACGGTCTCTAACTCAATATTAATATCTTCAAGATTGTATCTCTTCTTTAGAACAATTAATTCATTTGTAAGAAACTCTTGGTTATACGCTAAGTTAATTTTTGACAGACCGCGGCTATAAAATTCTCTTCTTAAAGGTTTTTCAAAAGTAGCCATCTCCTCTTTATATTCCTTAAGTAGGTCTCTTAAATACTCGGGACGACGAACTTTATCTAAAGCATAAGACAGCTCTTTGAGGTAAACAGAATCCTTTTCTTTGTTAAGAAATAAAAAATGTTCGTATTTTTTAAGTTTTAACCCTGAGTTTCCATCAAAAGCAATAGGTTCTAGTTTCGAGGTAATTGGATTGTAATAAAACCTTAAATTTATAATATATGTACCGTGGGTGGCGCCAAAAAGATTTAAAATAGCATTTTGCATCGCAAGCTTTTTAACATCAAAAGCTTCATGAATTGGTCTTTTTCCTAAATAAACATCTTCTAATAAATTTCTTCCCAATTTAAAATACTGAAACATCGTAGTGTCTCGAACTATTTTTTCTTCAGAGAAAGGCATAATTTGATATTTTGTTTTGGATACTAACCCATAATTCATAAAATCGCCCCATTTATAACCTAAAGATGACCCTACTTCTATGCTTTTCCCAACTTCATTCCAGAAATTATTTTCAGAGAATTTTAGAATAACACTTTCTTTCGCATTATTGCTTTCTATAGTTCTTTTATCGAATGCTTCCTCCATAGCATACAAACCCACTTCTCTATTTAAATACGTTGTGTCATTTTTCATTTTTACATGCATAACCCCTTCAAGATAATTATAACGTAATCCCATTAAATGCTCACGTTTTATTGCTTTTAAATACAACCATTCTGCTGTATAATAAAAACCTCTTGTTTGTGGATGATGAATTGAAAATTTTCGCATCCCTAAAATAGTCTTATCTCCTTTTAGTTTGACTCTAAACGACCATTTTTCACCTTTAAGGTGATCTGTCCAATCTCCTTTTAACCGAACTTCTGCTTTGTAATTAATGCCTTTAAAAGTAATCATAGCAGGAACATAATCTGTGTTATTTGTTTCTAAAATTCCTTTAGCTAATGCTTTAAATCTTTTCTTTTCTATTTTTTTAAAAGCTTTTTCATTAAAAGTAAGTTGAATGGCATCTAAACTTGTCTTTTTCTCATAAGCAGGTGGCTCTATATATTTACCCTGCTTTTTCTTGTTACCTGAACCTAAAAAAAACAATACTAGCGTTAGCCCGATAATAGAGGCTAAAAATAGTACTGAAGATTTATTTGAAGATTTAAGCTTCATTTAATTAGTAGTTTTCAATAAAGCTAAATTGTATATCTCCAACAGCTTTTAAATCATTCTTAGCCTTAATAATACTTTCAAAATTATTAAATTCGATATTAAGAGATAACTCTGTAGAATTATTAAGGGCATCTAATCGTCTTAAATCTATTTTTCTAGAATGATTATTTAGTAATTCTAATATTTTATTTTCATCTAATCCTTTGTCTGAGGTATTAGATATCGTTACAATTAAATTTTGTTGCACAACATTTTTAACTGCATTCATATTCTGAAGAACGATGTATAAAATAATCACTATTGCCCCTGTTAGGGTTACTAGTCTTTGGTTTGCTCCCATACCTAAACCTATTGCAATAGCTACAAAGAAATAAACAAGCTCTTCTGGTTCTTTAATAGCTGTTCTAAACCTAACTATAGAAAGCGCTCCAACTAAGCCTAAAGATAATGCTAATGATGATTTAACAATTGAAATAACAAGCATTACGGTTACTGAAATTAACACAAATGTTTGCATTAACTTTTTTCTATTCGATAATGAATTGCCATATTTAGTATATATCATTCCAATAATATAGGATAGAATAATTGTCATAAAAATATTGATTAAAAAATCGACTATTGATGACTCTCCCGAACTAAATTGGCTGGCGATGTCGTTTAAAAAATTTTTCTCTTGCATGCTATTTTTGTATTAATTTATTTTATTTTATTGTGGGAATTGTTTTATTGTATTCACACCATTAACGTATTTTGAATTTTTATTCAATCTAAAAGGAAATTGAGTTGAAATCGTATTTGCTCTTTTATCATCCAATAACCCATATTTTAATTCTATTATTTTATTTTCATCTCTAGACGGTGCAAATTTAAAATTATTAAATCTTTTATCAATTTTATAGTACAATAATTTATAATCTACAGTTACTCTATATTTATTATCGGCTGATAAAAAATATTTTCTTAAATAAGAGTTTAATAATGTTGGAAAAACCATTTTCACCGATTCTAAAACTGGCAAAGGTAAATTAGATGTCTTAAAAATATTTTGTATCATTTCATGATCAAAATCATTGTTCAAAACAAAAGGTTTTAATTTATAAGACCACTTATCGCCAACTAACCCTTTTTTTATTTTTACTTCTAGTACAGGTTTCTTTATTTCACCTAAAGTATCGCCATACCAGCGTATTCTAATTTTTTTTCTATCCGAAACACCTAAAACATTATCGAAATAATCATTATACCCTGCAGTATCAAAATAAATATTATTTACTTTACGTATGTGGAACACTTCTCGAAATAGAGCTTTATTTTTTTTAATAAACTGGTCTATAGATTTTAATGAAAATTCATTTGGAACTGTAAATTTTCGTTCATACCTATAATTATGCTTTTTGTCAATAAAGTGAAATTCTTCACTATTAAAAATTTCTTTTGCCTTTTCAATTAATTCATTTATCATTATTGTGGCGTATTTCTAGTTTCTGCACTGCTTCTTCCAAACTCAACACCGTACATCCTGTTTTTAACATTTTGGGTAGTTTCAATTTTTTTATTGTCAACAAAAAGCGATGAAGCGCTTTCTATTAAATACTTAGTTTCAATACCTGTCATTGATATGCCAATAACGGTAATCTTGGATGGACCAAATTCTGGTTTTTTCTGAAATGCTGTAAAACCTAATTTTGTATTTGAAATTTTCAAATTTTTACCCTTCACTACTGATAAATCTTTTCCCGCAATAGCAATTGCGCTATTAGATATATTAATGCCATCTATAGTCATTTTACTGTTCTCTCCGGCACTAAGCCCTTTATCTCCAGCATTCGAAATAATCACATTTTTAATGATTAAATCTGATCCAGAAACATCTATAGCGTCATTACCTAAGTTATCGAATTGGCAATTTGTAATACTTCCTTGAACAAAATCACCGTCAAAAGCGTCAGATTGTGTATTTACAATAGTCACATGATTCATCGTAAAGTTCGTCCTTACAATATTTAAAGCATCTTCACATTTGTTGTTTTTCACAGAAACATATTCAAGATTAACAGGAGACTCATAGAATGTAACTGCACCTGTAATCCCCCAACTTCCATGTGTTGGGTTTCTTAATTGATCAAAAACAACATGCTTTAGTATTGATTTTTTTTGCTCGCTTAATACTAAAAGCCCTTGGCCTCTTGCATCAGACGAATAAACTTTAATAGGATTTTTCTTAGAACCTATGAAGCTTAATGGCGCATGTGAAATGATTTTTCCACCATCCATGATGTTTATAATAGTTCCTGGGTTTAATTTAAAAACGTATCCCTTTTGAATTACTAATGGAGCCGATATCACTACAGAATCTTTAGAGAAAGTTATTTCTTTCTTTTTTTTATCAATAACAATATATCTGTGATTATTTATGTAAGCGGACGTTCTAAATAAATCGTCTTCCACTTTGCCACTTTTTTGATAAGGAATAATTGATGAGTTTTTGATTTTATTAACTCCCGAAATACGATATTGAATATTTAATTCGTAAATATGTTTGGGTAAAACAAAACCTGTCACTTTTTTCTTTTTACCTACAAATAAATTCTCAAAACTTCGAGGCAAATTTATCGTTATTGTATCTTTTTCATTGCTTGCTATTTGAACAATAGGGTTTAAACTAGCTATAGTTCTCTTATTACTGTGCTTTAACCCTAAAAGTTGAATACCATAATTAGACGTATTAAAAACAGAAAGCACCATTTTATTATTATCCATTGAAATTAATTCAGACTTTAATAAAGAAGATGCGTTTATGCTTTTATTAATTACTCGTTGATTGGCTCTTATAATATCAAAATCGAATATATGATTAGGATTATACTTATTTATCAGCGCAACCTCTTCTTTAAATGCTTTATTATCTTCAATAAGTGTTTCATATAGGTCTACTTGAGAAACTTCAGCAATGGCATTAGCATATTGTTGGAGGTAATTTTGATTTTGAATATCTGAAGAATTTAAATATCTTAATAGATTTCCTTTAGCACAGCTAGATATTGCGTGAAAAGGTTCTAAAATATTTTCCTTGTTAAACAAGAAATAAGCTTCTGTTTCGCAATCTTCAGCAAAAAGTGCCTTTAAAGCATTATAAAATGCTAATTTTTCAAGATCAAAAACAGTATTAAATTTTAGAGCTTCCGTTAAATAGCTATTAAACAATTGCCTAATACGATCCCTATCATTTCCTATAAACTCCAACTCCTCTAGTAAAGTTTTGTCTTTAGCAATAAACTTACTCCAAAACGTTTTAGGTTTTGTTACTTTTAACAAAGTAAATTGGTTGGTAGATACAAACTCATTAATAGGGGTATAGAATCTAAATATCGTAGTATCCTTCTCTTTAAGTTGACTTGGTAGATATTCAAAACCATAATTCCCCAAAAGTTTTGTAAATAAAGATGAGACAAATAATAGTTTTTTCTGAACTTCATTGTCTTTTACCTCAATTAAGTCTTTTGGTTTATCTAAGTTCTTAAAAGGTGTATTAATTATAGACTCCCAAGGCAGTTCTTTATTCTTTATAACCTTCTTTTTAATTATAAGTTTTTCTACATCTATTAAAGGGAGTGTTAATTTAAAAACTCCAAATGTTTTTTTTCCTTTATTAAAAAGCACTGCATCGTTGGTTATATTAAAAGTTAAAAACTCTGTATTACCTTTTAAAAGAGTTTTTTGAGTTGGATAAAGTTCAACAGTAAAATCTGTTTTCATTTCTTTATCGTCTAGGTTTGTTTTAAAAATTAATAATTTTCTAATAGAAAACTTCTCTACGGTAGCACTAAAAAAGCTTGAATCGTTCGCTTTAATGTTATTTAGTGCGGTATCGTAATCATTTGGTAAAGGTTCTAAGTACGAATTAAAATCATCGTTTATAGCGTATGTTTTATTTTCGTTTTTGTGCAAAACCACAACAATTATAAGTAACAAAAGCGGTATTCCTATAACAAATTTTACGCCATGCAATTTCATAAAGTAATTCTATTTTGTTCTATTGTAATCTTCAAGTTTCCCCAAATCATACATATTATCCCCATTTAAATGTATTAATCGAAAGTTTACAGTTGCATCTTTTAATACATTACTATAATAAAATTATCTCTAACACCACCATCCATTCCAGTAGCTAAATAAGTGTTCAATTATATGATTTTTTTCTATATTCTTTCGAAAAGGCTCCTACATCTCCAGCAAACAAATAAACAGGTTTTTCTGTATTCTTCAAAATCGGCGCTATTACACTCCAATAATTAACTTTTTTTGCTTTGTTATGTATCGAGTTTGAAAAAGGGCTAATATACTTATTATTAGTCCAACAAATGACTTGATGAAACAAAATAAAAATATTGTTAATACCTTTTTTATTATTTATTAGTGTTTTTTTCAAAAAAATTAATTGATCTCCAGAAATATTCCATTTATATATGTTCGGATCCAGAACAATAAACAAATCATTCTTTTTAATGAAGCTATGATAAGTTTTTCCAAATTTATTTTCAAAGTCTTCTAATTTTCCATCATGGTTGCCCCTTGCAACATAAATAGGCATATTAAATTTTAAAATATCATCTTGAACTTCCGTCCATGATACTTTTGGGTCCATAACCAAATCCCCCAACAAGAACTCAACCTGTATATTCTTATCATCATTTAAAGTTTTAATTTTTTCCTTAAACGTTTTGTATAGTCCTTTAGGATGCTTTTGCCAATTGGATTTCCATATACATGTCCAGCTGCGAAAAAGGAGTATTTATCAGACTTTGAAGATTTACATGCTATTATAAAAAAGAATATCAAAGATACTTGGAATACGTATAATCCAAGTTTCATTTTATTCTATTTTATTTTTATTTATTTCTAAAATAGCCCTTTTTTCGTCTTCCCAACCTTCTACTTTTGCTATATCACCTTTATTATAATTTAAAAACCATAATTCTATTATTTCTTTTATAATCGGATAATTTTTAGAAAACTCAACAAAAGAAGTTGCTTTTAGAATTTGTTTGCTTTCATCAGCAGGAATGGCTATAATTTTATAATCGATTTCTCCATTATCTATTAATTTTAACATGCCTATAGGAATGATTTCTAAAACTGTTCCAGTTTCGACACTTTCAGAAAGTACTAAAATATCTAAAGCATCTCCATCTCCACCCTTTTTAGGATCGGCGAAAGTTGCTGGAATAAACCCATAATTCCCTATGTAGGGCAAAAAATTAATGATTCTATCATGGCCGTTTTTCTTGTCAATTTCAAAAGATTTACTTTTGTTATTAAACTCGAATTTTTTATTAGTTCCTGCCGGAATTTCAATAACAGCATTTATATTTTTATCTGCAGAAAATAAAGGTAAATGATAATAGTCTACCTTTTTATTGCACGAAAAAGCTGAAATAATTAATAAGCAGATAATTAGTTTTCCGAAGTTCATGCTCTTTTAATTGATACTATAATTTTAATCCTACAAAGGTACTATAATTATAGTGTTTGAAAGCAATAATAAATTACTAAAAAGACTTTTCACCGCAAGAAAAACTAAAATATTGTATCTTTCAATTTAGAAAGAATCACATCTTTTTTAGAGATTACAATATCATCTTCTTTTAATAACCAATCAATATTTAACTCTTTATCATTATAAATCACACCCACTTCTGCCCCTTTGTTATAATAATTATCACATTTATAAGAAAAAATAGTGTCCTCCTCTAAAGTAATAAAACCATGTAAAAATCCACGGGGAACAAATAATTGTTTATTATTTTCTTCAGACAGTTCAATTGAAAAGTGCTTGCCATAAGTTAATGAATTCTTTCTAAAATCTACAGCTACATCCAACACTTTACCTTTTACAACTCTCACTAATTTTGCTTGTGCGAATTCTCCTTTTTGCAGATGTAAACCCCTTAACACCCCACGCTGAGAAATTGATTGGTTGTCTTGCACAAAGTTCACTTTTAAACCAATTTTATCTTCAAAGACCTTTTGATTAAAGCTTTCAAAAAAATTCCCCCTACCGTCAGTAAAAACTGTCGGTTCTACTATAAAGCAGCCTTTTAAATACGTTTCGGTTACTTTCATTATAGTTCCATTAAATTTTTACCATACCCACTTTTTAAGAGTGGTTTTGCTAAATCTTGTAATTCTTTTTTATTTATAAAACCACTGGTAAAAGCTGCTTCTTCAATAGAACCTATTTTTAAACCTTGTCTTTCTTCAATAACGGCTACAAAATTACTTGCCTGTATCAACGATTTAAAAGTACCGGTATCCAGCCAAGCGGTGCCTCTGTCTAATATTTTAACAGATAAATTACCTTCCTTTAAATACGCCTTATTGATGTCTGTTATTTCTAATTCTCCTCTTTTACTTGGTACTAGTTTTTTAGCTTTCTCTACAACAGAGTTATCATAAAAATAAATTCCTGGAACTGCATAGTTGGATTTGGGGTCCAATGGTTTTTCCTCTATTGATATTGCATTCTGATTCGCGTCAAACTCAACAACTCCATAACGTTCTGGATCATTTACGTGATATGCATATACAATGCCTCCATCTGGATTGTTATTTGCTTTTAATAAACTAGACAACCCAGTACCATAAAAGATATTATCTCCTAAAATTAACGCAACTTTGTCTTTTCCAATAAATTTTTCTCCAATTATAAAAGCTTCTGCCAAACCGTTTGGATTTTCTTGAACCTCATATTCAAAACTGCAACCAATTTGATTTCCATTTCCTAATAACTTTTGAAATAACGGCAGGTCTTGTGGTGTAGAAATAATTAATATTTCTCTAATACCAGCAGAAATTAGCGTAGAAATTGGGTAATAGATCATTGGTTTATCATATACTGGCATTAACTGCTTGCTAACCGCTAATGTAAGCGGATGCAATCTTGTACCAGAACCTCCTGCTAAAACGATTCCTTTCATATTATTTGTATTTACTTAAATACCATTCTATAGTTTTTAAAATACCAGACTCAAAATTCTCATCTGCTTTCCAGCCCAATTCAGTTTCTAACTTGGTTGCATCGATAGCATACCTTAAGTCATGCCCCGGTCTGTCTGTAACAAAAGTAATTTGTTCTTTATAAGAAGTTTCTTTTGATTGTATTTCATCTAAAATTTGACAAATCTTATGAACTATGTATAGGTTATTACGTTCGTTTTTTCCTCCGATATTATACGTTTCTCCATATCTTCCTTCGTTAAAAACCAACTCAATTCCTTTACAATGGTCTACAACATACAACCAGTCTCTAATATTTTTTCCATCGCCATAAATGGGAATGTTTTCTCCTGAAATTGCTTTTCGAATGATGGTAGGAATTAACTTTTCATCATGTTGTTTTGGTCCATAATTGTTAGAACAATTGGTAGTCACCACATTCATTCCATAGGTATGAAAATAGCTCCGCACCAGAAAATCAGAAGATGCTTTTGACGCACTATATGGACTGTTTGGGGCATAGGGTATTTCTTCTGTAAACAGCCCTATTTCCCCTAAAGTACCATATACTTCATCGGTAGATACATGTAAAAATAATGCTGCTGCAAATGACGGTTTTATCGAATTAGGACCATTCATCCAGTGATTTTTAGCAACATCTAGCAAGGTGAATGTTCCAAAAACATTGGTTCTTATAAATGCTTCTGGATTTTTTATGGAGTTGTCTACGTGTGATTCCGCTGCAAAATGAATGACTCCTGTGAAATTATACTTTTTAAATAAATCTTCAACCAATTCTCTTTCACAAATATCACCTTTAACAAAAGTATATCTAGAATTACTTTCTACTTCTGTTAGGTTGGAAAGGTTTCCTGCATACGTTAACAAATCGAGATTAACTACTTTAAATTCTTTGTTATTCTCTAAGAAATAAGGAATAAAATTGGACCCTATAAAACCTGCTCCTCCTGTTATAAGAATTGTTTGCAAAGCTTATTTCTTGTAATTTGTCAAATACACGTTAAACTGCGTTAAAAGTAGAAACAAAATCATGAGCCCTATACCTAATAAACCGAATATAAAAGAATAATTTCCAGTTATTCCCTTAACCTCATACCCAATGGGTTGAAAATTGGAAATCACGTTGATAACTTCATATTTTTGAGACTTTTGATTCAAAACACTTGATAGTTGCGCATTTAAATTTCTGTTCGTATCAAAAAGGGCTAGTTCTTTGGTAGACGCTTTTTGCCCCCCTAAATCTATAGAGGTTCCACTAGATTCTTTTTTAGCCTCTTCTAACATCACCTGCATGTACACTTTTCTTAACGAATCTGTCTGTCCTAAATTACCTCGAATTAAAGAATCTGTTCTGTCTAAATTTGCGTTATTTAGTTCCTTTACGCGGTTAAAGTATTTGTTTTGAACAACGGATGCTAAAATAACCTCTCCTAATTTTTCAAAAACATTATTTTTAGTGGCAACCACATGAATTTCATGTAAATGATAATTTAAATCTGTAAATGAACGTTCAAAATCCTTGAAGGTATAGTCTTGAAGAGTTAATGTATCCACAGTCGTGACAAACAAATTATAAGAGCGTATAAGGTCACTTGTGTTTTTTATAGGTTTTATGGTAAATTTTCTTAAAGCAGCTGCAGTCTCTTTGTCTATACCAAATGTTTGCTGAATTTTTAAAGTATCTTTTTGTTCCACCAAATCATTGTAATAATTCACATTATCATACAACTGTCTTCCACTGCTAAAGTTTGGAGACACCATTAAGTCTGAAGCATAGGTCTTTTCTTTATTTATTTCTAAAAATAAACCTGCCACTAAACCAATAATCAAAGGGATGCCAATTTTTATGCTGTTCTCTTTTAAAAAAAGGAACACCCTAATAATTAAATGAAAAAGCTCTTTAAAAATAGTTGCTATAAAAGTAAAAAAATTAGAGAAACCCTTTCCTATGATTGCAAATAAAGAGCCTAAATCTACCTCCTCTTGGTTATTATTTTCGGTATTCGCTGGTTTGTTGTTGGTTGACATGTGTACTTATTGTTTATATATAATTTAATTTTTAAAAATCTGAGCTAGTATTTTTTGTGTAATCGCATATGTAGGTGTTACCCCCGACATTCCTAACCCGCCAGAAGCCAGTGTTGCCCCCGTTTCTAAGGGATTATCTGATGCGTAATACGCATACCGAACCTGCACCTCTTCAGAAATATTTCCTCTAATCCTTGAAGCGGCTTGTATTGCTTTTTGATAATGCGCTCCTTCCATTTCTAACCCAATTACATTCCAGGTAGAATCGTGGAAGAACTTTAATAAATCTTTATTTTGCAAAGAGGTCCCTAAAACCGATATCATCGCACCATCAAAAACGTCAACTCCAAAGCCTTCTAAATCTTCTTTAGACAATTCATTTTTAAACGGATAGTTGTCTGCAGTACCCTCAAAAATATGCGCTGACGGAATCATAATATCTCCTTTACCTCCCTCTAAAATTCCTGCTTTCCCCATTATTGAAACGGATTTCACGTCTAAATGTGTTTTTATGTTTTTTTTACAGATATACGGCTTCAACAATTCATCCATTGTTTCATACGCTTGCTCACCAAAAGCGTAGTCCATTACAATGAGTACCGGATTGTCTTTTAATTTTTGTTTCTTAAGTAACGCTGAAACCTCAAAGTTTATTTTAGCAGTATCGATAATTTGTACATTAATATTAGTCCCCGAGCTGTCTTTTATATATTCTAGGCCATTTACAGAAGCAAAATCTTTTACTTTTTTCTGTAAAGGTTTGCTATCTGAATTACTCAGAAGTTGATAAATTTCGAACTCTTTTAAGCCTGTGTCCTCGTTTGGCAAGGCAGCCTTTGCATACATAGAGTTTAAGACACTGTGCATATTGGCACTTATAATATGAATCGGTCTTTCTAATAACTGATTTTGATCTAACACTTTTTTAATATTATTGGCCCAAATTTCTCCGTAAATATGGTGTCCAATTTCTTCTATCAAGACAGAACTAAAGGTGACGGTTCTTTTTTTATTTTCTAAGACTTCATTAATTGCCAATTTTCCTAACCAATAAATCAATTGAAAGAAGCGATCTGGATTTTCTTCCGAAGAGAACGCGTTGAACACCTCTAACACCTCGTCAAAAGTTCTTCCCAGAATATTTCCAAGGTGCGCGATGGTTACCTCCCGCTCTTTGTCCGTGATTTTTTTCTGAAAAAGTACAATGCCCTCTAGATGTTTCCATTCTCTTGTAAAGTCCTCCCCATCATTTAAGGTAACTCTTTCTTGAATTTTATGAGATTCTATAAATAGAAATGTAAGGTGCGTAAGTATATCATAGATTTCAGACCTTCCTCTGGTAATCTCAATATTCATTTGGTCTTTATCTATTCGGTAACAATTTCTTCTTCTTTTTGGGGGAATAATAGATTTAAAATGAGAGTTTTTATACCCTTCATCTGCAGTTAAGTTGATAAATTGGCATTCTTCAATTCCCTCGGGAAGCCGCTCAATTACATAGGTTAGTCCACTTAACTCTATTCTTTGTTCTGCAATAGAGCCATATATCTCAGGCCTTAAAGATAACAATGACTTTCGCAAAGTTTCTCCCGAAATACCCATGGGTTTGTAAAAACCTCTACTAAATAAATGGCGCATAGAAATGTATAATTTTTCTATGGCATTCGTAGACTCTTGTGCCCGTGTTCTTGCTATTTTTTTTGTTTCTGACATACTCCAATTTAATTTGCAAATATAATGTTAATTATTTAACAAAACACGGGTATAAATGTCTTTATTTCTCAATAAAACTAATGCCTCAGAAATCATTCTATCATTCCTTAAACGGTCCTGATATACCCCTTCCATATAAAAAAAACGCGCTAAAATTTCTGTTCGTATTCGCGTGAGAATAAGCGCTTTGTTTTTTGATATTTCAATGATTTTATCATCAAATAATTCTGCTTTTATTTTAGGATATGCTCTTGAAATAGTAGTCCCTTTAGAAGCTAAGAAAGCTTTCTTAAACAATGATTCTTGCAGCGTTACAAAAGTAGTGTCACTTTTTAAATAGTTCGTAAACTTATAAAAATCTGAGTTTTTAAAACTAAAATCCGCTAGCCTATCAATTTTTGGGTTTTCATAAAAATAGTGGGTTGCAAAATTAAAAATAGCTTTTGTTTTTAATAATGCAGCAGTACTTGCATTGGCTATTGATATTTTTGTCTCTATATCTGGCATAATTCCTCCTCCATCGAAAACAGTTCTTCCATTTTCCGTTTTAAATGCATGGACTCCTCTGTCAGAAAACTTAGGTACTTTGCCAGTTTTAGTATCTCTATTTTCGTAATCTAATTCCTGAATACATCTGCCACTTGGTGTATAATATTTAGAAATCGTAAGTTTCAACTGTGTCCCATACGTCAGTTTTCTGTAGCGCTGTACCAAGCCTTTTCCAAAAGAACGTTTTCCCATGATAACCGCACGATCATAGTCTTGCAGAGCTCCAGACACAATTTCAGCTGCAGAAGCAGAACGTTCATTAATTAAAACTACTAGCGGAATTGCTACATCTAAAGGATTGTTTTTACTTTTATAAGTAGTGCTCCATTTTTTAATTTTCGCGCGTGTACTGACTATTTTTTTACCCTTCGGTAAAAAAAAATTAGAAATCCGTATCGACTCCAGCAAGGATCCTCCGGGGTTCGCACGCAAATCAAAAATTAGTTTTGTCATGCCTTCTTTTTTTAGCTTTCGATACGCTTTCTTCACCTGAGAAGAGGCCTCATCATTAAAACGAGTAAGTGCAATATACCCCGTTTCTTCATCTATCATTTCTGCAAATGGCACGGCGTTTACAACAATCTTATCTCGCGTGACCTCCTTTGTCAAAAGCGTTCCTTGTCGCACTATCTCTAAAATAATCTTGCTCCCTGGCGTGCCTTTTAAAAACATAGAAAGTTCGGCACTCTCCATATTTTTTAAAGATTGATTACCTACAGAAACGATAATATCTCCTGCTCTTAACCCTGCTTTATCCGCAGAATATCCTTTAAAGATACTGCTTATTTCAATTCCCTTTTCTACATAGTATACGGAAATTCCAATACCCCCATAAGACCCTTCTCGTCTTATTTTCGCAGTTTCTACGTCCTGTTCATTGTAAAAATTAGTGTAGGGATCTAGGCCTTTAAGAGTGTTTTTTATGGCTTTATTTGTGATTTCCGCTGGATTGATTTCGGAAATATAATACATGTTTAACTCTTTAAACAAGGTCGTATAAATCTCTATTTGCTTAGCAACTTCAAAGAAGTTGGACCTAAAAGAATAGCTAACGAAGAGTATTCCTACCAACACTGCAATAAGTACTCTTTTTCTAAGCTTATGTTTTTTCATCTGTTGCTGCCTTTACTGCGCTTATGAAGCTCTTTAATAATTTTTCCATTTTCAGATACAGCTCCTCATATTTAATTTCTTCCTTCCCAATATACGAAATCATAAAAACATAGGGTGCATCTAAATTATGATAGACAATTTCTTTCTGTAAGCGGTATGCTTCTCTCATTAAACGTTTCAACCTATTTCTATCTACCGCTAATTTATAATTTCTTTTTGCTACAGAAACTCCTACTTGACAGGGAAAACTTGAAGTATGTGTTGTTTGAATAAACATCATTCGCAACGGAAAACTCTTTACAGAAGTCCCCTCAGCATAGAGTTTTTCTATTAATTTTTTACTCTTTAGACGTTCCTGTTTTCCTAAGGTATTTTTCATTTACACAAACTTAATAGAAAACAATAACTTTTTAACAATTTGGAATCGCTAACTTTAAAAAAGATCTCTTTTTTAAACTAAACGATTCCTTCACTCTTCTTAAATTATTGTTTAAATTTAAACTATAATTACTAAATTTGTTTAAAAAACACAATTAAAAGATATGAAACCTGATTTATTTCAAGCTCCTGACTATTATCAAGTAGACGATTTATTATCCGAAGAACACAAGCTCATTAGAAATACCACCCGCAGTTGGGTAAAAAGGGACGTTTCTCCCATAATTGAAGAATGTGCTCAGCAGGCAAAGTTTCCACCTCAAATAATTAAGGGCCTTGCAGACATTGGTGCCTTTGGCGCTGACATTCCTGTGGAATACGGTGGGGCAGGATTGGATCAAATTTCTTATGGCCTGCTCATGCAAGAAATAGAACGCGGCGATTCTGGCATACGCTCCACAGCTTCTGTGCAATCTTCCTTGGTGATGTACCCTATTTTTAAATATGGAAATGAGGCACAACGTAAAAAATATTTACCAAAATTAGCCTCTGGAGAATGGATGGGTTGTTTCGGACTTACAGAGCCAAGTCATGGTTCTAATCCGGCTGGTATGGAAACTCGTTTCATTGATAAAGGGGATCACTATTTATTAAATGGTGCGAAAATGTGGATTTCTAATGCTCCTTTCGCACAAGTTGCCGTTGTTTGGGCAAAAAATGAAGAAGGTAGAATTCACGGTTTACTTATAGAAAGGGGGATGGAAGGTTTTTCTACACCTGAAACACATAATAAATGGTCGCTTCGCGCCTCCGCAACCGGAGAACTTATTTTTAATAACGTAAAAGTACCTAAAGAAAACTTATTACCGAATAAATCTGGACTAAGAGCGCCTTTGGGTTGTCTAGATTCTGCAAGATTTGGTATTGCTTGGGGCGCAATTGGTGCTGCAATGGATTGCTATGATACCGCTTTAAGATATGCTAAAGAACGAGAACAATTTGGCAAACCAATTGGTCAATTTCAGTTACAGCAGAAAAAATTAGCAGAAATGATCACCGAAATTACCAAAGCGCAATTGCTAGCTTGGAGGTTGGGTACTTTAAAAAATGAGGGCCGGGCAACCGCTGCACAGATCTCTATGGCGAAACGAAATAATGTAGAGATGGCTATAAATATTGCAAGAGAGGCCCGACAAATACTAGGTGGAATGGGAATTACTGGCGAATACTCTATCATGCGTCATATGATGAATTTAGAAAGCGTGATCACCTATGAAGGAACGCACGACATTCATCTTTTAATTACTGGTTTTGATATAACGGGATTGAATGCCTTCTACTAAAAATAGTTGTTTTTACCAATATTTATAGGCTGGCACTTAAGAATAAAAATGTAGTTCTCACTTTTTCTGTAGTTATTTCTTGCCTAATATTATAAACAACTCTCTCCCTTTTCTATTTCCAAAAGAATTGTAACAAGCTTCCATTTTTTGAATCTCAAAGAACCTTTTAAACTGCTCTATATAGCCCGCTTTATTTCCTCCAAACGGAGGCTTCTCTTTATTAAGAGGTACGTTAAACAGCACACCAACTAGTGTACCCTTTGGTTTTAAAAGACTGTTCATTTTAACTACATAATCCGCTCGCAAACTTGGATCTATTGCACAAAAAAAAGTTTGTTCAACGATGAAGTCAAAGGAATCTTCCATGTCAAAAAAATCACCTTGTATTAACTGGGAAGGAGGAAATTTTGGAATACTCCTCTGAATATTTGCAATTGCTGTTTTAGAAAGGTCTACTACCCAAACATTTTCAAATCCCTTTTCAAAGAGATAAGCTGCTTCATAGGAGTTCCCACCTCCAGGGATTAGTATTTTAATTTCTTTGTTTGTTAATTGATCAAAATAGGCCTTTAAAGGCGGTGAAACTTCTCCCAAATCCCAAGCAATATCATTATTAAGGTATCTATTATCCCAAGCATTTTCTGATAAATCCATTTCTATAAAAGTTTTAAAAACAAAAATACCAATAAAATTAAACGGAACATTCTTAAATTGTCTACTTTCCTTGTATGGAAACTAAACTTTATTAATGTTTTCTACGGAAGCTATTAGATACATCTTCGCGTTTAGTTGCCTTAAAAAAAGAGCCATCAAAATTTTTCAGTGTATAAAATCAGTTTTGTTAAATAAAAGTTATAATTAAAACTTCTGAAGTGGAAACTATAAAAATAAGTGTACCATTACCAGCGTAAACAGAACAATGAAAAATAAAAAAACCTTTCAATAAGTCTAAAAAAACAAATTACTCGCAACAATTAAGTGTTTTGTAGCCCTACAAATACCGCCTTATTTTTCTCTTCTATAGACGAAATTAGCTCTCAAATTTGGGAAGACTTGTCGTGTTCAAAAAACATTTATTTTCATCCAGACTTTCTCAGGGCAATCGAAAAAAACCATCCTAAAATAACATTTCACTACGTGGTCTTGCTGGATGAAAAAAAGTATGCCAAGGCGTTTGCCAGCTTAAAAATAATCAATTTTCAATTAAAGGCAATCAAAAATAACTTTGGCTTATTAAAAAAAATAAGTAAAAATCTAGGAGTAATTTCAGAAAAAAAAGAACTCAAACTTTTAATTTGTGGAAATACTTTTGTCAGCGGAGAACACGGTCTTTTTGTGAAGGAAAAGCAGGATAAAGAGGCCGTCATTAAAGAACTAGTAAATAGTATTGCATATTTTGTGAACGCTAATAAAAAATTAAAAAAACAAATTGATGCTTTCCTACTAAAAGACTTTGTACAAGAATCTCTTGCCATTACTGATGTGCTAAAAGAGTATAGCTATCACGCCTTTTCTGTTGAACCTAACATGCAACTTCAATTACAGGAAAATTGGAAACATTTTGACGATTACCTCGCTTCAGTTAAGACCAAATTTAGAGTAAAAGCCAGAAAAGCGTTTACTCTAAGTAAAAACATCCGCATTGAAGAAGTTGACTTAAATAATATTGAGCAAATGTTACCAAAAATGACAGCACTTTATGAGAGAGTTGCTGAGAATGCAACTTTTAATCTGGGTGTCTTTAATCTTAACACATATCAGAGTTTAAAAGAGAAGTTCGATGCTAATTACATCTTAAAAACCTATTGGCTAGGGGTAGAAATTATAGGATTTGTGTCCGGCGTTGTTAACGGGAATACATTAGATGCACACTTTGTAGGTATCGATTATAAACTAAATAAATCACATGCTGTTTATCAAAGAATGCTATACGACTATATTGAAATTGCCATCCGTAAAAATCTAAAAACAATTAATTTTGGAAGAACAGCTAGTGAAATAAAAAGTGCTGTCGGAGCAGTTCCCCAAGACTTAACAATCTACATTCGTCACAAGAAAACCATCAAAAACAAAATTTTAAAGTTATTTTTACAAAGGATTAAGCCCACAGTATTTGATCAAAAATTTCCTTTTAAAAAATAAAATACATGCAAACTAGCAAAGAGTTAATTGAACTACTAAATCTAAAAGAGCTAGGAAATCACACCTTTAGTGGAGATAGTTATACCATTGGAAGTCCGCATGTTTTTGGTGGTCAGGTATTGGCGCAAAGTGTACACGCAGCGTACAGGACCATCCCAGAAAATCGCTTTTTACATTCATTGCACGGATATTTTTTAGAGGCCGGAGACCTAACGGTTCCCATTCATTACAAGGTAGAAGAAATGCGGAATGGTGGTAGTTTCTCCACAAGAAGAGTGACCGCAAGACAGCAAAGTCAAACTATTTTTATCTTAGCAGCCTCTTTTCATAAAAAAGAAGAGGGTTTTGAGCATCAGGTGCATTTTGACACCACCATCAAACAACCAGAAGAACTATTAAGCTGGGACGAGATGTTTGTAAAGTTTGGTGATTTTTTACCAAAACCAATGAAACAGTTTTTAAGTGTCAAAAGACCTATTGCATTTAAACCAGTTAGGGTTCCCAACCTTTTAGAACCTAAAAACTTACCCCAAAATGAACAAATTTGGTTTCGCTTAAAGGGCGAAAAACAAGCGTTCAACTATAGAACAAAACAAGAAATTCTAACCTATATTTCTGACTATAATGTTTTAAACGCAGCTTTTAATCCGAATGCAAGCACTCATAATTTCGGAAATACACAAACAGCAAGTTTAGACCACTCTATGTGGTTTTTTAGAGATTTTGATTTCGATGATTGGATGTTATTCTCTGCGGAGTCTCCAAATGCATACGGAGCAAGGGGACTGGCAAAAGGAAACATCTTTACAAGAGATGGCAAACTTGTGGCTTCTTTTGCACAAGAAGGATTACTAAGACCAAAAAAATAGCGATCCTAGAAGTAAACTTTAAAAAATTAAAATGATGAATGCTGCCTTTTTTTATGTTTTTACTACCAACGGATTGTTGTTTTTAATCAGCATTATTTTTTGGAAATTTCCACCAAAAAAAATCAATAGTCTTTATGGCTATAAAACTCCAAAAACAATTCAAAATCAAGAAATATGGGATTTTTCCAACACCACTTTTAATAGTAGTTTATTAATTTATGCGGGCATTTCTTTTCTTGCTGGTCTCGCTTTTGTAACTTTTCTAAAAGCTGAATTAACATGGCAACCGATGGCTTTTGTTTTTTTAACAATTATAGTCAGTATTGTAAAAACTGAAAAAGCCTTGACTCGTAATTTCACAGAGGAAGGAAAAAGGAGATAATTTTATTCTTAATTGAAGATACTTTGACTTTTTAAAAACTTGTAATTTTCTATTTTCCCAATATCTAAAATACTGTTAAATAAAAAATCTGTTGTAATTGAATCTTGCTTCTTCTCTTTTAAACGCAGGACTTCTGATGGATAGTTTCTCTCAAATTTCGCCGAAAACCAAACTAGCATTGCCGGGTTTTTAGAGGCAATATGCTCTTGCGCATGCAACCACTTCCCGTCTTCCCCTAGAGTTTCACCGTGATCAGAAATATAAATTAACAAGGTCTTTTTGGGAGATTTTTTTAATTTCTCAATAAGCGTATTTAAGAAATAATCTAAATATACTATGGTATTATCATAAGAGTTTATAAGTGCTTCTGCCTCTAAAGATCCCAAATACTTACTTGTCGTAATCGGATTAAATACTTCAAACTTCTTCTCAATCCTATTGTTATAATACCAATGACTTCCAATCATATGAAATGTTGTGATTGTATTACCAAAATTCAAGTTATCTATTGAAAAATGTTTTAATAACTCCGCATCTTTCTGTTTTTTAAAACTTGAGAAAGTATGAAACTTATCTATGATGTGAATTAAAGTATTAGAATAAATGATATCCTTATAGCTTTTTTCTAATGATTGATTTCCGATCCACTCCGTTTGAAAAGAAGCTTTATTTAGTAGCGTGAATAAACTAGTTGCACCTTTACTTTTAGAACTATCATCTATAGAAATATCAGTTAAAATTTGAGGAACACTTTGAGCTGTGAAGGTAAAAGGTGTGAAAACATTATTAAAACTAATTAGATTACCTTGAGCAGAAAGTAATGGGTTCGTGAGCCTATTGTAACCGTTTAAAGACAAATGATCAGCCCTAACGGATTCGCCTAAAACTAAAACAATATGTAAGTTTTCTTCTTTTGTAAATACCAATTCGTTGACCTCTTTTAATTGTATACTAGGCTTTTTGAAATACTCAATGGCTCCAAAATAAATACTGTAAGGAAGCCTTTTTTTAAACGCGTCAAACTTATAATTTTCTACTATAAAAAAAGTGATAATTCCCAAAAGAGCTAAATAAAAAAAGGGAGATCTAACACTACTTTGCATATATTGAAAATAGCGTTTAAAAAAAAACAGAATACTAAAAGCTGCAAAACTAACAAACAAACAAAATTGATAGCTAAGCACATCAGTAGCTATATCTAAATTCGTTTCTATAATCGCCTGTATCATTCCCGTACCAATACTAAGATCTTGTGTAAACACCCAGAAAGAAAAGGAGGTAGCAATTATAAATAATATTGGGAATAAAAATTTAAAAACCTTGTGAAATAAGCTAAATAGATATATAAATCCAAATAAAGAGAAATGGAGCAGCACGAAGTGAACAAAGTATGCCAATACATCTTTACCACTAGCAAAAGGAAGGTATACGTAGGAGGCACTTGTAATAAATACTCCTATTAATATATTTAAAATAAAATAAAATTTAATCTCTTGTTTCCAGAACTTTATTTTCTCCATTTAAAAAAGGTAATTTCTTAGGGTGATAATAGAATACCCAATAATTATAGTATCTCCAAAATTATTTTCACCTCAATTAAATCCAACCAAAAATACAGACTCTTATTAAAATAACTACTATTCAATTGCAAATATATAGTTTTCAATGTTGTATCTTTTAAAATAATAATTGTTTCGTTTATTTATGATAACCTTTTTCAATAAATTACTTAGACCTTAATATTATGAGTTCGTATTTAAAAAAAAATCTTTATTCATAATACGATGCAAGCGAACTGCTATAAAGTTACAAAAGCATCATTTTCAACTTTATAAAAAAACCTAGTTCCAACTCGCATTAATAAATTTAGTTTTCTTTAATATTAACCTAATTTTAATAGCAACTTTAAATTTTATCCCCTGCTAACAGTTAACCGTTTTGCGGTTTTACTTGTGAAAGTTAAAATACTTTTTACTGTTTTGAATAATTATACTAAATACTACTTCACTTAATTGAGGTTTTATAACTTTCTAAAAATTAAAACTTAACCTCTACAAAAAGCCTTTCTAATTTATTTTTTTTTACACTCTTATTTTATGACAGAAGTGATTGTGTATATTTGTTTTAAATTAGAACTCCAATAGGTAACCTTTTTTTTATTATTCAAGAGCAGTAGCATTGCAACCATCGAAAAAAGTATTTAATAGTACAAATTATGATAATTAGAAATAAATATAAATTCTTATTCCTCGCTATTCTGTTCACAGTTTACTACTATTATCCCTATAAAATTGAAGGAATCGGTTACTATAATAAAATTTGGGCGCATCGTGTAAATTCCTTACAAAAATTAAACTCAGCCTTGCGTTACTTTGATGGTATTGAATTAGATTTAGTTTACAATATTGATAAAGATTTGTTAGATGTAAATCATCCCCCAACAAAGTCAATAGGCTTAACTTTTAGCGAATATCTTAATATATTAACAAAAGATAATTTTCCTAATATCTGGTTAGACCTTAAAAATATTAACGAGAGTAATGCTCCGGATATCCTTAAAAGACTGTTATTATTATTTAATTCTAAAAACTACCCTTTACATAAAATTCTAATTGAATCTAGAAGAGCTGACCAACTTAATATATTTAAAAATGAGGGTTTTAAAGTTACATTTTACTTACCTCCTAATTTGTATAAAAAAGATAGTTTAAGCTTATATAAAAGTATCTTAGAAATTAAAAATAAAATAAAAGCGCAACCTAATATAGCTATATCTACTAGTATTGAAGATTATGACATAATTAAAAAAGAGTTCCCTAACAAAGCAAAATATATCTGGGCTATTGTACGACCTATCCATTTTCAACACTTTGACATTAGAAAAGTCATAAAAGACAAATCTGTAAAAGTTGTTTTACAAAACTATAACGTTATCATTGGAAATAGATAAACACAATTATGTAATATTATAAATTTTTTATTTCTTCATCATTTTTTATAAGTCACTAAAAAACTCAAACAAATCATTTTGTGTTCTATAGTATAAAATACTAAAAATTTGCTCTGAAAGAGAGGGATACATTTCTACCCGGAGAAGCTACTCCAGACGCAAATTCTATAAAATGTTGATCTAGTAAGTTATCCAATCTCGCTTGCATAGAAATATTGTTACTTACGATATAGTTCGCATTCAACCCCATCGTAATCCAACTTGGTGAGCCATAATATTTAATACGCTCATCCACTGCATTTTTAGCTACAACTGGTGTTAAGTCAAGATTATCAATCCCTTCTGTAACATTAAAATCTTCAACATCTTTCTGAGAGTTAAAACGAATCGCTGCACCCAGCTCAATTTTATAGGCTCTATAAGTAACTTCAAACTGTCCAAATAGCGGCGGAATGGAAGACAATGGCTCCTTTGTATCGTAGGTTCTTCCCTTCGTATAGGTTATAAATCCAGAGGTATTCCAAGCATTAGAAATTTTACCTAAATAATTTGCTGTAAAACCAGTGATATACGCTTGCTCTTTGTTTTGATTTGAAACTGCACTCCCAAATTCACCATCAAATTCCACTTGTTGTATACTTCCATCTGCGTTGTAAACAAAATCTCTTTGAATATAATTGTCTAATAAAGTATAATACACATTCCCACCAAAACGGAATTTTTTGTCATTAAAATATTTCTGAATCCCAATTTCTACATTGTAAGCAAATTCTGGTGTAACGTTTATATTTGGGACTGTAATATTCCCCGCTTTTTCACGAACTCTGCCAATATCATCTATATTAGGAGCTCTAAAACCAGAAGAAATAACACTGTTAATTTGCCAATTTTTGTTCGGCTTATACACATATCCTAAAGTTGCAGTTACTGCAGAATGATTTGCTTGAATTTCTGTTTCTGCCAATTGTATAAATGTTTGGTCTATCCATTTTGCATTTAAATTAGTATTTGTAAAACGAATACCCGAATTTAAAGTAGATTTACTTGTAATATCTTGTCGATAATCTGCATAAACTGCAGAACTTAAATAATCACTACCACCATCTGGATAGCGAGATTGAATATTAAAGTCGTTTGAAAAACCAGCTATTTCTCCTTCTACAATATTTAATTTTTTTCCCAAAGCTATTGATTTCAAATCATTGTAGGCAAATTCAAAACCATAAGAAAGTGTTCTTTTTTTATCCTCTGTTAACGGTACCGAAAAATCTCCATTCAAACTAAAAACGTCTACAACTTCTTCCCTATTAGATCTATCTAAACTGCCAAATTTGCGTTGAATCCTGCTTTCTTGTAAGTTTTGATATGCAGCTGTGATTGCGCCGTTTTCCATCCAACTATTGTTGGAGTTTATCAGGAATTGTGTAGATGCTAGAAATCTTTTTTGAGGTCCATAAAACCATTCTGAAAATTTTAATTCTCCATTTTTCAACTCTGTTAACCTATCAAATCTTGGAATATCAGATGATAAAGAGTACTGAATGTTTACCTTTAAATCGGTGTTTTTAGACAGTGGTACAAAAAATTTCTGCAAAACATCTGTTTGAGTATACCCTGTATTTCTTTGCAAATTTGGATCAGAATTTCTAGTTGGGTTCTCTTTGTAATTTCCATTGACATTTTCTGAGTAGAAGAATACCTTTCCCCAATCATCAAAACCGTGTGCGCGCTTGTTACCCGCTTTTAAGTCACCAAAATCACTATGCGAAACACTTGTCAAAGAGGCCCATTTTTGAGTTCTAACTTCTACAGAAATATTGGTTGTGATTTCGTCATTAACTGAAGAAAATCTAGAAAAAAGTTGACTTTCAACCTTATTTTCTTCCGCTATTTTTGGTGTTTTTGTATAATAATGAATGACACCACCTAAAGCATCTGAACCGTATATTACCGAAGAGGGGCCAAAAACAACCTCTGTTTTCTCCAACATGTTTGGAGTCACGGTAATGGCACTTTGCAAATGTCCTTTCCTATAAATTGCATTGTTCATACGAACTCCATCTACCACCAATAAAACACGGTTAGACTCCATCCCTCGAATTACAGGGCTTCCCCCTCCAAATTGAGACTTTTGAACTTTTATCCCAGGAATTGTCGCCAATAAATCTGCAGATGTTTGCGGAGAAACTCTTTGAATTTTTTTGGAATTTAAAACCGCAATTTGCTCGGCAATTCGATTGGTTCTCTCCTCCCTTTTAAAAAGCGAGACAACCACTTCGTCTAACTGCTCAGAATCGTTTGTCAAGTAAATAATATAATTCTTGGATTTTAATAAGGACTTTCGAATCCTTGAGACCGCGTAGGAAAGGTGAGAGAAAATTACAATTTCAATAGAATCAAATTCTGAAATATCCGCAAACCCCTCTTTATCAGTGGTTATATTTATAGTTTCTTTCGCGTTAAAAACACTTACATTTTTAATTATTTTACCAGTCTGCTTGTCTAAAACCTTTACTTTCTGAGTAAACGCACAAATACTATTTAAAAAAATGATGAAAAGAAAAAAATACTTCATTAATTAAAAACTGTTTCTAAAATTTGTAAAGACTTTGGTTTTCTGAAGCCATCCAAATGTAATTCAAAATATCTAATTATTATTTGCAATACCAATTGCCGCTCCTTTTTACTAAAAGGAACCTCTTCTATACTATCAAAATTTATGCCTAAAAGCTTTTTAAATTGAAATAATTCATTGCCAGAAATAATATTCCTGTTTCCTGTTGCTTCGGAGAAGCTTCCATTTAACAAATCAAACCCAGAATACTCAATTTCTGAAGTGTCTGGATAAAAACCTAAAAAACGAGATGCATTCAGTAAAAAAAGCAGATGAAAATTTGATATCTTATCGTGCGCATCGAACCACATGAGACCGGCTTCTAAGTAATTGTAAAAATCAGTATTTTTCTCTTCCTCTTGAATACTGTTGGAAAGCACCTCAGAGAGAAATAAAACTACAGACTGTTTTACAATATCTCTGAAAATAGTTTTATAGGGATGTAATATTTGAACCTCTTTTAAAGTATGTAGTGAACTTTTAGTACTGTGATTTGCCACCAGGATTAACTGAGTAAGTGGCTGAAAATAAGCTACTTTAATACCGCCTTTTTTAGCTTTTAAAACGCCCTTTATAATGTATGACTTTAAACCCTCCTCCGCGGTGTAACATTTTATAATTAGGCTCGTGTCACTATACTTTAAGCTATTAAGTACAATTGCCTTGGTCGTTATAACAGCCATCTAATTTACGATTGCAATTTTTGTCACTGAAGTTTCCGAAGCATCATCGTTAGATAGTAAGACAATATAAATACCAGATGCCACCTTCTTACCTGCCAAATTTCTTTTATCCCAGACTACTTTACCTCCCTTTAATTGCTGTCCCTCAACAACGTTGGTTTCGTACACTAAATTCCCTGCAATATCAATAATTTTTACATTCGTACCTTTGGGTAAATGTGTGCCATTTCTGCCGTCTATCGTAATAATTTCATGACTTTTTAGTGCAGGGTTTGGATAAGCGTATACCGCTCCTAAGTTTTCTCCAAAAGGAGCCACTTTACTATTGTAGGCTACAATACCTTTCGTTGTTGCAAAGTAAACTTTTCCAGAACGCTCATCTGATCTAATTTTTAAAATCCGATTAGAGGGCAAAGGCGAATTTTGCTTACTAAAGTTAGCCAACGTAGTTTGTCCGCTTGGATTTGTATACAAAACACCTCCTTTGTCCGTGCCAAACCATTTATTATCGGCCCCATCTATTGCAATAGAATTGATCGTTTGATCTCCTAAAAGTCTTTCTCCAAAGCCATTTTCATCTCCATTAATTACAATGCTACTTGCATTTGGAGTTTTATCATCAAAAACTCCCGAAGCATTCCCGTAGACAACCAAACCAGATTGCGTGCCTATCCATACTCTATTATTTGCATCAATAGCAATCGTTCTTACATTTAGGTCTGGTAAATTTCCTGAGTTCGGAGCTGTAATTAATGCTTTTTTTCTGTCCCCATTTTCATTATAAACATAAACACCATTTCTTCTAGTGCCTATCCAGACACTATTATTCAGATCAACAACAACTGTATTTGTTTCTTTTGCTGTATTTGTTTGTAAACTGCTTAAATTATAACTGGTCCAAGTTCCACTAGGAGATAGTTTTTTTAATTTATTTACAGCTAAAGCATCTGCGAGCCATAAATTCCCTTCATTATCAAAATCTGCACCACTAACCCTTGTTGTAATCCTATTCATATCGCTCGGAAACCTGTCCTCTAATGGGCTATTTCTTGAGTGATAAAAGTTAGTGATTTCGTTTTCCTTCAACTCTAACAAGCCGCCACCTGAAAAAATATCCCCGCCAAATGTATCAGAAAAAGAACTGATAAAAATGTGATTCTCTTTATTCTTATCTATTGTAACATCTACTAAATCTTTAAAAGGAAACTCTTCAGAAAACGGTTTATTTATCCAGTTTTTTCCATTGTACATGCTAATACCTTTCTTATTTCCCAAAGGCACATATGCCGAATTATAACCCCCATATACTACCCAAATCATACTGTTGCCCGTGGATATTGAAAAAACATCATTAGACAAGGGACCTTCTGGGTGAATCTCTGAATAAGTATTTGGAGCCTCTTTTACTGCAGTTAAAATTCCAGTCTCTTTAGTACCTAAAAAAACAGTATTCTCTTCAAAAAAGGAAGTATTTAAAGTGAAGTTAAATTCTGAATTTGGCGAAAACTCAAACACCTCTTCCATTTCTAGGTTTAGCATAATCGCAGCAGTACTCAAAGTAATTGCTAAATGTGAACTTGAGGATTTAACATCTACAATTGGTTGTGTAAAACTAATTGGTTCAACTAAATTCATACCATTAAACAAATATAACTTAGTACCTTCAGTCACAAGTAAATCCTCATTAAATACAATAATTTTACTGAAATTTCGTCCAGAAAAATACGAATCCCAAAGGTTAGAATCAATCAATAAATCACTACTAATTTCTGCTGCAAAAATTCCATTTTCTGTCACTGCATATAGAGAATCGTTGTGTATGGTAGTCGCATTTATTTTTATAGATGCCGAGTTCTCCCCAATAAAATAAGTATCTCCAAATTCTAACTTTTTGATGTCATAAACAACCACTGCAAATGGTGTTGACAAATAGAGCTTATTGTTAAATTCTGATATGTGATTGATACTTTTCTCTCCAGACTGACTGAAATTAATGATGTCAGAAGAAATTGTAATACTTCCATCCTCCTCTATAACCTCTATCAAACCATTTTCATACCCAATAACTAATCTTTTGTTACCCGCACTATAATGTATAGCAGTAGTGGTTTCTCCAGACAAACCTTGCACGGAAGAAATTTTATTAATTTCCTTACTATCCGTATTGTAAGTAAAAACAGCATTGTCTGACAAGGCATAAATGATAGCATCCACCTTAATAAAATCTTTTACATTGTTGTAGGAATAAAAATCTTCCCACGAATCACTATAATCTGTTTGAGCAGAAAATAGTATTGAAAAAAGTAAAAAATAAAGCAAAAATAATTTTTTCATTGGTGATATTTGATTCTCAAAGATATTTATTAATTGTTGAAATAACGATAAAACACTTACATTAGTATTAAATTGAAAAGATTTTATGAATATTGAAATAGAACGGAAATTTTTAGTGAAAAACCTAAGTTATAAATCAGAAAGCTTTGAAAAAAAATACATTAAACAAGGCTATTTAAATTCAGATAAAAATAGAACAGTTCGAATTCGAGTTTCCAATAATACCGGTTTTATAACAATTAAGGGGAAATCAAATAAAAATGGAACCAGTCGATTTGAATGGGAAAAGGAAATTCCCATTACTGAGGCTGAAGAACTACTACTTTTATGTGAGCCTACCATTATAGAGAAAACAAGGTATTTAATAAAAGTAGGCGATCACATCTTTGAAGTTGATGAGTTTGCAGGAGATAACAGCGGCTTGGTTGTTGCCGAAATTGAATTGAATTCTGAAGATGAGGTGTTTGAAAAACCAAATTGGCTATCAAAAGAAGTCACCGGAAATCTAAAGTATTACAACTCGAGTATTAGCAAACTTCCTTTTATAAATTGGTAAAAAAGTAGTACTAAACGGTATAAATACTAGAAATAAGTGGCGCTTACAACATATAATAGATGCCTAAAAAGTGACTAGCACTGCCTAAAAGAACAAATACATGGAATATTGCATGGTTGTACTGTAATTTTTTAAGCATGTAAAAAGCAGCTCCTAAGCTGTAAAAAACACCTCCAATAACTAAAAAACACAGGCTAAAAGAAGTTAAGTTTTCCATAAGAGGTTTTACGAAAAACACCACTTGCCAACCCATTAACAAATACATCGCAGTGGATAACTTATCAAATCTCCCTGTAAAAAACAACTTTAAAATAATTCCTACCAAAGCAAAAAGCCATACAAAAAGGAACATATAATACCCTAAACTACTGTCTAACCCCACAAGACAAAAAGGCGTATAACTGCCGGCAATAAGAATATAGATTGCCGAATGATCAAAAATATTTAATTTTCTTCTTCTTTTAGGTATTGTGGCTGCATGATAAAAAGTAGATGCGGCGTACAATATGATAAGACTAAGACCATAAATTATAAAGCTTGCAGGTTTCCAGAACCCTTCAAAATCCAATGATTTTAGAACTAAAAAAGGAAAAGCAATACCACTTAGTGCCAAACCGAAAGCATGAGACCAAACATTTAATTTTTCTTCGAAAATAGTATAGGTATGATTTAATTTTTCACTCATATTTTTCTATTTGTATCTTTCATGTATTGACGGTCGTTTTGCAGATCTGTTTGAAGTAAATTAAAGGTGATATCCATTAACTTGAATACATCCTGCTCCATATTCATGCCCTTAGTCTCTATCAAGGCGTGCTGATGCACTCTTAAAGTCCCGATATTCCCTTTAAAGATATCCCAAGAAAAAAAACGCTTGCAATCATAATAGACTTGTGGTACAATTGGTATTTGAAATTCTATTGCCAAACTAAAGGCGCCTTTCTTAAAAGGTGCTAAAACAACCTCTTCCGTAGGTACTAATCCTTCGGGGAAAATAGCCATACTTACTCCATTTTGCAGTCTCTTTTTTGCAATTTCAAAAACACGTTTTCTACTCTCTACACAAGACCTATCTACCATAATAACAGAGCGTTTGTAGAAAAAACCAAATATAGGAATTCTTGCGAGTTCTTTTTTCCCTACAAAGACTATCGGCCTTTTACTCAAAGCAATTAAAACAAAAGGATCTAACAAAGAGCCGTGATTTGGACAATACATGTAACTTTTATTAGGATCTATATGTTGATCTGAATTAAAATTTAACCGAAACCCCATGCCATAAATTAATATTTTAGAGAGTATTCTGGCGAACCTCCAAAAGATATGGTATTGTTTTTCGTGCAGTGAGAAAATCAATAAAAAAGGAAAAAAAACCAGCATAAAGGCAAGTATTAAAACATAAAACCACAAGCGCCAAAAGAGTAATAAAGGAATTTTTAAAATTTTCATAAGCAACAAAAATACTAATATTCTTTTTGAGTATTGATTTTACTATTCAAAACCTTATTTTTACCATCGCAGACAGTTTTTGTAGCGCACGTAATCTTTTGTTTAGAAACGGAAAGACGCCTTCAAGAGACTTCTTCTATCTTTAAAAATTAAAAACAATACAATGTCAAGAATTTTAACAGGTGTACAAAGTACAGGAACACCGCACTTAGGCAATTTATTAGGAGCTATTTTGCCAGCAATAGCAATGGCCAACAATCCAGAAAATGAAGCGTATCTATTTATTGCGGACATGCACTCTTTAACCCAAATTAAAGATGGAAAAGAGCTGAAAGAAAACACATACAGTACTGCGGCAACCTGGCTTGCCTGTGGTTTAAATATTGATAAAACTATTTTCTATCGGCAAAGTGATATTCCCCAAACCGCTGAACTAACTTGGTACCTTAGCTGTTACTTTCCTTTCCAGCGACTAAAATTAGCGCACAGCTTTAAAGACAAAGCAGACCGATTAGAAGACGTAAATGCTGGATTGTTTACGTATCCCATGTTGATGGCTGCAGATATTTTATTATATGATGCAGAAATTGTGCCAGTTGGAAAAGATCAATTACAACATATAGAAATTACAAGAGATATAGCGAGTAGAATAAATAATTTACTCGGCGAAACACTCGTTTTACCAAAAGCAAAAATTCAAGAACACACAAAATTAGTTCCTGGAACTGATGGTGAAAAAATGAGTAAGTCTAGAAATAATACAATTAATATTTTTCTTACTGATAAAAAATTACGGAAACAAATTATGGGAATTAAAACCGATAGTTTGGCCTTAGAAGACGCTAAAAATCCGGATACAGACAATGTTTTTTCCTTATATAAATTATTAGCTTCAACTGCTCAGGTTGTAGCAATGAGGGCAAATTATGAGGGAGGAAATTATGGGTATGGTCATGCCAAACAAGCACTATATGACCTTATTATAACAGAGTTTAAAACGGTTAGAGAACGCTACCACCATTTTATGGAGAATAAGCACGAGATAGATGCAGCATTGAACTTAGGTGCAGAAAAAGCAAGAATTACTGCAAACGCTGTAATGAAAAGGATTCGAGGGAAAATAGGGTATTAAAGATGGTATTTAAAAAAAAACCACCTAACAAGGTGGTTTTTTGTTTTTCTGTATGTACCCATTTACTGAATCTTCATTGATTTTGCAATTGCCTCCAGCTCAAAAAGGAAGGCTCTTTTATTTACGGAGGGTGCATAGGTGAATCCCTCAAAAACTACAATTCTGTTGTGCTCCTTATCCACTACAGAATAGTTGATAAATGGGCCCGCCATAAAATCATTCTTTACCTCCCATTTACCCCGGGTTTCAAAAGCCTTTTTGCCATCTAAAAATGTTTCTGAAGTATGGGGCGTGTATGCTTCCTCTGTAATCATATACATTGTTTCTGGATCTGATCCAGGGATGTATTTTTTACCAATACGATTCCGAACTGCGATAATATTTTCAGAAACTTTCAATTCCTCTTCTAAAGGAATTGCATACACTAAAATATTATTACTCCCTGTCTTTGCAATACCGCTTTTTAAATGCTGTCTTAACCATAAGAACTCTCCGGTATCGTCTACTGTTTTATACTCTTTTGGAATGGTGAAAGAAACACCAATTTCTTGTAACGTTTTAAATTGAGACGGCTCTAATTGCTTTGCTCTAAAAATATTTTGAGTCATTAAAATATCTGAAGAAATATAAGCTGATATAATTTCCTTTTTATATTCATTAAAAACTTTTATAATACTTTCATCATCGGTTCCATAAACATAAATAACAGTTTGAGGCTGCGCATATACATTTTTCTTGATGTAAAAATCTTCTTTTTTACCCTCACCAATAATCAGAATATTTCTGGAAATATTCATCATACTTCCAAAAGCATTTGGCCCAATCTGTGAAACAGATAACATCGGTTCCGGTTGTGGCAAACCGACAACCAGTTCTCCAAAAGAATTTCTAATTGCAGTTCCTAAATCTCCTGTCCAATCGCTCGCCTTTGTAACCACCATGACCTTATTCACCTTACCAAGCGAGGTTCTTAGTACAAATTTATCTGTTCCAACACAAGAATTGAAGAAGAGTACGATACTAAATATTGCTATTATTTTTTTCATGATTCGTTTTATATAAATCGTAATACCCCAAATATTATTCCACTTTCGGTTTTATAAAGAAGTTTATAACAGAAAAGCTGCTATTTTTAAATACAGCGCAGGTCTTTAAAATTTCTTAGGATAAATACTCAAGCGTTGCCCAATTTTCAATCTGGTAGTTTTCATTCTATTCCAGCGCTTGATATCACGTACCCTTACTCCAAACTTATTGGCAATCTTTCCTAAAAAATCACCACTTCTTACCTTATATCGAATCCGCTTATCCATCTCAAAATACTTTGGTAAGGGTTTTTCTCTTTTAGCAGCGTCTTCTCGCGCCAACTCATAAATAGCCATTTCATTTTCTATAAAAGTCAAAGAGTTCTTTCTAGGCAAACGAATTGCATAATTTTTCCCTGCAACAAATGGAATAATCGCTAGCTTATAAGCAGGGTTTAAAAACTGAATTAACGCTATACTTATTCCTGTTTTTTCAGAAACCTGATCAAAACTTACGGTCTGTTTTATCTGAATGGTATCTGTTTCAAAAAATCGAATTTGTGGAACTTCAGGAACTAAATCATGCGCTATTTGATATTCAAACAAATACATTGTTGCATAAAATGCAGGAACATAACTAGCCGTCTCCTTTGGTAAAAACGGACGAATATTCCAATAATTTCGATAGCCCCCAGAGCGTTTTATTGCCTTTGCTACATTTCCTGGACCTGAATTATATGCCGCTAAAGCCAAATCCCAGTCTCCAAAAATAGTATAAAGGTCGGATAAATACTTACACGCAGCAATGGTTGCACGCACTGGGTCTTGTCGTTCGTCTACATAAGAACTCACTTTTAATTTATATTGCACCCCTGTTGGATACATAAACTGCCATAGTCCTGTGGCACCAACACCAGATTTTGCAGCTGGATTTAAAGCAGACTCTACAATTGCAAGATATTTCATTTCTAAAGGAATATCATACTGATCTAAGTATTTTTCAAACATTGGAAAATAATAGGCTGCCTTTGCCATAAGTGCGGGGTAATATCTTTTACGATACTTTAGATAAGACTTGACAACACGCTCTAAAACGGGACTATATCCTATGTTAAATGGAGTCTTTGTATTTATTTTTTGCAGCCTTTCTTTTAGCACTTCTGTTGACAATGCAATGCTAGTAACTTCCTTTTTTTCTGCACCTTCTATAATATAACTTGCCGTTTCGTACAAAGGAGATTTGTACTTTGTATCCAATAATAAACTATCTATTAATGCAATATCATAGTCTGAAAATAAGGCGGCTTGTAGTATTTTTTTATCAGGAAACTCCTCTGGGACTTGCCCAAAAACACTCCCTGTAAAAAGGAATAATAAAACTATTTTTTTCAAGTGGCTGTGATTTTTAATATTTAAAGATTCTACTTATTAGATGTCCAACTCCACCACGATCGGGCAATGGTCTGAATGTTTAGCCTCTGGTAAAATATAAGCTCTAGAAATCTTTTCTTTTAAGGGTGCTGAAACCATTGCATAATCCAAACGCCAACCTTTATTATTTGCTCTTGCATTAGCTCTATAACTCCACCAAGAATATGCTTGTTTGTCTTGGTTTAAGTAACGAAAACTATCTACGAATCCACTTTTAATAAAGTCGCCCATCCACGTCCTTTCTTCTGGTAAAAAACCCGAAACACCTTTCATTTTTGGATTGTGAATGTCAATTTCTTCGTGACAAATATTATAATCTCCACAAACAACTAAATTCGGGATTTCCTCTTTTAAGTTATTGATGTATTCCTGAATTTCATCCATATACTTTAGTTTGAAATTGAGTCTATCTAGGTTTGTTCCCGAAGGCAAATACATACTCATTACAGAGACATTATCGAAATCTACACGAAGATTTCGACCTTCCAAATCCATTGTTTCTATTCCGGTTCCATAAGCCACATGATTTGGTTTTTCTCGACAAAGAATCGCCACAGAAGAATATCCTTTTTTCTGAGCAGAAAACCAATAATGATATCCATAACCAGCATTTTCAAATGCAGCTAAATCTAATTGATCTTTATGAGCTTTTGTTTCTTGAATACATATTACATCTGGTTTTGCAACTTGTAACCAATCTAAAAAACCTTTTTTTAAAGCGGCTCTAATTCCGTTTACGTTGTATGATATTATTTTCATTTTTAACTTGTCTTTATTTCCTCTCAAAGAGAAAAAATCATACTATTATTTGTTAATCTAAAGCTATTGGTTGCTTTAGAAACAACCAAGTAATTTGTTTTGTATTTCCTTTTTCTGTTTGAATAATTTTCTTTCTTGGTGACAAAATAAAGGCCAAAATAGCACAGATACCCGCTTTAAGTATAAAGTTATCTGTAACATACAGTTGATCAAAAATCATCATAAAAACAACAATCATAATCGGATATATTAACCAATACGTTTTTTTAAATAGTTGCATACTACTTCAATGTTTTTTTATAAAACAACCATGTAATTTGTTCGGCTGTTCCGTTTTGTTTTTGGATTTTTTTTACCCTGGGTGATAAAACAAAAGCCAAACCAATATTTATCATGATCGTGAATGTATTTGGTTCATATCCTAAAACCTTATAAATAATTAACCCAAAAAAGAGTATTAATATTGGAAATAATAGCGGAACAAATGGTCTTATTTTTTTCACCCTAAATATTCATTTCTGGGATCTCTCCATGTACCACTAAAATTCCTTCAGTTGCTTTCTGAATCTCTTCAACCGAGACTCCAGGAGCTCTTTCTAATAAATGAAACTGATTGTCTTTAACTTCTAACACCGCCAAATTAGTAACTACTTTTGTTACACAACCAACACCTGTTAAAGGCAAAGAACATTTCTTTAAAATCTTAGAATCTCCGTATTTATTTGTGTGCATCATTGCTACAATAATATTTTCTGCAGACGCTACTAAATCCATTGCACCACCCATTCCTTTGACCATTTTTCCTGGAATTTTCCAGTTAGCAATGTCTCCATTTTCCGAAACTTCCATTGCTCCAAGAATCGTTAAATCTACATGCTTCCCACGAATCATTGCAAAGCTCATGGAAGAATCAAAAAAACTTGCTCCTGGCATTGTTGTAATCGTTTGTTTTCCTGCATTTATAATATCTGCGTCTTCTTCTCCTTCAAAAGGAAAAGGACCCATTCCTAAAACACCGTTCTCAGATTGAAACTCAACTTCTATATCGTCTCTTACATAATTTGCAACCAAAGTTGGAATTCCGATTCCTAAGTTCACGTAAAATCCGTCTTGAACTTCTTGTGCTATTCGCTTTGCAATTCCTGTTTTATCTATAGCCATAATTAGTTCCTTTGTCTTACTGTTCGTTGTTCAATTCTCTTTTCATAACCTTTTCCTTGAAAAATTCTTTGTACAAATATTCCTGGAATATGAACATTATTTGGATCTAACACACCAACTTCAACCATTTCTTCTACCTCTGCAACTGTAATTGTTGCTGCACCACACATATTAGGATTGAAATTCCTTGCCGTTCCTTTGAAAACTAAATTTCCTGCAGCGTCTCCTTTCCAGGCTTTTACAAAAGCAAAATCTGCCTTAAAAGCAGGTTCTAAAACATACATTTTACCATCAAATTCCCTTGTTTCTTTTCCTTCTGCTACCTCAGTTCCATAACCTGCCGGTGTATAAAATGCAGGAAAACCGGCTTGTGCCGCTCTACATTTTTCTGCTAAAGTGCCTTGTGGCGTTAATTCTACCTCTAATTCTCCAGACAGCATCTGTCTTTCAAATTCGTCGTTTTCACCAACATAAGAAGAAATCATTTTTTTAATCTGTCTGTTTTGCAATAATAATCCCAATCCAAAATCATCAACGCCTGCATTGTTAGAAATACATGTAATTTCTCGAACATTCAACTTCACTAGCTCTGAAATCGCATTTTCTGGAATTCCGCACAAACCAAAGCCCCCCAACATAAAAGTCATTTCATTTTTAACACCGGCCAAAGCTTCTTGCACAGTACCTACTTTTTTATTAATCATATTGTTTTTTTGTGACTTTAATTAAATTTCAGTGTATCAGTGATATAAATTTACAATAACTGTTAAAAATCTGTATCTTCTTCTGGTACTATTTCTTTGATCTCTTCCCCTTCTTCTCCTTCCTCGCCTTCCGCCACTATCTCCTCATTGCAATTGATATTTATCGATAGGTTTTCTGGCTTTTCAAATTCTTCTGCACTAATTTTCAAGGTTTCATCAGCGTAGCATTTTTTCATAAACAAGGCCCAAGAAGGCAAAGACATTGTAGCTCCTTGTCCTTTTCCAATTCCCTCAAAATGCGTTGCTCTGTCCTCTCCACCCGTCCAAACTCCTGTTGCCAAATTGGGAACCATTCCCATAAACCAACCATCAGACTGGTTTTGTGTAGTTCCTGTTTTACCCGCAATTGCATTTTTGAATTCATACGGATATCCAGTAACATATGCTGGTTTTTCCCAAGGTAAACGCAAACGAACGCCAGAGCCAGATTGTGTAACTCCTTCTAATAAGTTTAAAACTACATAGGCAGATTCTTCACTTAAAACCTCTTCTGTTTTTGGTGTAAACTCCTCTAAAACAGTTCCATTCTTATCTTCGATTCTAGTAATAATCATAGGGTTTACCCGCAAACCTCTATTTGCGAAGGTAGAATACGCACTCACCATCTCTAATAATGATAATTCTACAGCTCCTAATGCTATTGAAGGATTTGCAGGAACATAGCTTTCTATACCCGCAGCTTTTGCCAAACGGACTACGTTTTCTGGTGAAACCATATCTATTAATCTTACAGACATTGTGTTTACAGAACCTGCTAAACCTTGTTTTAAAGTCAACATACCTCCATACTTGTCACCAGAGTTTTCTGGAGTATACTCCTCTGGAATTCCATATTTTCCTTTTGGAACTGTATACGGAATATTAGGAAAAGTATCACAAGGAGACAGCTTTAATTGGTTAATTGCTGTTGCATACACAAAGGGTTTAAAAGTAGAACCTACTTGTCTTTTTTGCTGCGCTACTGCATCAAACTTGAAATTTTTGTAATCAATACCTCCAACCCATGCTTTTACATGGCCAGTCTGGGGCTCAATAGACAATAATCCCGAACGTAAAAAGTGTTTGTAATACCGTAAAGAATCATAAGGCGACAGGATTGTGTCTATATCCCCTGCATAAGAAAACACCTTCATTTTTATTTTCTTCTTAAAAACTGCTTCTATATATTTTAATGACTTTCCTGAGCGCTTTAAACGTTTGTATCTGGACGAATTCTTCTTAGCCCTGTTTATAATTTTATCGATCTCACTTTTTTCGAGTTCATAAAAAGGGGCGTCTTTGTTGTTCTTTTGTTCTTTGAAAAAATATTTTTGCAAATTAGACATGTGCTCATCGATGGCTTCTTCTGCATATTGCTGCATCCTAGAATCTAAGGTTACAAATATTTTTAACCCATCTTCAAAAATATTATACTGATCTCCATTGGGCTTTGGATGCTCTTGAACCCAAGTACGCATTAATTTTTGCAAGTGCCCTCTGAAATATGTAGCGGAACCGTCTTTATGACTCTCTTTGTGAATATCTAAACCAAGTGCTAATTTTTGTAATGAATCTTTTTCTACCTCCACCATAAATCCACTCCGTGTCATCTGTTTTAATACCACGTTTCTGCGTTGTTTTACTTTTACCGCTCTTCTCAAAGGATTAAAATAAGAAGAATTCTTTAGCATCCCAACCAGCATTGCAGATTGATTTACTTCTAATTCTTTTGGTTCCTTTCCAAAATAAATTCTTGCCGCAGAGCGAATTCCTACTGCTTGATTTAAAAAATCATATTTATTTAAATACATCGCAATAATCTCATCTTTGGTATATTGCCGCTCTAATTTAATTGCAACTACCCATTCTTTTGCTTTTTGAAGCACTCTTTTAAGGATGTTTTTTGAAGCTCTTCCCGTAAACAACATCTTAGCTAATTGCTGTGTTATTGTGCTTGCTCCACCACTTCCTGGCTTTAAAATAGCCCGTGCCGTTCCCTTAAAATCGATGCCTGAATGTTCATAAAAGCGCTCGTCTTCAGTTGCAACTAATGCATGCACTAAATTAACTGGCAACTCCTTAAAATGGATTGCTGTTCTATTTTCTGTAGCATATTTTCCAATCGTTTTTCCGTCAATAGAAATAACCTCTGTTGCTAAGTTTGTTTGTGGATTTTCTAATTCTTCAAAAGAAGGTAGCGTATCAAAAGGATCCCAAGCAGTGTATAAAAACAATAGTAAAACAAGTGAAAAACCTCCTAAAATAATTCCCCAGAACCATTTTAAATATTTTTTAAAATTTAGTTTTTTTTTCTTTGCCATTATTTATTTATTTTCTCAATACTAAAACCTACATCTTGAATCCCTTTTAAAAACTCCATTGCATTCACAGCACCATTTCTTCTCATGGCATGTCTTATCTCTAGCGAATATGCTCCAGAAATAGGGAACACTTTACGTTCTTTATAGAACAGTTTGTTTTCTTTTACTTCTGAAAAACCCTCGCCTAGAAATCTTCCTGAAGTATCTGCCATTTCGTACTGTAACGTGTCAATAACAACAGTATTATTCGAAGTTTTTAGCGCTGTAATCAGGTATAAGTTACTAAATTCATACGCATTATTATTTCGAATATGAATAAATAAATTTTTAGGGACTATTGTGTCCTTTACTTCAAAATTGAAGAGGATGCGCTCTTCAATTTTCCAAGAACTATTTTCTAGTGTTTTGTATTGATTAAATTCTGAAGGATCTCCGCAAGAAGTCATCAAACTCAAAAGGAAAAAGAAGACGAGCCATTTATTTTTCTGAATCGTTTCCATTTTTTGGAGTGTTGTTATTCCGATTTCTATTGTTATTCCTTTTTGGTTTGTTTGGTCCTTTCCCTTCACCTGTTGGCTTACTAGCACTGGCGTCAGTATTTGATTTTGGCCTTGGTTTTGGCCTGTTCTGCTGCGGTCTGTTTTGTTGGCCTGCCTGTGGTTTATCTCTAGGGCTTGATTTTTGTTGCACGCCAGAAGCCACTGAATTTGTTGGTTTTTTCTTATTATTATTTTTATTTCTTCTTCGTTTATTTGTTTTAGGTGCATCAAAACGCGTTAAGCTGTCTTGACCAACGGCATCTTCAAAATCTACTTTTATTGGCACTTCAACATCTGATTCATACTCCTCTAACGTTGGAGATTTTTCATTATTCTTATTGAGGTCAATAATTTCTAAAACCTGTAATAATGTCAACCGAAACCACTTGAAACGCTCCTCTTTATAAGTATACCAGAGGTGATTTTTAAAAATATCCATCTTTACAAAAACAGCTTCTCCTTTTTCTGTTTTTAAAACTAAATCTTGCTTTGGAAACCTTTTTAAAGCATCAAGATAGGTATCTAACTCAAAATTTAAACAGCATTTTAACTTTCCACATTGCCCAGCCAACTTCAAAGGATTTAACGACAATTGTTGATAACGCGCGGCCGATGTGGAGACTTTCCTGAAATCTGTCAACCAAGTAGAACAGCACAGTTCTCTACCACAAGAACCAATGCCACCTAATCGAGCAGCTTCTTGCCTTGCTCCAACCTGTTTCATTTCTATACGAATAGAAAATGCACTTGCTAAATCTCTAATTAATTGTCTGAAATCTACTCTTGTTTCTGCTGTATAGTAAAAAATTGCTTTATTACCATCTCCTTGGTACTCCACATCCGACAGTTTCATTTGTAACCCCAAACGACCCAATATCTCTCTTCCTCTTCTTTGAGTTTCTTCTTCCTTAGCTCTAGATTGCTGCCAAATATCAACATCTCTTTGTGATGCCTTTCGGTAAATCTTCTTTACATCTTCGTGATCCTCGGTAATTTTGCGTTTTTTCATTTGCACCCTCACCAATTCTCCTGCTAAAGAAACGGTGCCGATGTCATGCCCCGGAGAACCTTCTACTGCGACAATATCTCCCATTGTAATCGCTAAATTTTCTGGGTTTTTATAGAAATGTTTCCTGCCATTTTTAAAACGTACTTCAAAAATATTGAAACGCTCCTGTCCACTTGGTAATGTCATATTTGACAACCAGTCAAAAACAGCTAATTTGTTACTACCACTACCACAAGTTCCTGATCCACAATTACCATTACTTTTACAACCTTTTGGTACACCATTTTCTGATGTACCACAACTTCCACATGCCATGTGATTTATATTTTAGTATAGCTGGCTGGCTGTTGTTAATTATTAGTATGCTACTACTAATAACTAACCGCTAAAAATCAACCACTATTTTGGGTTCATAATTTGATTATCAAGCTACTATAAAAAAGTAACTTCACAAAGTCTAATTAGCTAATATATGAAATCTGACTGAGAAGTGAAAGGGATTTTTTTGACAAAAAAAAACCTCAAATTAAGGTTTGTAATTTTTAAATTATCAAAAGTTATTTTTTAAATTTCAAAACTTCACTTCTCCCTTTTTTGAATATTTTATTACTATTCCCTTTTCCTCTTCGCAATTCTTTTTGCGCTTCAGAAGACAAATGAATTACGTCTTGACATTTTACAGAGCAAGTGTTCTCCATTGCCTCGGAACAAGTATCACATTGAATAAATAATAAATGGCAACCGTCATTTGCACAATTTGTGTGCGTATCACAGGCTGCTCCACATTGATGACAGCTAGCCACCACATCCTCTGTAATTTTCTCTGCTCTCCTGTGATCAAATACAAAGTTTTTTCCAATAAATTTATTTTCGATACCTTCTGATTTGACCTGTCGTGTATATTCGATAATACCTCCTTCTAATTGAAAAACATTTTTAAATCCTTTGTGCTTGTAATATGCAGATGCTTTTTCACAACGAATACCACCGGTACAATACATCAATAAATTTTTATCCTCTTTATTCTCTTTCAAATCCTCCTCAATAACATCTAGAGAAGCTCTAAACGTATCTACATCGGGGGTCACTGCTCCTTCAAAATGACCAATTTCACTTTCATAATGGTTTCTCATGTCCACACAAACGGTATCAGGATTTGCCAACATCGTATTAAACTCCTGTGCATTTAGATGCACTCCTCTATTGGTAACATCGAAAGTTTCATCCTTTAAACCATCTGCAACAATTTTATTTTTTACTTTAATCTTCAGCTTTAAGAATGATTTATTGTCATGTGCTAAAGCGACATTCAAGCGTATATCTCTCAAAAAAGAAATACTGTCTAACTGATTTTTTAAACCATATAAATTTTCGGATGGCACTGATAATTGCGCATTTATTCCTTCAAAAGAAACATAAATTCTTCCTAAAATATCTAAGGCATTCCACTCTAAAAATAATTTATCTCTAAATAATTGTGGTGTTTCAATCTTAAAATACTGATAAAACGAAACTGTAATTCGGTCTTTACCCGCTTTATCTATTAAGGCAGCGCGTTCAATGGCACTTAACTTATTGTACAGTTGCATACTATGCATTTTAGGTTAACTTAAAATTTTTCAAAGGTAATCAAATAATTAAAAAGCAATTCTTGCACTAGCGTCTAAAACTGATGTAATTCCGTTTAATTTTAAACACTAGAATTTTATTTATATAAATTTTAAACTTTGAGCGATTTAGAGCCCCTGATTCAATTTACTTCCTTCTTTTTTTTAGCATCTTTGTAAACTATAAAAATGGAAAAAATGAAAATAGCTGTAGTTGGGGCAACTGGAATGGTTGGAACGGTCATGTTAAAGGTTTTAGAAGAGCGTAATTTACCGATAACGGAGCTCATCCCAGTTGCTTCTGCGCGGTCTGCTGGTAAAAAGTTATCCTATAAAGGAAAAGACTATACGGTAGTAACCCTAGAAGATGCCTTAAAAATGAAACCAGATATCGCATTGTTTTCTGCTGGTGGAGACACCTCTTTAGCATGGGCACCAAAATTTGCCGAAGTTGGCACTACAGTAATCGATAATTCTTCTGCTTGGAGAATGGACCCCACAAAAAAGTTGGTGGTTCCCGAGATTAACGGCAACGTCTTAACCAAGCAAGATAAAATTATAGCAAATCCTAACTGCTCTACAATTCAGTTAGTAGCTGCGTTATCTCCGCTACATTTAAAATATAAAATGAAGCGTGTCGTAATTTCCACCTACCAATCTGTTTCCGGTTCAGGTGTGAAAGCAGTGCAACAGTTAGACAATGAAGAGGCTGGTATAGAAGGTGAGATGGCATACCCATATAAGATTGGTAGAAATGCGCTGCCTCATTGTGATGTTTTCTTAGAAAATGGATACACCAAAGAAGAAATGAAATTAGTAAAAGAACCTAAGAAAATTTTAGGAGATACTTCTTTTTCTGTAACTGCAACTGCCGTAAGAATTCCTACTGCTGGTGGTCATTCTGAAGCTGTTAATGTGCAGTTTCACAACGACTTTGACCTCACAGAGGTACGCCATATTTTAGCCGATACCCCTGGGATAATTGTCCAGGATGATCTGGCAAATAACCTCTACCCAATGCCCATTACTGCGCATGACAAAGATGAAGTCTTTGTAGGAAGAATTAGAAGGGATGAATCTCAAGAAAATACCTTAAATTTGTGGATTGTTGCAGATAACCTCAGAAAAGGTGCTGCTACAAATACCATTCAAATAGCTGAGTATTTGATTGAAAATAATTTAGTTTAATTACATTTATGGCAGATTTTCACAAGGTACACATACAAGAAATAAAGCAAGAAGCCGCAGATGCGGTTTCTGTGCTATTTCACATTCCTGAAAGCTTAAAAGCAACTTTTAATTTTATTTCGGGGCAATATATCACGTTACAGCAAGAAATAAATAATGAAGTAACTCGAAGAGCATATTCCATTTGTTCAACCCCAGAAAGCGGTGAGCTTAGAGTCGCAATTAAAAAAGTAGAAAAAGGGGTTTTCTCCAGTTATGTAGTTTCCAATTTAAAAGTAGGGGACACCATTGAAATTGCTCCTCCAGAAGGGCGCTTTTTATTAAAGCCTGAAGCGCACAAGAACTATATAGGTTTTGCTGCTGGCTCTGGAATTACACCAATTTTATCGATGTTAAAATCTACTTTACATACAGACACCACAGCTACATTTACGCTAGTATATGGTAATAAGTCGATATCAGACACCATCTTTTTTGAGGAGTTAAACAATTTAAAAGAAACCCATGCTGACCGATTTAAACTCCACTATATCTACAGTAGAGCAGCAGTAATTAATAGTTTACGCGGAAGAATTGATGGCAACGTAACCAATTATTTCGTAAAAAACATGTACAAAGAAACCTCTTTTGATGCAGCTTTTTTGTGTGGACCAGAAGAAATGATTAATAATGTTTCTAAAGCTTTGGCCAACAATAAAATTCCAAAAGAAAATATTCATTTTGAATTATTTACTGCCACTGTTGATGAAGATAAGGTCGCACAGGTACAAGAAGGATCTACTGAAGTTACAGTGCTGTTAGACGATGAAACCCATACGTTTACCATGCAGCAAACTGATGATATTTTGGCAGCAAACTTGCGCAACAATATTGATGCTCCATATTCTTGTCAAGGGGGGGTTTGCAGCTCTTGCTTGGCGAAGGTTACAGAAGGAAAAGCCGTTATGCTAAAAAATTCTATTTTAACGGATGGTGAAATTGAAGAAGGTCTTATTTTAACCTGTCAAGCACATCCAACAACTCCTAAAATTACGATTGATTTTGATGATGTATAAATTTCCGTATTTTTGCTACTATGGATATTTACGATGTTAAAAATGCTTTTTTAATTGGCTTTTTCATGGCTTTCATGATTGGGCCTGTTTTTTTTATGTTGATACAAACCAGTATTTTAAAAGGAGCACGAGCGGCAATTGTATTTGACTTGGGTGTGATTTTAGGAGATTTGTCTTTTATTTTGATTGCCTATTATGGAAGTCGTTCTTTATTAGAAAAAATCAAAGATGATCCTCGATTATTTTTCATAGGAGGGTTGGTTTTAATTATATACGGACTCATTACCTATCTAGAAAAAGAAAATAAAAAAGAAGCCCTAGCTTCTGCAAAAATCATAGAGGTTCCTGTAAAAAATAATTACTTAAAACTCTTTTTAAAAGGCTTCTTTTTAAACTTTATAAATGTGGGTGTCTTGGCTTTTTGGCTGGGTACTGTATTAGTGGTTGCACCTTCTTTAAAAATGAACCAAAGTGCTATATTTTGGTATTTTGGAGTAATTTTACTAGGCTATTTCATTACAGATCTTGGGAAAATTTTTCTAGCGAAACAACTTAAAAATAAATTGACAGCTCCCGTAATTTTTAGGGTAAAAAAGATCATGGGCATCCTCTTAATTGTTTGCGGTGTATTCTTGATGCTCAAAGGCTTTATTCCTAACGAGAGAATAGAGGAACTTATTCACTAAATACAGTGCATAAAAAAAACCACAAATAAATAATCTATGGTTTTTTTTAGGAGTAAAAAAGCCTTACTTCACTTCTAAGCTGTTATTTTCACTATTAATATCTGCCATCAACTTACTTTTATCTATGGTTACAGATTGTACTAATTTGGAAGTCTTAAAAGAATAGGTAGGATATGCCCAACCCCAGTCTTTAAGAAGAGTTGCAGTTGTTGGCTTGCTACCTCGCATCATGCGCAAAGGAATATTAAAGTTTTCTAGAGTACCATCTGTATAAGTAACCTCTAAGTCTATTGGCATTGGCATTTGCCCAATCCTTTCAATTGTTATTTCTCTACCTGCAACGGACTTAATTCCGTAATCTATCGTATGAATTGTTTGTGTCCATTCATTCAAATACCAATCCAAATGAATCCCAGAAACTTTTTCCATTGACCGTTTTATATCATTTGGTGTGGGGTGCTTAAAACTAAAATCCGTGAAATATTTTTTAAGACCCTTCGCAACATTATCCGCCCCAATAACATACTCTAATTGAGACAAGAAGATGTTCCCTTTGGAATAACTGGCGATACTGTAGGCTGTATTCGTTTCGTATCGATCTGCATGTGTAGTAAGTGACTCTTCCAGGTTGTTGTTTACCACATAATTATATCCTTTATAAGAACCTGCATGTGGATTTTCTCTTCCTTCTTCCAAAATTAAATTTTCGGCTTTATTGGAGATATAAGAAGTAAAGCCTTCGTCCATCCATGGGTGTTTACTTTCGTTAGAGGCTAATAAAAACTGAAACCAAGTATGTGCCATTTCATGCGCTGTTACGCCAAAGAGGCTCCCAAACTTGCGCTCACCTGTAATTAAAGTAGCCATTGCATATTCCATTCCGCCGTCTCCTCCCTGAATTACAGAGTATTGTTTGTAAGGATATGCACCAATATGCTTACTATAATAGGTCATTAGAGTTGCCGTTTTAGATTGTAAATCTTTCCAGTTCTGTAAAAATTCTGCTCCTAAATCTTTCTTATATAAGAAATGTAAATCAATTCCATTTGCCATTTTTAAAAGATCATGCTGGTAATTAGTATCTGCTGCCCATACAAAGTCATGCACGTTTGGCGCTTTAAAATGCCAGGTCAACTTTGCTGTATTGGGAACATTTAAAGCTTTTGATATCTCTTCATATCCATGTCCTATTTCTTGTGGATTTTGCAAGTATCCTGTACCCCCAAGAACATAGTCTTTATCAATTGAGATTTTTACATCAAAATCACCCCAAACTCCTTGAAATTCTCTTGCAATATAAGGGGGCGTATGCCAACCTTCAAAATCATACTCCGCCATTTTTGGGTACCATTGTGCCATCGACAAGGCAACACCTTCCTTATTATCTCTTCCTGTTCTTCTAATTTGCAATGGAATTTGTGCCTCAAAGAGCATTTCAAAAGTTACACTTTCACCCGCTCTAATCGGTTCGTTTAAAGTAACTTCTAAAATAGTCCCTACCGTTTCGTACAACACAGCAATCCCATTTTGTTTTAATGAATTCACTTTTATGTACCCTATTTCATCCGCATTTAATTTACTAATTCTATCCCGAACTCTTCTATCCGGATCTGCAATATTCAAAGACCTTACATCCATTTGAGAACCGGGTTGAAATGCATTAAAATATAAATGGTAATACACTTTTGTTAATTCATCCGGTGAATTATTTGTATATACTGCTTTTTGTATTCCCTGATATTGATGCTTTTCTACAGCTACATCAATATCCATTGCATACGAAATATATTGCTGCCAATATGTGTCGGATTTAGACGCTTTTGTAGGCTGATAAGTACCTTCTTTTACAGCGATACAAGCGGTTAACAGTGCAATTGAAAATATTAAAAATAGGGGTTTTTTCATATTATATATTGATTAAAATTTGAATTTAATAATAACCCAGAAGGCTATTGTGTATTATTTTTTCCCATTTACAATCCTGTCTGCCATTTTCAAAGCATTGAAAGCATTTACGACTCTTCCTGAAACCGACAAGTCTGAGAAGGGAACTCTTTCAGCTTTGGTTCCTGGTTTAATGACATCAAAATTAATTTTTATTCCAGAATTCATTAGAATATGTTTTACTTGACTCGCCGATAGCATCGGATAATATGAACGCACTAGAG
>Ga0209302_10000116_pt1 | contig 50544 bp, 42 predicted proteins | sample ArcOceMetagenome_2_FD_187445 | JGI IMG/M metagenome (GOLD analysis project Ga0209302, IMG submission 187445) | Marine eukaryotic phytoplankton communities from Arctic Ocean - Arctic Ocean ARC135M Metagenome (SPAdes) (version 2) | ecosystem: Environmental > Aquatic > Marine > Oceanic | place...
GGTAGTTGATGTAGATCCGATCGGCCTGAATCTCAGTGGTTAGGCGTATGCGTTCGCAAAGTTCGGGGGTGAGCCGTTGGGGGGCATCTTCCGGCAGCCGAATGGCGCGTAGATCGACGAAGATGGTGGGGTGCTCTGTGCCGGCCATTGTCATTTTTGAGCTGATCCAGCTAGACATAACGAAGTCTTCGGACTTTTCCGAGTAGCTCGGACACCGCTTTGGAGAGGGTCTGTAGGCAGTTGGACTTTTCCGCGTCGGTGAGCGCGAGGTTGGAGGTAAGTTGAATGAGCGGCATGATTTTGAGGAATTAGTGGTAAAGCGGATTTTTAATCTATCGATCAAATGTCGTTTGAGTAAGTTGTGGGAGCTTTTGTCTTTTTTTGTGTAAGCGACACTCTGGTCGCTTTAATTTCGGTAACCCAGCATGATGCTAAGCGACAGGAGAGTCCCTTCGATGCGACTTGCAGCGGCCGAGGGCGAGGGATACGAGTGGGCCTCTGTATGGGGGAGTACGTTTGGATGTTCTCGCCGTGGTGCGGTCTGCGCCAGCACTGCCGCTGCTATCAGGGAGACGCGCATAAAAAAGCCGCTACACGATGTGTAGCGGCTTTTGTTAAACACTTATCGAGTACATCTACTCTTCGGTTGCGTCGCCTTCTGTTGCCGCTGCTTCGGAAGCTTCGGGTGCGGTGCCTTCTGCGGGTGACTCACCTTCGATCACTTCGAGCTCCTCTTCGCCAGATTCTTCCTCGTCGGAGGCGATGACCTTGGAGATGCCGATTAGGGAATCTCTGGCTGCCAGGTTGACGAGCTTGACGCCACTGGCGGCACGGCCGGTGATGCGGACATCGCCGATCGGGCTGCGGACGGCTTGGCCCTTCTTGGTGAACATCATTATCTCGTCGGCGTCGGTGACGCTGAGAGCGCCTGCTACCTTGTCGGACTTGATCGCGATGATACCGGAACCGCCACGTGATTGCACACGGTAGTCGGAGAAGTCAGTGCGCTTGCCGAGGCCGTTGGCACCTGCGATGAGGAGCTTGGCTTCATGGTCGACGATTTCGATGGCGACGACTTTGTCTTTCTCGCCCTTGAGCTTAATGCCGCGGACGCCACGTGTGGCACGTCCTTGATCGCGCAGATCCGTTTCTGGGAAGCGGATGGACTGTGCATTGCTGGTGACGAGCATGATGTCGTCGCTGCCGTTGGTAAGGCGTGCACCGATGAGGGAGTCGCCTTCGTCGATGTTGATACCGATCAGGCCGCCTTTACGGTGGTTCTTATAATCGGAGAGCATGGTCTTCTTGGTGACACCCTTTTCGGTGGCGAGGACGATGCGTTGCTCTGATTCTTCGAAGCCATCGACGCAAATCATCGCTGCAATCTGTTCGCCCTTTTGGAGCTCGAGAATGTTGGCGAGTGCGCGCCCTTTGGCGATGCGTGAACCTTCTGGAAGGTTGTAGACCTTTTCAACATACACACGGCCATTGTTCATGAAGAACATGATGTTATCGTGTGTGGATCCGGTGAAGAGGTGTTCGACGAAGTCTTCCTCGTATTGGCCGGAGCCAATGACGCCCTTACCGCCGCGCTTCTGCGAGCGGTATTCGTGGAGGGAAGTGCGCTTCATGAAGCCCTTATGGGTGATGGTGATCATGCAGCCTTCGTTTGGAATGATGTCTTCCATGCTGAGGTCGCCATCGACTGCGAGGATCTCGGAGCGGCGTGGGTTGCCGTATTTCTCACGCATTTCTCCTAGCTCTTCCTTGATCACTTCGAGCAGGCGGTGCTCGTTGTCGACGATGTCGCGAAGGTAAGTGATGAGCTCCATGAGGGCTGCATACTCTTCTTCGATCTTGCCGCGTTCGAGGCCTGTGAGCTGGTAGAGGCGCAGTTCGAGAATCGCGTTGGTCTGCAGCTCCGAGATGTCATACGTCGCCATCAAGTTCTTCTTAGCTTCGTCGCGGTTCTTCGATGCGCGGATAATCTTAACGAAGTCGTCGAGATTATCGAGGGCGATACGGAAGCCTTCGAGGATGTGCGCGCGTGCCTCTGCTTTACGCAGTTTGAACTGCGTGCGGCGGTAGATGACTTCGCGGCGGTGATCGATGTAACAACCGATCATTTCCTTGATGTTCATCTGCTTCGGGCGACGGTTGTCGAGCGCGAGGAGGATGACACCGAACGAGCTTTCAAGGGCGGTGCTCTTGTAGAGTTGATTGATAATGACGCGAGGGATCGCACCACGTTTCAATTCGATAACGATACGTGTGGTCTCGGTGGACTCATCGCGCAAATCAGAGATGCCGTCGATCGACTTGTCGGTGATTAACTCAGCGATACGCATAACGAGTGTCGCGCGATTCACATTGTAAGGGATGGCGGAGATGATGATTTCTTCCCGTCCCTTGGTCTCGACGACTTCTGCGATACCACGTGTACGGACGATGCCACGACCAGTACGAAGGTAACTCTGGATGCCGGCAGTGCCATGCACAAAGCCACCACCTGGGAAGTCAGGGCCTGGGATAATGTCGATCAGGTCATCCAAGCTGATGTTTGGATTGTCGATGATCGCACAAGCGGCGTCGATAACTTCGCTCAAATTGTGCGGTGGGATATTGGTGGTCATGCCGACCGCAATACCCGTGGAGCCATTCATCAGAAGATTCGGCAACGCTGCTGGTAGGACGGTCGGTTCGGTGGTGCTTTCCTTATAGTTGGGGATGAAATCGACGGTATCTTCATCGATGTTCTTGAGCATCTCTTCGGCGATCGCTTCGAGCTTACACTCAGTATAACGATACGCAGCAGGGGGATCACCATCAATGGAACCGAAGTTACCTTGTGGTTTGATCAGCGGATAGCGCATGACCCAGTGTTGAGCGAGTCGGACGAGGGTGTCGTAAACGGAGCTATCACCGTGTGGGTGGTAGTTCTTTAGGACTTCACCTACCACACCGGCACACTTATCGAAGTTGCGGTTGTGGAGCAGGCCTTCACGGAGCATCGCGTAGAGGATTCGGCGCTGCACAGGTTTGAGGCCGTCGCGTGCGTCGGGCAGGGCGCGACTAACGATGACGGACATCGAGTAATCGATGTATGCGGTCTGCATAATATCGATGATCGATGTGACTTCCGCGCGATCTGCATCGTTTGGGATTTTTGCTGGTAATTCTGGTGGGAGTTCTTCGGACATGATCTAAAAGTTGGGAAGTTTGAATGTGGAAAAGTGGGAAGGTTGAAACAGCTAATAAGTTGAATGTGCTCTACTTTGTTACTTTAATACCTTCGCACCTTCGGACTCAGAATGTTTTATACGTCTAAGTATGAAACATTCAGTGCGTTGTCTTCGATGAAGGCACGGCGGGAAGGGACGTCTTCGCCCATCAGCATGGAGAAGATGCCATCAGCGACTGCGGCGTCGGCGATGTTTACCTTGAGCAGGTTACGTGTCTTCGGATCCATTGTGGTTTCGAAGAGTTGCTTCGGGTTCATTTCCCCGAGACCTTTGTATCGTTGAATACTGAGGCCGCGGCGACCGATTGTGCGGATGTTTTCGATCAGGTCGATGATCGAGCTCAGCTCAATGATGTTCTCCTTCTTTTCGTCGCCCTTGTTTTCGATCAAGTGGTAGCGTGCTTCATCGCTCTTACTGAATGTTTTTACGTCCATGCCAGCATCTGCAAGTTTGCGTAGTAACTTCGTCATCTCCGTGGATTCATAGATCTCGTGAAGAGATACGCGTTGCTGGACAGTCACGCCTGCGTCGTTCTCAACTTCGCGATTGAGGGTGTCGCTTTCGTCGGCGTCGGCGAGGCCGAATTCCATGTGGAAGGCTGAGCGCTCGTCGTCGTTACGCAGGTAGCGGAACTCTTCGACGTTTCCTGTGCGGATGCGAGCGATATAGCGCGGTAGCTCATGAGTCACATTATGATGCTGATCAAGATACGTAGCAAAGTCGCAACCGTAACGAGTCACGCCGCGCCCGACCACTTCCATACGTGACAGAATCTGGACGATTTGTTCGATCGTCTCGCTGTCGAGATCCTTTTGGTCGCGCACACGGATCAGATTGACATCCTCAGTGCCGAGTTCGAGTAGGATGCGGTTGAGCTGTGCATCGTTGTCGATGTATTGTTCGCGGCGTTTGCGCTTAATTTTGTAGAGTGGCGGTTGCGCGATGTAAACGTATCCCGATTCGATCAGACCGCGCATTTGGCGGAAGATGAAGGTGAGGAGGAGGGTGAGAATGTGCGCACCGTCGACGTCCGCATCGGTCATCAAGATAATTTTGTGGTAACGAGCTTTCGATGCGTCGAATGCGCCCGGACCTTCGTGGTCACCGATACCAGTGCCCATTGCGGTGATGAGGCTGCGAATTTCGTTATTGTTGAGCACCTTATCGAGGCGAGCTTTCTCAACATTAAGTAGCTTACCGCGAATTGGGAGAATCGCTTGTGTGGCACGATCACGACCTTGCTTAGCGGAACCACCCGCCGAGTCACCTTCCACAATATAAATCTCGGAGTTGGCTGGATCCTTGGAGGAACAGTCGGCTAGTTTACCTGGAAGGCCACCGCCAGAAAGTGCGCCTTTACGGACAGTTTCGCGAGCCTTACGAGCCGCTTCACGAGCGCGAGCTGCGTGCAGAGTCTTTTCGATCAGACGTTTGGCGGTTTGTGGATGAGTCTCGAAATAGTACTTGAGTTGCTCGCCAGTAATCTTCTGGACGATGCCATCGACTTCGCTATTGGAGAGCTTGGTCTTGGTCTGACCTTCGAAGCGTGGTTCTGGTACTTTAACCGAAACAATCGCAGTCAAACCTTCACGCGTGTCGTCGCCGCTGAGGCTTGGATCTTTCTCTTTGATCAGATTGTTCTGTCTTGCGTAAGAGTTGATCACGCGGGTCAGCGCAGTGCGGAAGCCAGAGAGGTGAGTGCCACCTTCGATATTGTGAATCGAATTGGCGTAAGCATAGATTTGGTCGCTGTAGCTGTCGTTATATTGCAGCGCGATATCGACGACAATGTTGGCGTCGAGGTCGGGGTTAGGCGTCGGCGCTTCGCCGTGGATGCAGATTGGTTCTTCTTGGATGACGTTTTTGTTCTCATTGAGGAACTTGACGTATTCGGAGATGCCATCCTTGAAGATGAATGCCGTGGTCTTGTTAACGCGTTCGTCGACGAATGTGATATGAATGCCGGGATTTAGGAAGGCAAGCTCACGCAGGCGCTTGCCGAGTAGTTCGGCTTTGAAGTCGCGGGTGGTTTCGAAAATTTCCGGGTCGGGGGAAAATGCGATACGTGTGCCGTTTCGCTTGGTATCGCCGATAATTTTCATCTTCTCGGTCGTCTTACCGCGCGAGAATTCCATCTTATGCACTTTGCCATCGCGACGGACTTCGACCTCGAACCATTCGGAGACCGCATTGACGCACTTCGCGCCCACACCGTGGAGACCGCCGGACACTTGGTAGGCGCCTTTGCCGAATTTACCACCTGCGTGCAGATTGGTCATCACTAGCTCGAGCGAGGGGATGTTATACTTCGGGTGAATGTCGACAGGGATGCCGCGACCGTCGTCCTCAACGGAGCAGGAGCCGTCGTTGTGGATGCTGACGGTGATCTGCGAGCAGTAACCGGCAAGGGCTTCATCGATCGAATTATCGACGATTTCAAAAACACAGTGGTGGAGGCCACGTTCGTTGGTGTCGCCGATATACATATCGGGGCGTTTACGGACACCTTCCAGTCCCTCAAGCTTCTGGATTTTGGAAGAGTCATAGACGTCCTTAGGGGCGTCGTTGGCGACATCTTTTCGAGGCTTTTGAGGCTGTAAATCTTCAGGCTTTTCTTGTTCTGACATAAGCACTTATTTATGCTTTCGAAATAGTGCTCTGACCACTAAAAAATGACTTTTAAGTGGTTTTTTTTAATGTATCTTATCCACTTAATATTCAGTTACTTGCGGTCTTTGGGGGAGGGCTTTGTTGCGGCCGCAGAGATTCAAGTTTACTTCTTGAGTCAAGAGCCTAACTTAAGCGCTGTGAAACTTTCCCATAAGCTTGAATATGCCTGCCGTGTCTTAGCACAGTTAGCCCGCACTCATGGCCAAGAAAAATTGGCCCATATCGATGAATTGGCTGAGGCAGAAAAAATACCGGCCAACTATCTAGTGCAGATTTTGAACGAGCTGCGCAATGCGGGGCTGATTGTCAGCAAACGCGGCAAGCAGGGTGGCTATGCGCTCGCACGGGCACCTGAGCGAATCCGATTGGACGAGATCGTCACGGCGGTGGATGGTGACCTCCTCGAGCGCACATTCGACGATCAAGGGCATTCTGGTGAACGCGTCGCCAGTATTTGGAGCGATATCGGCGTTGAATTCGAGAAAAAGATCAGCAGCTACACGCTGGAAGCCTTCGTTGTGGAGGATACCAGCTCGATGTATTACATCTAATCCAGTTTATTTAAATTAGATCTAGTGAGAAGGTATGAAGGGTATCAAGGGTATGGAAGGTATGAAGGGTATCAAGGGTATGGAAGGTATGAAGGGTATGAAGGGTATGAAGGGTGAGAAGGGTGAGACGGGTGAGACGGGTGAGAAGGTATGAAGGGTATCAAGGGTATGGAAGGTGGTAAGGCCGAGGATGTGATACGGTCTATTCTTAATCATGCTCTAAATCTTGCTTTTAATCCTCCGTCTCACTCGCAGGGAATGATTAAGAGAATGAGTAAGAGTAGGATTAAGTCACGTAGGGATTGGCAGGTTTGAAAATTGTGACCTTGGCACTTTTCTACTTTCCGGCTCTCATACTCCAGAATGGCTACGCCATTTTAAAAGCTCCAGAACATTGGCACGACAAATACTGTGACGGTGAAGCAGATGATATTTAACGGTAGGCCGACTTTGGTGAAGTCGAAGAACTTGTAGCCACCGACACCATACACGTAGGTATTGGTTTGGTAACCGATGGGTGTTGCGAAGCTCGCAGAAGCGGCGATACATGCGCCGACCACGAGCGGGCGAGGGTCGATGCCGAGTGTCGTGGCGATACCGAGTGTAATTGGCACCATCAGCGCGATGGCAGCATTATTTGAGAGGAACTCGGTGAAGGTCGATGTAATGATGTAGACGAACGCGAGCATCATGACGCTCTGTAGATGCTCAGGGGCAAAGTTTTGCACCACACCAATCATATTCTCGGCGATTAACAGGCTGGCGCCGGTGGAGTCCATTGCTTGCCCGAGCGCAAGCATGCCGAAAATAATCATCAAAAGACTCCACTCGACCGAAGAATAAGCATCTTTCGATTTCATGCAGCCAGTCAGCATTAAAATTGCCACGCCTAGTGCGACGGCGGCGACGATGGGCACGATGTTGAGTGTGGCGAGTGTGACAATTGCGATGGTGATGCCGATGGCGATGGGCATTTTCGCGCGGATACTGCGAGCTGGCACGCGTGGCCGATCTAGCAGAATGATCTCGTCGCTGGAGGAGAGCGAGTTGATTGCCTTAGTCGAGCCCATCATCAGCAGAGTGTCGCCGGGTTGTAGGCGTAGGCTGTCGAGTCGGTCGCGCTGATTGTGCCCTTTGCGGTGCACGGCGACGACGACGATACGGAAGCGTTGGCGGAAGTTGATCTCGCCGAGTGTCTTACCGAGGATGGTTGCGTGTGGGCCGACCACGCCTTCGACCAGCGCACCTTCATCCGTCGCGATAGTTTCCAGGCCGGCGGATATTTCGCTGTGCAAGGCGATACCTTTGATCGAATGTGCTTCGGCAACTCCGGATGGGCGGCAGGCCAGCACCAGTCGGTCACCGACCTGGAGTTTTGTTTTTCTCGGATCGCCTGTGGTGGCTACCCCGTGGCGCACAATTTCAAGTAGGCGGATGCCGCGCCCCTTAAGCATGCCGCTTTCGAGTGCGGTCTGGCCTTTGAGTTCAGATCCAGCGCGCACGAAGGCTTCGGTCATGAACTCCTTGCGCTCTTCATCGCTGAGGATCGAAGTCAGAGTCTCGCGGTGGGGGAGTAGTTTGTCGCCAAACAGAACCAGGTAGAGCGAACCGAATGCTAGGATCGGCAGGCCGACTGCTGCGAGTTCGAACATACCAATCGGCGCATGACCAGATTCGACTAAGATACCGCTGGCGAGTAAGTTGGTGCTGGTGCCAAGTAGGGTGCAGGTGCCGCCAAAGATCGATGCGTAGGACAGCGGGATCAGTAGTTTGGAGGACGCGATCCCCATTTCTCGGGAGAGGGTGAGCACCACGGGCATCAATACAATCACGACCGGCGTGTTATTGATAAATGCAGATACTGCGGCCACACCGATGACCATGATGAAGATGAAGCTCCTGTACGGGAGTTTGACCATTCGCCTTAAATAGCCAGTGATCAGCTCAATCGCGCCAGTGCGTTCAAGGCATCCACTGACGATAAACATCGCCGCAATCGTCAGGGGTGCGGAATTACCAAAAACGCTTAATAGGTTTTCGAGTGTTGGGAGTTCTGCGCTCTTGCTGATCATGCTGACGAAAATCAGCACGCCAAATACAGTGATTGCAGTGAGGTCCGCTGGGATGCGTTCCCAGATGAAACTCGTGATCGCGAAGATCAGGAGCGCAAAAACAAATAATATTTCCCAAGTCATTTTTAATTAGCGCTTTGTGGAGTTTTTGTGGCGGCTGGTGTGGGGATAGGGTCATCCTGTTCTTCACTCTTGGCCCAAAAGTAAAAGGATATTGCAAGAATGGTAAGAGAAAATCCCATATTTACGACTTTCATTATGATACCGCCCAGAATTTGATCATTGAGCGGGTCCAGATCGATGATGCGAGGCGCCCAGGCGTAAGTTGGGTAGATTGCTTCCCCGGCGAAGGTGAGAAAGGCAAACACTGGCAGTTGGCCAACCATGAGTAAGAAGATCGCCAGCATTCGAATGCCATAGCTGCGGCGAGGCACGCGCGTCGACAGTGTCAGGTAGGGCCAAAGCATGAGTATGCCGAGTGAAAACATCGTCCAATGCTCTAAGATGTGAATACGTTTGTCGTGCAGCGCCGCTTCGTAGAGTGCGGGGATGTGCCATGCGGTATAGATGAAGGTGAACAGCAGGCCGCCGCAGGCTGGGTGGGTGAGCAGGTTCATGGTTTTGCGTAACCACTCCGGCTTGAGTAGCCAATCGATCAACCAACTTGGCGTGCCAAAGATGAATAGCACCGGGCTGAAGTAGATCAACAGCATGTGCTGTGTCATGTGTGCGCAAAACAGGAACTGTTCGCCGATCTGGTCGAGCGGCGAGCCGACTGCTAGATAGGCGATGATTAAGCCGAGGTAGAACAAGATCGCTTGGCCGCGGGGGAAGCCAGTGCCGGGGGCGATGCGTTCTCTGAGTGGCCCGATGCCGAGCGCGTAGAGCCAGCCGATCATCAAGAGTGTGATCAGGAGCAGAGGTTCGGTGTGCCAGTGGAGTTGCATGAGTTCGGTGTCGGTGTCGGTGTCGGTGTCGGTATGCGGAGTGGCGACTCAATCGCTAAAATTCTTCGGCTGAGTGAATGGCAGAAAAAAAGGACGACAATTTCCTGTCGTCCTTAGAAATCTCAACTCTGGTTTGAATCTAGAATGCAGAGATGGCCTCGAAATCGACAAATCCACGATCCATAATAAACATCAGCGCGACCACCGTGCCAGATGCGATCGATAGACCGGTGCCAAACGCCAGAGTCAGGATCAGCTTGTCATACAGTAGGTGCATGAACCATGCAATCACGCTTAAAAACTTAAACAGCGAGAGAGAAACGAGTGTAACAAAAATAAAAGTGCTATTGATTGGCAGATAAACGAGCACCAATTCGATGCCAGTGATAGCGGCTAAGACCAGTGCCAAATTAATAAAGGCGTGGTACTTTTTCTCTTCGCCGCTGTGGTCAGCGTTGGATGTAGAAAGCGTGTCAGACATGATGGGCGTCCTTATTTAATGAATTCGATCAGGTAGATTACAGTGAAGATGATGATCCAGACGATATCCACAAAGTGCCAGTAAAGGCCAGCGACTTCAACATCAATGGCACTTTCGTGCGGATCCATCTTACCCGTGTAGGAGTAGAAATACATGCAGGTCAGCCAAAATAGACCGATCGCCACGTGCACCCCGTGAGTGCCGGTCAGCATGAAGAAAGTAGAGCCAAAAGTGCCGCTCTTTAGTGTCAGGCCCTCATGGACGAATTCAGTGAACTCAAATACTTGGCAAGCCAGGAAGATTAGTCCGAAGAAGATCACGCCGAGTGTGTTGCGGCGGAATGACTTGATGTCGCCTTTGTGCATCGCAGACACTGCGAGTGCCATCAGGAACGAACTCATTAGCAGGATGAAGGTCGAGAAGGAGGTGAGTTCCAGGCTGAAGAGGCTAGTTGGATCAAACGACTCTGGATATAGCTTACGATATATCAGGTGTGTCGAGATCATGGTGCCAAAGAACATGCAGTCGGAACCAAGAAACAGCCACATGAAGAGCTTCTTGTTGTCGACCATCAAGTTGTGATGGCTGTCGTTGTTGTGGGCGTCGTCGCTCATTATTTTATAAAAACTTAAATGCTGTGAAAAACTGAAGAGCGAGGCCTTAGATTTTGTCTTCCTTCGGGTGAATGTGGTAGCCGCCTGGGCCTTCGATTGCCCAGAGAGTTGCACCGAGTGTTATGATGACTAGGCCACTGATGGTTACGTAGCCCATGTATGCCACACCAGCTTGCATCAGGCAGAGCCCCAAGCCGAGCGGAATAAATCCGAAGGAGGCGACAAATGGCATCCACGATTGGCTTGGCATGTGAATGCCGTGGCTGCCTTCCTCGACATAAGTGATCTTACGGTTTTCTGCGCCGTGCTTGTGTTCCCACAGTGCATCACGTGCTGGAATAATCGGTGTGCGAGCGAAATTGTAGCTGCGCGGCGGCGAGGTGGTTGCCCACTCGAGCGTGCGCGCATCCCATGGGTCGTTACCCGCAGGTTTGCCCTTGGTCATGAGGAGAATGATATCGATCACGAACAGCAAGATCGAGAAGCCGAGGATAAATGCGCCGATACTGCAAACCATATTGTAGCCATCCCAACCGAAGCCGGAGAGGTAAGTGTGTGTGCGGCGTGGCATGCCGATCAATCCGAGGAAGTGCATCGGGAAGAAAGTCACGTTCAGGCCGACCGTTGATAAGATCGCGACCCAGGTGCTGAGCTTACCTGCCCACATTTTCCCGAGGATCTTCGGTAGCCAGAAATAAAGACCACTGATGGAGGCGAGCAAGATGCCACCAATTGCCACGTAGTGGAAGTGGGCGATCACGAAGTAACTATCTTGTTGTTGTGCGTCTGCCGGTGCTGCGGAGTGCATGATCCCGGAAAATCCGCCCATCATGAACATCCAGATGAAGCCGACACTGAAAATCATCGGTGCGTCGAAGCGTACACGACCACCCCAGAGTGTGCCGATCCAGTTAAAGATTTTAACACCAGTGGGCACGGCGATGGCCATTGTCAGCAGCGAGAAGGCTGCTGTTGCAACTTTGCCCAAACCAGTGGTGAACATGTGGTGAGACCAAACAGCGAATCCGAGGAAACCAATCACTGCGCCAGAGAATACCACGATCGAGTAACCAAATAATGGCTTCTTCGAGAAAGTCGGCAGCACCTCGGAGACGATTCCCATTGCTGGGAGCACTAGGATGTAAACTTCCGGATGGCCGAAAATCCAGAACAAGTGCTGCCACAGAATCGGTTGGCCACCTTGTGCCACTTGGAAGAAGCTGGTGTCGAACACTCGGTCAAACATGAGCTGTCCTAGGGCAATGGTGATTGCCGGGAATGCGAAAACGATCAGCAGGGATACGATTAGTGTCATCCAAGTGAATACCGGCAGGCGCATCATCTTCATACCTGGGGCACGCATATTGATGATGGTTGCGATGAAATTCATCGCGGCACTTAAAGATGCGATACCTAGAATTTGCAGACCCATGATCCAGAAGTCGGTGCCAACACCAGTAAATTGGCGCTCGGTCAAGGGCGCATAGCCGAACCAACCCATACCAGGGACGAAATCGGTCATGCCAGCAGTCGGGCCAGACGCAGTGAACCAGCCGAGTTCGCCAAAGGCTTGCATTAACCAACTGAAATTCAATACCAACGCGCCCGCAACGAATGCCCATAGGCTGAAGCTATTAATTCGTGGGAAGGCCACGTCGCGAGCACCGATTTGTAGGGGCACGAGGAAATTGAAGAACGCGGCATTGAGTGGCATGATCGCGAGGAAAATCATGGTGGTGCCGTGCATTGTGAACAACTGATTATAGCGCTCAGCTGAGACCAAGTCATTTTCCGGCACGATTAGCTGTGCACGAATGATCAAGGCTTCAAGGCCGCCGACTAGGAGGAAGAATAACGCCATCGCACCATACATGATGCCGATCTTTTTGTGATCTACAGTCGTGAGCCAATCGATAATCACGCTCTTACTGTGGTCAGGTCGCATTAGACCGAGATTACTTTTCTCGGGTTTGAGCGCGTGATCGTGCGTTGCGGGTGTGGTGGGTGTGGTCGGTTTTGTCAGCGTGCTGCTCATGGTAGTGGTCTACTTGAGGGTTTGCAGGTAAAGGGAGATTTTATGAATTTCGTCGTCAGTAAGCAGCTCGTCGAGTTCGCCGATACCACCGCCATTGGCTTTCCACATGAGGTTACCAGGTTTGACGGTGTTGGGCTCTTTGATCCACTTATAGAAATTCGCGTACTGTTGTTCGATGTCCACCGAGCCGTCTTCGGCACGATGGTTGAGCCAACCTGCTGCAACCGACAGGCGAGAGGCAACCTTAGTCAGGTTTGGTCCTGCGACGCCTACGGCGCGAGGGTTGCCGTTGACTGCGTGGCAAGTTGCGCATTTACCGCGAGACATGAAGAGCTGAAGGCCTTCGTTGATATCGCCAGTGAGTTTTTCCGGAGACTCATCGTTGGCTGCATACCAGTCTTCCCAAGCCATGTCGTCTGGAGCTTGGTGACCGGTTTTGATTTCAGAGACCCATGAGGCAAAGTCGTCGTCACTGACTACGGACGCCCGGAACAGCATGCGTGCATGCGAATCTCCACAATATTCAGCGCACTGACCATAGTAGTAATTGTGAATCTCCTCTTGCAGGTAGCGTGCGTAGGCGGCGCGGAGTTCTTCGTCAGAACCAGTGGCACCTGATTTTTCCTGCCAGTCTTCAATACTGTCGCCCGCTTGAATCCACATTCCATTTGATCGTCCAGGAATCAAATCAACCTTACCCGCGATGCGTGGGAGCCAGAATGAGTGGATGACATCTTTGGAGCGCAGCTCTAGGCGAATGGCCTTGCCTGCTGGAATGATTAACTCGTTGGCTGAAGTGATCCCGAGCTGTGGGTAGGCAAAGCCCCACCACCATTGGTAACCTTCGACTCGGATAGTTAATGGCTTGTCTTCTTCGGCTGCGCTGAGGCCTTCGCCTTGATACCAAGCGCCGAGTTTGCTTTCTTCAGTCACGGGGAAGTCGTGAGTATACCAGATCGCACGCAGTGTCGGCACCGCGATTATTACGAGGAGCAGGATCGATGCGCCAATCAGGCCGATTTCGATCAGCGGGTTGCCGTGGCTTTGGACGGGTAGTGGGCGATCGTCGTTCTTGCGCTCACGAAACTTGAACATGGCGACGATATACACCCCGCCAACCGCCACAAAGATGAACAGACTCACCCAGACCGTTATCATGAAGAGGTTAAGTTGTGCCTCTGCAATCGGTCCCTTGGTGTCAAACGTTGACATGCGGGTGTTCGTGTCGCAACCAGCCAAGAGGATGAGTGCGATGAGCGAGGATGCGAGTGCGATAAGGCCGCGAAATGAGTGCTTCACAGTTAGTGAGTGGTCAAGTAGTTGAAGGGATAAAAGAGAGTATGATCCATTAAATAATTAATTTAAATTTGATAAAGGCGCGAATGCCGGCTGACAAGATAATCTTCGTATATTAGAATGAATCAGAACCTCTGTTGGTTGCTATTAGTTGAGGTAATTGAGCGGTTGTCTAAAACCATTGATAAAGGAAGCAATACACCAGTACGCCAGTCACGGACACGTAATACCAAATCGGGAAGGTCCAGCGTGCCCAAGCGCGGTGCCTGTCGCGTTTTCCTCTGATTGCAAACGTAATGGTAGTGAGCACTAGTGGCACGATCGTAATAGCTAAGATGATGTGCGTCACCAGCATAATGTAGTAAAACGTGCGCCAAGCGCCTTCGCCGGCAAAGGGCGTATGCATACCTTGTACGAGGTATTTATGCAGCACATAAAAAACTAGAAAAACGGCGGAAACGCTGAACGCGGCAATCATGAAAGCGCGGTGCGCTTTTTCTCGGTCAGTCTTAATGCAGATGAAACCTGCAGTCAGTAGCACCGTTGCGCAGCCATTGAGGAGTGCATTGACTGTCGGAAGTGTTTCAGTGAAGGACATATTTATTAACGACTCTGCATAGCCCTAGGCTCGCTTAGAGTAGCCAGAGATCGAGTACCAACGGCAGGAGGAGGGCGGGCAGATAAAAGATCGAGGCAAAGAACAGCTTGCGTGCCGCTGCATCGCGTTGATCTTGTTTAAGGAATGCGATCGCTGGGCGCAGGTAATAAATGCCGGCCGCAATGGCGATAACTCCATAGATCCATGTCGCGTAGCCCAATAGTACTGGCAGCAAGGTGCTGACGATCAAGGCCAAGCAAAATACTAAGGATTGAATCGCGACCTTTTGGCCAGTGCTGTCAGCATTTGAGAGCATGACAAAGCCACCTTGCGCGTAGTCTTTGCGGTGCGTCCATGCGATCGCGAAGAAATGTGGCATCTGCCACAAAAACAAAATTGCAAATAAGATCCAACCAAGTGTGGTGATCTGACCTTCGGCCGCGGCCCACCCAATCAGTGGCGGCAGAGCGCCGGGGATCGCTCCGACTAAAGTGTTCCAAGTCGTGAAGCGCTTGAGTGGCGTATACAGCAACACATAGGAGGCGATAGTCGCCGCGGTCAATGTGCAAGCCAGTAGATTCGCCCCTTTGTAGAGTAACCAGCAGCCGAGAATACTCAGCCCCATCCCATAAATAAATGCGTGTATCGGTGTGATACGTCCCGCTGGGATCGCACGATCCTTGGTGCGTACCATTTTGGCGTCGGCTTCGCGCTCCAGCCACTGATTGAGCGCTGCTGCTCCACCGGCTGCCAGCGAAGTGCCGACGATCAGACTAAACAGCACACTAAAGTCTCGTATCGGATCAGCGGACAAATAACCAGCCACTGCGGTGACCACAGACATGAAGCTCAAACGCGGTTTGGTCAGCTCATAGAAGTCATCGATGCGGCCGCGCAAAGAAACGTCTGATTCGGTAGCACCGTTGATAGGAGAGGATTCTGTGGTTTGATGGCTCAACTTGTACGTCAGCGATGGAGTGGTATATTGGTGTGAATCGAAGCTGACTAGATTGCAGGCTTCGGGACCACGGAGCGATGAGCTAGAAAAGTTAAGCCCCACGTGCTGGCAAGTAGAAAAGCACCGACGAGATGATGAATCGTTGCGACATAAGGATTTTTTACAGTCCAAATGGTCAAGGCACCGAGATAGACCTGCACAAAGAGAAGGGCTACTACACTTAGTATTCCCACGATCAGAGCCTTTCGTGTGTTTGGGTTTGCCCACAATTTACTTAAATAAACGAGTAGGAAAAGCGTCACGATAACTGCACCAACACGGTGAGCGAAGTGGATGCTCACATCGAAATTCCAATAGCCGGGCAATAAGCTTCCTGGGCTGGCCGTCGGAAATTGGGCGATCGCTAAACCAGCTTCCGCTTGACGCATGATTGCTCCGATTAAAACTTGTAGAAAGATTGCGATGGTGCTGGCGATTCCCCAACGTTTAAGTGAGGCTGGTGCAGGACGAATAAGTCCGCTCTGGCGCTCGATCCAACTCCGGGAACTGCCCAGTGTCAGTGAGATCAGAATCCCGAGCACGATCATAGCGCCGCAGGCGTGGACCACTGCGAAGCTTTGACCAACCAGATTGTGATCCGCCATCGTGTTCAGCGAATCGAAGCGCACGCGGGCTCCACCCAAAACTCCTTGCAAAATGACAACGAGCACTAACACACGGGCGAGCTGGCGCATCCATGCGCGTTCTTCCTTTAGCCACATTAGCAGCAGTAGGCCGAGAGAAAGGAAACCTATAATCATGCCGAGTAGGCGATGGCTGTGTTCAGCAAGCATATCGGATTGGACGATCCAACCTTGTGGGTTCAGCGAGCCATTTGAAAGTGGCCAGTCTAAAAAAGCCATGCCTGCGCGAATCGTTGTCGTAAAACCACCTGCGTACAGCAGCGGTGTAATCCAGCAAAGTGCGAAGATGCAGAAAGCAAAGAGCCAAGGTTGATACTCGGCAGTGCGTTTAGATGTGAGGACGTTCATTATAGTGTCAGACTGTGCGCATTTCGTAGTAAGGATCAAGTAGAAGATGTAGTAAATTCGGCTACTTGGCTTGTTTTTTTTGCGTTAGACTTTGGTCGTATTGACATGCTTGATTTTTGTTATGGTGCGAACTTTACAAAGGGATTCGTGTTATCTGCTACATTTTCGTATTCCGCGATGCCTTGAATTATTTAATTTGAAATCTATGTTTCAGGGCACGATACTATTTGTTTAACTTATGGATAAGACCTTATTTTTTAATACCTTGATTGATACTTTACGTAAGGAGGCACTGCATGCTGTCAAAGCCTCGCAAGATGCCGCCGAATACGCAACCAGCGAAGAGTCTCGGGCAGAATCGCAATGGGATACGCAAGGCCTGGAAGCCTCCTATTTAGCCGCCGGTCAGGCTGGGCAAGCGAGGCAGTGGGCCGACGCGGTGGAAGAGCTTCAGTCTGAGCGCAAAGATTTGCTCAAGACGAATACGGATGTCTCGCTTGGGGCATTATTCAAATGCGACTTCGACGGATCTGAAGAGGTGTTCTTCTTGGCTGGTGTGGCTGGTGGCCAGGTGATCTCAATGGATCACATTGAGGTTACAGTGATCACGGCGCAGTCGCCGTTGGCGGGTCGTTTGCGAGGTTATAAAGTCGGCGATGCCTTTGCGCTGCCAAATGCTAAGTTCGGTAAGATTCTCGCGATTGAGTGAATTGTTAGAGCTTAGAGCTTACCCAGTTCGTTTTGGTATCACACGCGCTCGCATCGATGGACTCCGCCGGTATTGCATGTTATCGAGGCCAGCTGTTGCACGGTGCCCTATTCCATTGACTCGTTTGCCTATGAATCAGGTTGTGGCATGTTCTAGCCCACTGATATACTGATGTAAATCCAGCTACTAATTGATCCGATGCTCTAGGTCGGCGATCAAGTCCAGTAGGAAGGCGTTGTTGCCGCCGAGTGCTTCGGCGTTTTTGAGGGCCGCGGCGGTGTGTTTTTTTGCTTCGCGATGAGCACCGTCGATGCCATGCAGTGCAACATAAGTGCTCTTGTCGCTGGCGCTGTCGTTGCCAACTGGTTTACCGAGCTCTTCGGCATTCGAAGTCGCGTCCAATATATCATCGACGATTTGAAAGGTCAGGCCGAGGTGGTAACCCACCGCTTCGATCTGCTGCAGTTGCTCTATTGTGGGGGCGCAAAAACGCAGCCCCATCGTTAATGCGGCAGTGAGTAGGGCGCCGGTCTTGTTTTCGTGAATGTAGCGCAGGGTTTCGGCATCGATTGGTTTACCTTCGTTGTCGATGTCTTCCATTTGTCCTCCGATCAAGCGCTCGCTGCTGCTGGCGGTGGCGAGGTCGTGGATGAGTCCCGTGGCGAGGCTCGGTTGTTGGGCGTAGTTACCCGCCAATAGCTGAAAGGCGTAAGTCAGTAGTGAATCGCCGGCCAGCACTGCGGTGGCTTGGTCGAACTGCATGTGGCAGGAGGGGCGTCCGCGACGTAGGTCACTGTCGTCGATGGAGGGCAGATCGTCATGGATGAGGGTGTAGGTGTGCAGGCACTCGATCGCCACTGCCGCTGCGAGTGGGTCGGCTTGGGAGGGAAATAGTTCACTCGCCGCGATCATCAGCACGGGGCGAATACGTTTGCCGCCGGCCTCCATCGAGTAGCGCATGGCCGCATGTAGCCGCTCGGGGCGCGTCGATGCGGTGGGGAGCAGTTGCTCAATGCCGCGTTCCACTCGTTTTTGATAAGTTGCCAATTTTTCTTTTAATGCCAGATTCACTCCGCTACCTTGACTGAATTTAGCTATGAAGGAAAAGCCCATATTTGAAGAAGTTTTCGCCCACTTGATTCGTCAGCCTAATTTCGGTCGCAAGTTGTTAATTGGCAGTGCGCTGTCCTTTATCCCGATCGTGAATCTTTTCGCGTTCGGCTATTTGTATCGTTTTGCCGCGCAGTTGCGGCGTACGGGCCAGCACCATCTGCCGGAATGGACTGATTGGTCCGGCTTGTTTGCGGATGGGTTGAAATTCGCAATCGTGTGGTTGGCGTACTGGTTGCTGCCCTTAGTTGTCGGAATGTTCTTAGCGACCGGATTCAGTGCGCTTGGGCTCGGTGCGTTGGCATACGTATTTATGGCTTCGGTGTTTTTAGCAGTATCGGTGCTATTTTGCGCTGCGCTGTATCGCCTGCAGATGCGTTCCAACTACAAAGATTTGTTGGATGTGGTGTTAATTGCTCGGATGAGTTACATGAAGGCAGCTGAGTTCATTCTGCCAGTACTTGTTTTTGCTGGGATCTGTGCATTCGCTCTACCGCTGTATGGTTTCGCCTTTTTTGCTGGATTCCTGTTGTTAGTGATTCAGACCAGCTTGTGTTACCGCTCGTTTGAGTCGGGAAAGTAACTCTCAAGCACCTTAATATTATGTCTGCTGCCAAAACTGCCAAAAAAGAAGGGCCCGCCGTCGCTGGTATCCTCGTTGCTGCTGTTTTGATGGCACTCGTCGGGGCCCTTTCAGGTTTTTTATGTTTAGCTTCGGTGCCTCCGACACCCTTTAAATCGCTGGCAGACCTAAATGCCTATCTGGAACTCCCCACTGAGCTGAAGTTGTTAGATCGGTCCTATTTCGAAGGCCCTGTCTCGAACAGTCGTAGTTGGGAGCAAAAACGTGAGGCCTTATTGAATGGCAGTGCTTCCACGGTTGAGCTGACTGCGGGAGAGATCAATGCGTGGATGTCAGCTAAATTTCGTAAGCCCAGTGCAGCATCAGCAGCTGAGGGGGCGACTGGTATTGTAATTCTGCCAGGGGTTCCGAACTTTTTTATCGACGGTTCCGTAGGATTTTTTCTCAACTTGCCGACCGAAGTCACAATCTATGGGAGCGCACATGATCGGATGATGATTGCGCAAGGGCATTTTTCTGCGGGTCCACAGGTGCAGTTCCAAATGAGTGCGCTGCGTGTGAATGATGCTGCGGTTCCTGTGATAGCTGGGCTGGGTAAACAGTTGCTGCAGTCATTATTGCAGGCCTATGCGCAGACCGATGAATTTGTCGCCTGCCAACAAGCATGGGAAAAAGTCGAGTCTGTCGAATTGGTGGCAGGCACGATGCGCTTAAAGCTTCGCTGATGAACTCGTGCACTGGTTTCCGATTGTTGCTTTGTCTCGTGCTCGGTTTGCTGCCTCGCTTGGGAGTGGCGCAGCGTGGCGAGTCCTTGGACTTTATTGAGGGTCGCTATTTCGAGGTGGTTGGCACCGACAATCGCTCCGTGTCCTTTGTTAATACGCTTGGTGAGTATGTCGTCGAACTCTGTGCGAGTTACTTGCAGGTAGGCAGCCATGAATTCCCTCAGCGCATCTTTGTGGCGCTGCGCCCCGAAGAGCACGTCGAGTTTGACGGTGCTTATCAAATAAACACTGGGGCGAGGGGGCAGGTCAGTCTGAATTTTCGATGGCAAGCCGCGCTGGATTTGGAGACAGTATGCCGTGCACTGACTGAGGCTTATATTGTGCGTTATGCGAATTTTAACTATGGTCCAGGCGCGAGTGAGCGCATTCGTTATTGGGCGATGTCTGCGCTCAGCTCGCAGAGTTATTTGAGCTTACGGCCTGCACAGCAGAGCCAATATATTCAACAGGCACGGCAGGCGGGATTGTTAAAAGTCAGTTCCCTGCTGCCATTAGAATGGGGGATCGGCCGCGAGGGCGAATTGTCTCCGCGGCAGGGCTATTGGGTGCTGTATGCTTTGCGTCAGGGCGGTTTGCTGCGATCTGATCTGGGTGTATTGCTTGATCGAGCCGTCGCGGGGCACGACGTGTCCGTTGCACTTAAAGAGGCGATTCAACCGACCGAAGCCGATCAACAAACCAGCACTTTGGATATATGCTGGCAGCGCCAGATGGCCGAGTATTTATCGCAAGACACGGAGCACTACGAAAGTCTCGATGCGTCGCGGGTGTGGATTGCAGAGTTGGCCAATTTCGATATCCATCGCGCCTCGGGCGGGGAGTTGCAAAATCTAATGGGCTTGTGGACGCAGCGCGATCATCAGGGCTTGCGCGCTATTCTCACGGCTCGTTGTGAGATTATTGCCCTCCGCCTTGAGCGTGTGAACCCCGCCTATTTTAATTCTGCTCAGTCCTTGGGTGCACTCTACGAGACCGCACTCAATTCAAATCGTCGATTTGAGTTTATTCATGCTTTCGCGGCTTATCTCAGTGATTGGGAAGATACCAAGCGGCTACACGATATGACCGATGAGCTGCTGGATGCCGCAGTGGGGGATTAAGTGCACTCGGTGGTTTCCTTTAAGGGTTACCCCTACTTGGAGCTGATGACAGCACTTCTCGTGGTGGCCGAGCACCGAAAGGAAGGAAGGAAGGAAGTCGATTTCGGTGCATTTTAAGGGACTGTCACCTCGATAAAAAACGACAGCCTACTGTTCGTAGTGGTCGGAGCATTTTTCAAAGGCCTGTTTATCGAACGACTCCGCGAATCATCGATGATCTTTTTTTCTATTTGATCTGCAGAATGAGAAGAGAATGTCTTGGCGTTTATTGTACTGCCGAGTGGGTAGAGGTGGGGACGAGGGAACCGCTGTTGGGCGCGCGCTACAGCGTTGCATGACGGCCCGAGCCTGTCTGATTGTCGCCGTTTTTTATCGAATTTAGGTTTTTTAAAAAGAACCGGCCCGCAATTTAAAGATTATAATAAAAAGTAATAAATTTTACATAATAAAAATTGACGTGTGGCTAGTTCCCAGATCATGCGTAAAATTAATTTTAATGGCTTTAATTGCTGCTGTATCATCTGTTCACGCACAACAGTTCAACTTAGCCCCGAACGGCGATTTCGAAATCGCCGGTGGCGACGACTGGATTAGTGACCAATCAGGTGGCACTTGGAGTTTTTCAGCTACAGGCGGCAACGCCGACGGATATGCCGAGTTCGACTTCACTTCTCCTGGCACCCCTTGGGGCGGCGTCCTCATCTCTAGCGATGGTGCAACTGCCCCGTTCTTATCGCTCGCAAGTTTAGGCCTAGCTATTGGTGACACCCACGTCCTTCAGTGGGATGCCATGACGAATGTACAAAATACGTGCGGAGGGGGAAAAATCGAAGCTTACGACGCAGTTGGCAGTCTCATCTCCCAAGCAAGCGATGGTGTCGGCAGTGGTTACAACTTTCAAATCAGCCAAGCCCCCGGCACATGGAGTACCTGCTCGAGTACAGGAAACTTTGTAATCCCTGCCGCGACCGATTCAGTCAAGATTGTGGTTACCTACAACCAAGGGTTTGGCGCAGCCGGCAATGTGAAAATCGGCTTCGACAATGTCGGAGTTTTCGGTGCGGCTCCAATTCCAGAGCCGACAGTTTATGGGCTTTTGGCTGGCATCGCGGCTCTTGGTCATGTGATGCTACGACGTCGTGGCTAGCGATTAAATTAATTTCCTCAAGAAGAGCGATTCAACGCTCCTGAATTTCGATTCAGGAGCTTTTTTTGATCTGCAGCACAGCTTGCGAGCCTAGCGATTCGGGCCGAGGGATGGCAGCGGACTGGGCTTTTTAGGCTATTTTGAGGGGCAGTGGGTGCCTGCAAGCTCTGCGAACAGCGAATTCCCACGGAAGCCGCAGTTCCCATCTTAAATTCCGATGCGTAGCTCTAAATTTTAATCTAATAAATATCAGAGTTCCGCATAGTCAGGTAAAGTGGACACTTGCATTGCGGCGCGTGTCTTTACTTAATATAAAATTACCCATGTAGTACCGCTTTTTATATCCATTTTTCGCGCTTGCAAACGTCACCTAAAACGCAAAAAAAAAATATGCGTTTTTTCCAGAATGCTTGGTCAGCATTCAAATGCCATCGACCGCCACAGATATGTTCACTGATTATCACTCCTGATTTAAAATGATGCTTTTTAAGGGTCAGGCATCTGCATGCCTCTCTTTCACGTCAGGGCGGTAGATCAAACGGCCACGCCGCTGGCTGTAATGATGAGTCATGGGAACAGTGTAGATAAGATGCTCTTAAGGAGAGGATCGCCACGTGACACCGCAGCATTTACGCAAGAAGCGCCACGAATGAAGTTATTTCAATTGCTCCCTAACCAGTTCCGCCGAAGTGGTCGGCATCTTGCAGGTAAAATCTTCACAAATGTATGCAGTCGCTTGGCCATCAATTGGTCGCAAATCTTTGAAGATCTCGACTTTCTGGCTCAGGTACGATTGCCCCAGGCCGCCATCGGCGAGCAATAACACACTGTGAGGCCGAAGCGTTTCATTTACGACCGCCAGCAATTCCTTTGTGTCTGCTGCATCCAGTTCTCCAGCTAAGAGAATACTGGTCGGCTTCTGCAGTGAAAAATCGAGCGCAAGCATCATCTGTGGGAGTGCCCGTGGAGTGCGCTCGATCCGATCACTGAATAGATCAAAAATTCGACGCGCCTGTTCATCCCATTGTGGACGATCGAGCATGGCTGACAAGCGCTGTAAATTAAGTGCACTGAGGGAATTTGCGGAGGGGATAGCCCCATCATTCGCATCCTTGATACGTAAAATTACGGAAGAATCCTCCGCCAGTGAAGCGTAGTAGCCACCTTGTTCCATGTCCCAAAAAAGTGCGTCCTGCTTGATTTGCAGCGATTCAGCTAAGCGCAACCATTGTACATCAAACCCCGCTTCATAGAGACCAATCAAGCCGTGTATCAGAAATGCATAGTCAGTTGCAAATCCCTCGATCGTAGAAGGGCCTTTTCGATAGCTTCGCAGTAAAGTTCCGGTCTCTTGCCGGTAGACTTCCTGCTGCAGAAACTCAGCCGCTCTGGTTGCAGCTTGTAAATACGATACATCTCCAAGGATCCGATACGCACGGGCATATGCGGAAATCATCAGTCCATTCCATGCGGTCAACTGCTTGTCATCCAGATGAGGCTGCGGTCGTTGGGCACGTGCATGACGCAAAATCGTCTCAGACCGTTGCAGGGTCATTTCAATCTGCTCCGGTGTCTGATCGAAAGCCACTGCTGCTGCTGCGGCCAACTCAACTCGCCGATTTAATATATTTTGCCTGACGAAATAACCATGCGGATCCCTCGGCGCATTGCCGTCCTCCTTAATGCCATAGATGAAATTAAACAGCTCCGCATCTGCCCCGAGCAATGCATCAATCTCGCGCTTTTCCCACAGGTACACCACTCCCTCACCATGCTCAGATGAATCGTGTGTGTAATCACTGTCCGCGTCTTCGGCGGAATAAAACCCGCCATTCGGATCCGTCATCTTCTCCCCGACATAGCGTAGAACATCACGCGCGACTTCAGCGTAAAACGGATCTTTGGTTAAGAGGTAAGCTTCTAGGTAAACCGACACCAGTTGCGCTTGGTCGTAGAGCATTTTTTCAAAGTGTGGCACATGCCAGAAACGATCGACGGAATAGCGATGGAACCCGCCGCCCAGATGGTCGTAGATGCCGCCATTCGCCATTTGGCGCAGCGTCTTCAGCGACATCTCCAGCAACTCTGTTCCTTTGCTTGAATCGAGCCCCTGACGCAGCGCTGCGCAGTGTAGAAATTGCAAATCTCCCGGACTAGGGAATTTTGGAGCTCTACCGAAACCGCCATAGTTTGGATCAAAATCCTTGCGGTAGCCAAGCTCGGCATCCGACAGCGGTTGCTCCGTCAACTCCACCTTGCGGCTTGAGCGCGGCAACAGACTCATGCGCAGACTTTCGATACTAGCACGGGCAGCTTGTTCGACTCCATCTGGGTCTTCCTCCCAGGCACGCACCATTTTTTTCAAGACCTGTTTAAAGCTCGCTCGGCGGTGGCTCGCTTCAACCGGAAAGTAGGTGCCACCGTAAAAAGGCTCTAAGCTCGGGGTTAGCCAGACACTTAAGGGCCAGCCCCCTCGACCCGTCGCCGCCTGTACATAACTCATGTAGATCCGATCAATATCCGGACGCTCTTCTCGGTCGACCTTGATGTTGATAAAATTCTCATTCAGTATTTGCGCAGTTGCTGGGTCCATGAACGATTCACGTTCCATTACATGACACCAGTGGCAAGTGGAGTAACCAATCGATAGAAAAATCGGCTTTTGCTCCTGGCGGGCTCGGTCAAAAGCTTCTGCTCCCCAGACATACCATTCCACGGGATTATCCAAGTGCTGTAGCAAATAAGGAGACTGTTGCTGCGCGAGATGGTTGGGCGAATTCAGCGAGCCATCCGCTGCCACCAAACGCTCAAAACCTGGCACGAGGCAGCCTAACAGGACAACAAAACATAAGATGGGTCGTAATCGGTTCATTTCAGATCGCTTATGGCAGCGCTGCGTCATGTTGCCAACTGCGAAGTGGGCGAGGGCTGTCATCTGTAAACGGAACCATTTGAAATGGTAGGCAGCCAGTACCTCCTAGCGACTCACTCGAATCGACCCGCACGAGATGATCTGCAACACTCGCGGTGAGCTGTTCGGGTTTTTGTTGCGTAACCGCTGCGATCCGCCGTTTTGAATGCTCTGCGTGGTTGCCATCTGAGACTTTTTCTCCAAACTGCGATTTTTTAAGAATCATCCCGTGTCCGAAAAAAATTCCAGCCCATTCGATGCGCTTGCGCGCTCCAACGTCAATTCAGTTTGGGGGGCGTTGACTATGGAGGTCTTGGCCCGGCTAGGAGTGGAGACGGTGGTGGTCTCGCCTGGTTCACGTTCGACACCGCTGACGGTGGCTGCCGCGCGGAATTCAAAGCTGGAAGCAATCTCGATTTTGGATGAACGCTCGGCGGCTTTCTTCGCACTGGGCTTGGCAAAACGCACGCACAAGCCAGTGGTGCTGGTCTGTACCTCGGGGTCGGCGGTGGTGAATTATCATCCTGCGGTGTTGGAAGCTTCGATGTCTGGCGTGCCGTTGTTGGTAATGACGGCAGATCGTCCTGCGGAGCTGCGTGATTGCTTTTCGGGGCAGACCATCGATCAGATGAAAATTTTTGGCGATTCAGTGCGCGCGTTTTATGAAATGGCGTTGCCGGAGGCGTCCAGTGGGATGCTGGCTTATCTGCGTCAGACCTTGGTACATGCGCTCAATCGATCGCTGCAGGGGAATGTGGGACCAGTGCATTTGAACTTCCCGTTTCGTGATCCATTGCCACCAGAGGTCGATGTTGAGCCGATCATTGAGGCGAGTTTGATGGAGCAGGCGGCGACGGTCTCGACGCGGCCCTGCGAGGCGATTGGCACGGGCGCGAGTCTCGATATGGTGGCCTTGGAGCGATTGGCCAGTCATCGGCAAGGTGTGATTGTGGTTGGAGCGATGAATCCGCGCGAAGGGGGCGATGCCTTTGCGGATGCTGTGGCGATGCTTTCGCATAAGTTGGGCTGGCCTGTGTTGAGCGATGTGTTGAATCCATTGCGTGGTCATTTCGGTGAGAATCAGGCATTGATTTGCCATTATGATACGTTTTTGAGGAAGTCTGAAGTGGCTGCAGACCGAAGTCCGACGGCGGTTTTGCAAATCGGTCAGTTACCCACCAGTAAAGTGTTGCGCGCATGGCTCGAGCAGACCGATTCGGTGTCGTTTCTTTTGTCGGATCGTCCAGTGAATACGGATCCGCTGCATCGAGTCGCAACACCTCTGTATGGTGAAGTGCAGGTGTTGGCAGAGGCGCTGCATCACCAGACTGTGGATGCGGCTTGGACTCAAGCATGGGTAGACATTGAGCAACAGACGGTGGCTGCGTTGGATTTAAAATTCGAAGCGATGGACTCATTGTTCGAGGGCAAGGTGGCTTGGTTACTGTCGCGGCATCTGCCGATTGGTTCGCTGACCTTCATTGCCAATAGCATGAGTGTGCGCTACGCCGAGTATTTCTGGAGCGCGGGCAGTCGCGCCTGTCCGATCCACTCGAACCGTGGTGCCAATGGGATCGACGGTACGCTAAGCACTGCCTTGGGGATGGCGCATCGTGGGAATTCAGCGGTATTATTGACTGGCGATCTGGCTTTCTTGCATGACTCGAACGGGCTATTGGTCGCAGCACAGTTGCAGGGCAGCTTAACCGTAGTGCTGGTGAATAATGACGGTGGCGGGATTTTTGAGCACTTGCCAGTTGCGTCGATGGGGCAGACTTTTGAGCAGTTTTTCACGACGCCGCAAACAGTGCAGATAGATACTTTGTGCAAGGCATACGGCATCGCTCATCAACGTGTACGGGATTGGGACTCGCTGGTTGCCGCGATCTCTGTGTTGCCGACCAGTGGCGTGCGTGTGATCGAGGTGCCGACGGATCGTAAGGCGGATAAGTTGGCACTGAGTGAATTGCTTAGCGCAATTTAGTGTCGTGGTGTTTTACCGCAACTGGTAGAAATGGTTTTGCCGATTGTTTAGAAGAATCAGACTGGGGATTGCATCGCTGCACTGGCTTGTTTTAATTCATTTGGAATCTGACTAATTACTATAACTTAAACAAATTCTAGGGCCTTCCATCAGCACAGAATAATCATGGCTAAACCACCGCCTCCATTTCATTATCAAAAGCAATTCCCACTCGGCAAGGATCAGGCGGAGTATCGTTTGTTGACTGATGAGTTTGTAAACACCGTCGATTTCGACGGTGAGTCCATCCTGAAGATCGAGCCACAAGCACTGACCTATCTGGCGGAAATCGCGATGAAAGAGATCTCCTTTAAGTTGCGCACGAACCACCTGGAGCAGGTGGCGGCGATTTTAGATGATCCTGAAGCGACTGAAAATGACCGTACCATCGCGCTGACAATGTTGCGCAATGCCGAAGTCGCGGCACATGGAGTATTGCCGTTCTGCCAAGATACTGGCACCGCGATCATCCTCGGCAAAAAGGGCCAACGCGTCTGGACCGGCGGTCAGGATGAGTCCGCGCTCTCGCAAGGTGTTTATAATACCTACACCAAGGAGAATCTGCGTTACTCGCAGACCGTGCCAATCTCGATGTATGAGGAGAAGAACACTGGCTGTAACTTGCCTGCGCAAATCGATCTGCTGGCGACTGATGGTGATTCGTATGACTTCCTGTTTGTTGCCAAGGGTGGGGGGTCGGCCAACAAAACTTTTCTCTTTCAAGAAACCAAGGCATTGCTGAATCCAGCAAATCTGGAGAAATTCTGTATTGAGAAGATGGGCACGCTGGGTACCTCAGCTTGCCCGCCGTATCACATTGCGATTGTGATTGGTGGCACGTCTGCGGAAACCACCATGAAGACAGTGAAGCTGACTTCGACCAAATACTACGACCAGTTGCCGACCGAAGGGAATGAGCACGGTCAGGCATTTCGCGATCTAGAGCTCGAAGCGAAACTGCTTGGCTACACCCGTAAGATGGGCTACGGCGCGCAGTTTGGCGGTAAATATTTTGCGCTCGATGTACGCGTTGTGCGCTTACCACGACACGGGGCGTCGTGCCCCGTCGGTATCGGTGTGTCGTGTTCGGCGGACCGTAATGTCAAGGGGCGGATCGATAAGGACGGCGTCTGGCTGGAGAAGTTGGAAGACAATCCAGGGCGCTTCATTCCAGACTCTGCCGAAATCGCGAAGCCGAAAGAATCAGTGAAGATCGATTTGAATCGTCCGATGGCAGACATACTCGCTGAGCTCAGCCAGTATCCTGTAACGACGCCGCTCTCACTGTCGGGGACGATCGTCGTGGCTCGCGACAGCGCACATGCCAAATTGCAGGAGCGCATTGATCGCGGTGAAGGCTTGCCAGACTATATCAAGAATCATCCGGTGTATTATGCAGGTCCAGCAAAGACACCTGCAGGGAAGCCATCTGGTTCGTTCGGGCCGACCACTGCGGGTCGAATGGATTCGTATGTCGGACCTTTTCAAGCTGAGGGCGGATCAATGATTATGTTGGCCAAGGGTAATCGGTCGCAGCAAGTGACGGATGCTTGTCAGAAGCATGGTGGGTTCTATCTCGGTTCGATTGGTGGACCTGCTGCGTTGCTGGCTGAGTATAACATCAAGAAGGTCGAAGTACTTGAGTATCCTGAGCTCGGCATGGAAGCTATATGGAAAATTGAAGTCGAAGATTTCCCTGCTTACATTCTCGTCGATGACAAGGGTAATGACTTTTTTGCCAGTATCCGTGAGACCTGCGCAAAGTGTGCGGTGCAAGCTTTCGAAGATGCGAAGGCTGGAGCATGACGTGCCGCTTCGTAAACGTATTGATAATTTCAATGCATCACCTTTATAGTTCAATTCTTTAAGCGTTAGTTTATAGTATTTACAGCTCCGCTGGTGTCATGCTCAACCCAGTAAATTGCTGGATTTATTGAGGGATTCGGCTATTCTGGGACGACATTATTTGTTGCTTGCTATTTCTTAGGATTAATTGATAACGACGCTCGACTAGAACACATGTTAACATTCAGAGCGTGGGTAGTCATCAGGGTGAGACGAAAGTATTCAGTTAGGTGATCCAGTCCGAAAGCGGACACTCAAGAGCAAAGAAGCAGTGGGATAGCCCAAATAAAGTAAAGAAAAGGAACACATAATGGATGCAAAAATGTATGTAGGCAACTTGTCCTACGATGTAACTCAAGAAGAACTCCAAGCGCTTTTCGAAGCTCATGGTGCAGTTAGCGATGTTTTCATCGTAAAAGATCGTGAATCTGGTCGCCCTCGTGGCTTCGCTTTTGTCACTATGGAAACTAAAGAATCCATGGACGCGGCAATCGAAGCGCTTAACGGTGCAGATTTCATGGGCCGCAATCTTGCGATCAATGAGGCACGTCCACGCGAAGAACGTCCAAGTGGCGGCGGCGGTGGCGGTTATGGCGGCGGCGGCGGCGGTCGCGGTGGCAACGGCGGCGGTGGCGGCTACGGCGGCGGCGGCGGTGGTCGTGGTGGCAACGGTGGCGGCGGCGGTTACGGCGGCGGCGGCGGTGGTCGCGGTGGCAATGATCGTGGCGGACGCGGTGGCAACGGTGGTGGCGGCGATCGTGGTGGTCGTGGTGGCTGGTAGACTGTTTGTCACACTATAAACTTTCGCGGGGCTCAGTAATGAGCCCCGTTTTTTTGTGCGCCCAGCAAGGCACACTTGCTAGATAGTGATCATCGAAAATGGAAATGAAGTCCGTGACTCGTCCGGCAAGACCTAGAGTTAGCCGATAGTCAGCGCTGTCATCAGACGGCATTTGACTTAGCCAGCTCAAAGATTCGAGCGGTTTTTGAGGCCCTAAATCGGCCCACATATGCCGATTATATTGTTTAAGAGGCAGCGTCCGAGGAACCCGCTGCGACCATGGAAATCCACGAAATACAGATCAATGAGATTCTGTCGGGACTGCCATGCTGAAACGGTATCACGCACTCACTACATTGCCTTAATCCCTGCGGCCAATACTTCGGCGGCGCGCTCGATGTCCTTGCCGTTGTGGGCTGTGCTGATAAAGCAGGTTTCGTAGCCAGACGGTGGTAAATAAACGCCATTTTCCAGCGCATAGTGAAACAGTTTGCTAAATAACTGCGTTTCGCTGCTGATCGCATCGTTGTAGTTGCGCACTGGAGAATCGCTAAAGAAAAGTGCAAACATTGAGCCGACTTGGGGCAGTTGTAATGGCATGCCTTTTTCAATTGCAGCGTTGATCAGCGCATCGCGAATCATAGTGCCCATGGTCTCAAATGCGGGATACGGGTTGTCGGTCTTTAGCTTCTTCAGCGCGGCGATGCCAGCGGCCATCGCTAGCGGATTGCCGCTGAGTGTGCCTGCCTGATAGACTGGCCCGAGAGGTGCAAGTTGATCCATGATTTCGGCTTTACCGCCGAAGGCACCGACCGGCAGTCCGCCACCGATGATCTTGCCCAGAGCGGTGAGGTCAGGCGTGATGCCAACGCGCTCTTGCACACCACCAGGGGCGAGGCGAAAGCCAGTCATCACTTCGTCGAAGATCAGCACTGTGCCGTTCTCGTTGCACAGGTCACGCAACAGCGCGAGGAAGCCTTGATCGGGCAGAATGAAGCCGCAGTTCGCCGGGAAAGGCTCGACGATGAGGGCAGCGATTTCGCCTTTGTGATTGTGAAACGCAGCACGGACCTCATCGGCATCGTTGTATTCTACTACGATGGTTTCGGCGGCAAAGCTAGCTGGTATGCCTGCGCTATCAGGGTAGCCCAGTGTTAGGGCGCCGGAGCCTGCCTTGACTAGCAGCGAGTCGACGTGGCCGTGGTAACAACCCGCAAACTTGATTATTTTGTCGCGCTTGGTGTAGCCACGTGCGAGGCGAATGGCAGACATGGTCGCTTCGGTGCCGCTATTGCACATCCGGACTTTTTCGACCGATGGCACCATCTCGACGATGAGTTCCGCCATTTCGACTTCGTAAGGATTAGGCGTGCCGAAACTAGTGCCTTTTTCCAGTGCCAAGCTGATGGCCGCGCGGATGTCGGGATCATTGTGTCCATGGATGGCAGGGCCCCAAGTGCAGACGAAGTCGATCAGCTCTTTACCGTCGGCGGTGTAGAGGTGTGCGCCGTCAGCACGTTCAGTAAAAAAGGGAGCACCGCCGACAGAGCGGAAAGCCCGCACAGGAGAGTTCACTCCTCCAGGAATAAGTTGTTGGGCGCGTTCGAATAATTGCGTTGAACGTTGCGAGTGGTTAGTTGGTTGTTGCAGTTTGTCCATTGGCCGAATTTTCAACACTCAACCAACAACTTTCAACCAACAACGCAACTAGCTGACGTATTTTTGCACAATTGGGATTCGACGCCCGACGCCGAAGGCGAGTGGTGTGGTTTTCAGCCCTGGTGCGGCTTGCTTGCGCTTGTATTCGTTTAGGTCCACTTTGCGGATGATGTCTTGTACGACACCTTGGTCGTAGCCGCGCTCGATAATTTCAGCGCAGGAGAGGCCTTCTTCGACGTACAGTCGTAGGATGCCGTCGAGCGTCGGATATGGCGGTAGTGAATCTTCGTCCTTCTGATCAGGGCGCAGTTCCGCCGACGGTGGCTTGTCGATGGTGTTCAATGGTATGAGTTCACGCTCAAGATTGATATGACGCGCAAGTGCGTAGACTTTCATCTTAGGTAGATCAGAAATCACCGCGAGTCCGCCGCACATGTCTCCATAGAGGGTGCAATAGCCTACGGATATCTCGCTCTTGTTACCAGTGGTCAGAAGTAGTGCGCCGAACTTGTTAGACATCGCCATGAGTAGCACGCCACGGGTGCGGGCTTGGATATTTTCCTCGGTGACGTCGGCTTTACGGCCTTTAAAGAGTGGTCCGAGTGCGGCTTCGGCGGCGTTGACGGTGTCGGCAATCGGGACTTCGTGATATTCGATGCCGAGGTTTTTCGCCAGTGCTTCAGCATCGTCACGGCTGTGTTGGCTCGAAATTGCCGAGGGTAGGGCGATACCGATCACGTTTTCAGGGCCAAAGGCTTCGGCGGCGATGGCTGCGACGACGGCGGAGTCGATCCCGCCACTGAGGCCGATCAGGGCTTTTTTGAAGCCACTCTTGTGGGCGTAGTCACGTAGGCCGAGCACCAGCGCATCTTGGGTAGCGGCGTTACCTTTGAGATTGAAGTATTCGGAGATGACGGTTGCGATCGGTGCGTCGATATCGATCACACGATTTTCTGCGCGAAAGGCTGCCATGCCGGCGATCAAACCGCGTTGCGGGTGTGCTACGAGGCTGCCGCCGTCGAAAATGAGCTCATCGTTGCCGCCCACTGCGTTGCAATACACGGCGGGGCAATTGCAATGATCGGCGGCAAATTGCAGGAGTGGCTGGCGGGCTTCGTTTTTACCGTCATGCCATGGGCTGGCTGATAGATTCAACAACAGGTCGATGCCTCTTTCAGCTAATGTCGTGAGTGGATCAACGATGTAGCGGCGATTGCTGGTAACAGCGGGTCCGGTCCAAATATCTTCGCAAATGGTGATACCAATACGCTTACCTTGCCACTCATGGATGACTGGTGCGAGTGCGGGTTCAAAATAGCGATCTTCATCGAACACATCGTAGCTCGGTAGCAGGCATTTGCGCGCGATGACTTGAATAGCACCGTTTTCACACCATGCAGCCGCATTGTAAAAAGGCCGGCCAGCTGCGTCAGGGCTTCGAGCTTCGACGGTGCCAATAATTGCCGGTACCGTGCCGATCTCTGCGGCGATGGACTTAAGCATCGCTTCAATGTCGCTAACAAAGCAGCTCTTGAACAGTAGATCGCGCGGTGGATAGCCGCAGATCGCAAGTTCAGGGAAGAGGATCAATTCGGCACCTTCAGCGACCAGTGTTTGATAGGCATTGAGGATGAGTGTGCGATTGCCGGCTAAGTCGCCGACGGTCGTGTTAATTTGTGCGATCCCTATATACATAATGTATTTTTAAAACAATGGGTTGAACTGGCGACTTGCAAATATGTGACCCACGAAGATAGTTACAATTTTATCATATTTACGATTCGTTACGACGATTATTTTCCGATGTTTAGAGAAATTAAGATTTTCAGTGCATTACTATGCGTTTCCTTTTCTGCGCTGATTGCTGCGCATGCACAAAAAATTAGTCCGGAGGTTAAGGTCGTTTCGATTCTCTCTGATGAGATTGCGGTAGTGGCTCCAGTGCTGACCTTGGATGTCATGTATCAGTTAATTAAGGACACGAGCCCTCAGGTTTTGTTTGAGAAAGACACCGTGCGACGTGCGCTAGAGAATAGTTTTCAGGAGCGGGCGGCATTACTACCGCAAATCTCGCTCGCCGCTTCGCAGACGCGCCAGCAATTCGGTCGTGGCTTTGCGGGAGATGATTTTGAGTCGCCGCCGTTTAATTCCTTCGGGACCAGAGTGGAAGCGACACAAACTCTGTTTGACACTGAAAAATACGCACGCTATCGGATTGCAGAGTTAGAGCATGCGATCTCGACAATGGATTACGAAGTGGCAGTCCAAGATATCTTGGACCAAGCGGTGCAGCTCTATCTTACGCAAATCCGAGATTTAAGCCGAAAGAGCATCGCCGAGGGTAATATTGAGCGTAGTCAACGTTTGTTGAAGTTGGCTCAAGACCAACTCTCAGCTGGAGCTGGTATTAAAATCGATGTGACACGTGCCAAAGCTCGTGCCTTGGAAGATGATCGGGACTTATTGATTGCTGAAGCAAATGCCAAGATATCTATACTTGGCTTAAAGGCGTTGCTTGATTTGGACTTAGATTCCGAATTGAAGCTGGATGGCTCGATTTTAAATATGCTGAAAGCCCCCCCGTCGATGGATGACTATAAAATTAAGGGAAGCGCTTTGATCGCTTTACGTCCAGAGTTGGCTGTGCAGGAGAAGCGCCTCGAGCAAGCCTTGCTGGCGCGCAAGGCGGCATCGTGGCAACGTTTACCGAAGGTCGAGTTGTTTGGCGATTGGGGCTATGATTCAGATGAAGCATTTTCCAGCAATTATAATGAGGCATGGCTCGTCGGTGTGCGGGCCTCGGTGCCGATCTTTGATGGTTTTCGGATCGAATCCGAGAAGCGCGAAGCTGCCGCAGTGGCTCGCCAAGCGAGCTATGAAATGCGGGTTCTGGATAAACGGATTGAGAGTGAGTTTAGAACTGCGTTGTTTGACATGAATTCACGTTACAAGCAGATGGGGCTCGCAGGTAAGGAAATCGACCTTGGACTTGACGAGGTCGAGCAGGCTGAGCTTCGTTACCTTGAGGGCTTGTCGGATAACCGTGAACTGATTGATGCTCAACAGCGCCTCGCCGATGCGGAACGCAGCCATCTCAGCTCAGCGTATTTATACGGTGTGAGTCGCTTGGCTTATGCACGGGCAATCGGGGCAGTGGAAACGGTCTTGGATTGATCTTTCTCAAATAAACAGGAATTTTGCTGTATACTTTAGCACATGAATCGATCCGACTCACATCCACTACTACTTATCCTCGCCTCGGCGTCACCTCGACGCAGTGAATTACTCGAACGCATCGGCCTGAAGTTTCGAATCTGTCCGGCCGATGTCGAAGAGTATAATTTACCCGACGATGGTCCCGCTCAGATGGTATTGCACAATGCCGGATTGAAGGCAGATGCTTTGACGACAGATTTTCCAGACGCACTAGTGCTGGGTTCAGATACCACGGTGGCGCTCGATGGCATCGTGCTGAATAAGCCGGTTGATTTAGAGCATGCGCGGTCGATGCTGAAGCAGCTCTCAGGGCGCTCACACACTGTGTATACGTCAATCGCATTGCGCTGGCAGGCTGGTGGATTGAGCGATGATTTTGTTGAAGCCAGTCAAGTGTATTTCAAGACTTTGGACGATGCGACCATTACTGCTTATTTTCAATGCGTCGATCCGCTCGACAAAGCTGGTGGCTATGGCATACAGACTGGGCGCGAGATGATTGTTGAGGCGGTCGAAGGTTCTGTTGAAAATGTTATGGGTCTACCGATTCAAGCGCTCGAGGCGCGGCTATTTGAACTCGGCTTTGATTTTCGAGTACAAAGCTGATTGACTCAATATACTTTGGTTCAGGCATCTACAGCACAACAGCTCGATCATCCGTTTAAACAAGCGAGGCGGGAGCAATGGTGGTCGTCTGCTGCAGCTCTAATGATTGCGTTGCTGTTGCACATCAGTCTGCTAGTTGTAGTGCCGGATAAGTTCCTGATGTCCAGCGCTGCACTTGATGTGCAAGATGAGCCGCTCGAAATTATATTGCTACCGCTTGAACCACTCACAGCTGATGAGCTTAAATTCGTCGAAGCGAACCCTGAGGTGCCAGAAAATGAGCCAGATCGCAAGGATCAATATTCCTTCCGCGCTCAACAAGCCTCTGATCAAAGTCTCAAGCAAGCATTACTTGACGCGCCCATGGTTGAGGGTGAGGAGCCCTCGCAAAAAATTATTCAAGGTGCGATGGTACCGGCAGCACCACTGACTCCCGGTATATATGTCTCAGTCGCGCCGCTAGGCGAAGGCGAGGGCACGGATGGTGGTAAGAATAGGGCGCCAGCAGCGCAGGTGATTCCGCCAGCAGCGCCACTACCAGCTCCAGACTTTATCCAACAAAAGCCGATCACCGTCGATGGCCCTGGTAGCAGCCTTGAGATGCTCGGCGCTGGCAAAGAGATCGTTGAGGATTCAGACCCTGAGGCAGCGTTCAACCTCTATCGGCCACAGCCGCAAACAACCCAGCAACAACAGAGGAATGGCAGTGGTGGTGCGCCTGATGCCCAGCCAATGCCACGGCCACGACCGACACTCTCACCAGATCTGATTCATGGTCCCGTGATGCGCTCAGAGGGCTCTGCCAGGCGTCGTGGGGCACTGGCGATCGATGCCACATTCAGCGAGTTTGGGGAATATCAACAACAGTTCTACGCTGCGCTTCAGGCTGGATGGTATCAAGAAATCGAGTTTTTCCAACCGATTGATACGTCTACTCGCGTGGTCGTTAGCTTCCGTATTACCGCAGATGGGGTAATACATAATGTAGAGGTGTTGCATAGTACCGCCAGTCAGATCGCTACTTTGATCTGTCAGACCGCGCTGACAAAGCGCTCTCCGTTTCGCCCATGGACCAAAGAGATGGTTACAGTCTTTGGTCAAGAGCGCACGCTGGAAGTAGTCTTTCATTATCGCTAATAAATATTGTGCTCTTGTTGCACGCCGTCATCATCTTTCTTCATACGTTATGAATTCACCCCAACAGATAACTCAAGTCAGTGACCTACCTCTCGGCCCGGGGGTACGCTTGATCACTTCAAATCAGCATGGTTTGGTCGCGCTGGATAAGCCCGCGGGGCTGATGTCGCATCCAAATAAAGAAGGGGAGAGTATGCGTTCGTTGCTCCAGGCTAGTTACGATTACGATGGCGAGGTTTATATTTGGCAGGTCGGCGAGGTGGAGCATCGAGCATGGCTGATTAACCGTCTCGATTCGCCGACATCAGGCGTGATACTACTTGCGCTTAATGAGGATATTAACATCACGATTAAGCAGCGCTTTTCCACTCATCAGGTAACTAAAGTCTATTATGCGTTGGTAAAAAGTGTACCCTCGGTGCCCGCAGGTTCTTGGATTGATAGTTTAAGAAAAGATGTGTATCGCGGTAAAAAACTAATCAAGGGCGGCCAAAGTATACCTGCAAAAACCAGTTATCAAGTCGCCAAAGCCGTGACGGGCGGATTTCCGATCGCACTGCTTCGATTGATGCCACTAACTGGGCGTACGCATCAACTTCGTGTGCAATGTAAGAACCATCGTCATCCAATTGTCGGAGACCGCACCTATGGTAACTTTGGTTTCAATAAAGAAGTGGCAATCGAAACCGGTGAGAAACGGATGATGCTTCATTCTGCAGAGACTTCGATGCGTTATCCCTATCAAGGCAAGATGCATGATTTTAAGGCCGAGTCTGAATTGCCAGAGGCCTTTGATCAAGTAATGGGTTTGCGACCTGGGCGCAATGTCTGTAAGGCGCCCGCAATGAAAGCCACACGCAGTTCATTAGCAGACCGCCGCTTTCGGCGATAGATTTTAAGGGAGTTTCGCTAATCCGCAGAGACGACTTCATGTCGTTCGAAATGCTCCATCGCGGCTGTCAATTAGGTGAGCACGGCGACTGGCCTTGCAGAACGCGTCCTTATTCGCAGCCTAGAGATATAAGTATGATTCATTCTTTGGTTTGTTAGTTTCAGTGAGGTATGCTTTACTCTGTGATATGCAGATGGACCATCATTACCATCGTGACGAGCGTCTGATTCTTCGGCTGGCTGTTGTCCTCGGCGTGGCGATGGGGGTGTTGGCAATATTCCTCACGCAGAAATACAGATCACCTCGAGAGCAGGTATCACCTGAAGCTGTATGGCCTGTGGTGTATGAGCTTTCCACGCAGGCAGGATTGGATCCGGAGTTTGTCTATGCCTTGGCTTGGGCCGAGAGTGGGTTGAATGCGAAGGCACGTAGTTCCGTCGCACGTGGCATGATGCAGATCAGCCGTCCGGCGTGGAACGAAGTGACGGATGAGCCCTATCGTTTAGCATGGAAGTGGCAAACCAGTATCCGAGTTGCCATCGGTTATCTCGTCTTTTGTCGCGACTACTTAAAGTCGAGTGATTCATTCAGCTATCCCTTGCTGGCCGCGAGTTATCGTTATGGGCCGTATCACGTGAAGAATCGTAATTTTGATATTAAGCAGATTAAGCCTCCCAAGAACGAAATCTATCAGCGTATTTTTGCGGGTAATATGCGGCCTGTTCCGCCACCGAAAATAATTGCTGCGGATCAATGAGGATTAATACGTATCCACGATTTCTGGGTAGATTTGCCCAGTCGCGCTGATCTTAAATAGGTAAACCTTGCCAGGTTGTATGCGGATGTAGATGGCATTGCCAAATACGGCTTGTACGCCGTAGTCGCTGAGGCGAGTGGGGTCGTTGGCGAGCTCCCAAATAGCTTCCCAAAAAATATTTCGGTTCCTCAAATGGAGGGATTCGGTGATCGCGTGGTAGCGCTCCGGTGCAGTGCGGGGGATCTCGATCGCTTCGCCATTGGCGGGCGTTATCGTTTCGCCATAGATGCGGCGCCATAAATACAGGGCGCGCGCCGTGCCGTCTTTCACGTATTCGGCCGTGAATTTGACGATAAGTGCATCGAAGTAAATGACATCGCCGCTGACGGTGAAGCGTTGCTCCGAGACTAGCGTCTTGGGGGCATTGGCCGCGGTTTGCACGAAGCGCACAACGCTTTCTAATTGGCCCAAGTCGTTGCGCGTTTGTGATTCTAGAATCGCGTAGCCGATTTGCTCTTCATGGGTGAGATTACGCACCGCTTTGTTGAGCTGGTGGTTCTCTGTCAGTAGTTCGTGGATACTTGCGGTAGCATGATAAAAGCTCATCCCTAGAATACCCGCCGTGGTGAGGGCGGCTAGTATGACGAACGTGCCAATCAGTTTACCTTTAATGCGTTTTGCCATAGTGAAGACTAAACCATGGGTTTAGTCAGAGCGACAAGATCGATTTTTTTGAACTCCGATTGTATTCAGAGCTTAAGTCGGAGTTACAGAGCCTCTGCGCGGGTACGCTTAACGATGCTTAATCTAGAATAACAATGGAGTCCCGCTCAGTGGTGCTCAGGCAGTGCATTGAATCATCAGAGCATCTTCTAGCTGCTACGAATTAGCGCTGTGGTAGTTTAGCTTCGAGGGTTTTTAAGTATTCCCAGCTAAATATACCGCTCTTATGACCATCACTAAACCATGGACTGACGCCATAGTTCCCCTGGAAGTCCCATCCTTGAATCGTAACGCCGGGGAATTTCTTTGGGCCATCGCCGCCGTATTGATTGCCGAAAATGTCTTTCTCGCCGATGTTTTGGGCACTGGGCGAGTGTTGGCGCAGAAAATCCGCGGGGAAGTAGCTCTCGCTGCCGTCTTGCCAGAGAACGCAGAGTTCACTGCCGATGAGTTGTAAATTAGTTGGTTTGGCCATGTTATCTAGGTTGTTGGTTGAGCGTTGCTGGTTAGCTTGGATCTGAAATCAAACAACTCTAAGTGATTAACTAATAACTTATTTATAAAATCCAACGCTTTGTAGTTTTTTCATTAGAGCAATGGCGGGGCCGGAACGGTTGAGAATGTAGAGGTGAATTCCCGGGGCACCTCGTTTCAACAATTCGTGAGCTTGCTGGTAGCTCCACTCAATTCCGATCGCTTCGACTGCTGCTTCGTCATCGCCCGCGGCGATGAGTTGTTCGTTGAGGGCAGTGGGAACGCTGGTGCCACACATGTCACAGAAGCGCAGTGCTTGTTTGTAGGAAGTGACGGACATCAGGCCGGGCAGTATGGGAACGGTAATCCCGACACGACGGCAATTGTCGACGAATTCGAAATAGGCATTGTTATCAAAGAATAATTGCGTGGTGACAAAAGTCGCGCCGGCATCGACTTTGCGCTTAAGATTGAGCAGGTCGATTTCTAGTGAAGGAGCTTCGGGGTGCTTTTCGGGGTAGCCCGCGACGCCCAATTCGCATTCTGGGTACACTTCGCGAATCAGTTGCACCAGCTCGTTGGCGTATCTGAGTCCGTCTGGATGTGGTACGAAGCTGGTTTCGCCTTTAGGTGGATCACCGCGCAGCGCCATGATTTGCTTGAGGCCTGCTGATTTGAATTCGGCAATGGTCTGCTTTAACTCCTCGCGCGAGTGTCCAACGCAGGTGAGGTGGGGCATCACGGCGTAGCCATAGTCTTCGTGAAGCTTACGGGCGTAGTTTAGCGTGCGACTGCGTGTGCTGCCGCCAGCACCATAAGTGATCGAGACGAAGTCAGGGTTGTAGACCTGCATTTGCTCTGCGGTGAGGAGTAGTTGCTGTGCTGAATCGTCCGATTTTGGCGGAAAAAATTCAACCGAAAAGAGTGGATCGTTGGTCGCTAGGCGGTGTTTGATCGAAAGTGTCTTCATGTTAACGAATCAACGTATAATGATATGATGATGTGTAAAGTGTAATGTTGCGAAGGTCCCATGGGCAGGTGGTGCACCTTGAGGAGTTCCGATCACAAGTCGAAGTCAATTTGAGCGGGAGAGCAGTTATAGTGTTGAGTTTGTCTCATGTCTAACCGCGCTAAATATCTTTAGTCATGCCCTATCAAGTTCGCCTCAGCCATATTAACACTGATTATAGTTTCCTGCCATTGCGGATGGTCACATGGTCGTCTTTGCCTGAGCAAGATGATGATTGATCATTATATTAATCGTGTGGCAATAACCAGCTCTCAGCATCCGGCGCATGAGTACTCGAGAGACGATAATAGTCATCGGCGAACACCTCTATTTTACCGTCTCGGATGTACTGAATCGGTTAAATATTAAGTTCGTAGCAGATGAGGTCATACAGTTGCTGAAAGGGTCTTCATTTGAGAGTGTGCTACAGCCTAAGGCTACGACGATTTTCGGGGAAGCTGAGTCGGTGGATAAGTCGCATTGATCGCGGTTCGGAACTCGTGTGCGAGGGCACTTGTTAGCCGTATTGTTGGCTGTATTGAGCAACACCCTCATTTCTACGTCGAAACAGCTGACGGAAGGACCTAGCCTTAGTGCCCGTTTTTGGATTTACACCGTAAGCGATAGCAGGTGAAAGCATTCCTGCTTATTCGGGGCGTTATGTGGAAGACTACCAAGAAGGTGGAAAAGTAATGGAGCTGAGGGGCGAGGGGCAGTTTAAATTATACGAGATGTAGCGATCTACAGTGCTTGCGGGGTTCACTCTTAAACAGGTTGAATCACTGCCGCTGGGTGTAGGTACTCAAGGCAATAAGCCTACATTATAGCGGCAGGGAAATTTTATCTTTAACTACCGAAGGAAGCAGATCGCATTTTGTTGAACGGCATCCTGCTTTGTCCACACTTCGGAGCACTCGATAATATCGGGGCTCTGCAGTAGGATCAGTAATTATCCGATCAGCGTATATACGGCTCGGTCAGTGCACGATTGCTAGTATCGTTTTAAAGGCATTATGTTTAATCCGATACCAAAGAATTTTTTATAAAGCGTAAATTAAATTTCTACTGCCAACTCGTTGCCCTCAGAGAAGCCGAAGAGTTCGATTTTGAGTGAACGGGCTTTTTCTAAAATGCTCGCTTTATCAAGAATCAGGACACTGCCACTTTCCAACACAGCAGTGCGAATGCCCGACTCATGCATCACGTCCAGTGTGCGGTGGCCAAAGACTGGTACGTCAAAGCGATAATCTTGCCCACGCTTTACAGTCTTCACGAAAATAAGATCATCGGTTTTAAATGTGCCAGCGCGGCGCAGCATAGGGTCGGTCCCTTCGTAAGCCTCAACTGCCAGTACAGTGCCATGTCGCACGACAACACCTTGGCCGGCGTCGAGATCTGCGATGCCTTTGGCGATACTGATGCCATGCGCGATATCCGTTAACTCTGCCTTTAATTTGCCTGCAGTCATTAAGCCTTCGTTCGCGAGCTGATCATCCATAAACGAGCGGGCGTCGAGCATGGAGATATCGATCGCTTCGATTTCGCCGGCGATCGCACCGAAGATGGTCTCGGCATTTTTGATCTTTAGGCTATTTAGAATCTTTAGGGCTTTTAAGTCCGGATGTAGACCGTGAAACAGGCGTCGCGGTGTGATTTGTCCAGCCATGAGAGCATAGCCACAATCTAGTTTCTTCAGCGATTTGAGTAGTTTCCCGAGCTGCCCGACTTTGATTTGAATGTGTTCGTTTACCGGGATTGAGTCGATCAATGCTGGCTCCGTCTCTCCTGCAAAGGACACGATGCGCAGCGGTAAACCAGCGGCGCGAATGCGCTTGGCCGTCAGTATAGGGTATTGACCTTTACCGGCAATTAAGCCGATCGGACGCTGGTCAAAGGTATCTGGTAGGAATTGCGATCGGGGCAGAGGAGGGCTCATAGCAGGTAACTATTCGTTGAACCCGTAAGGACGGTTAGCAGGCTGGTCAAGGTAGGTGGGCGATGCAATCAGAACAGGTCGAGGCAGATGACCATTGAGACCTGCTTTAAAAAAGACTCGTTTGCTGGCATGTTGAGTAGCTTGCGAGAATTGTTCAATTGCTCTGGGCAAGGAGCTGAGTGTCATGCTTTCAGTGACTTCACCGAGCATGGCACTTTGTGGACTAATGCGAATGCTTTGCGGATCGACGATTAATTCTCGGTGCTTCCGATCTTGGTATTTATAGGTAAGTAGGCCTTTGTAAGCGGTGATTTGCGCGCCCATATCGTTGTACTGAATAATGCATGTAGCCGAGTGTATTTGTAATTCCCCCGTGGGCAGAAGCACACGCGCTTCTGAAAGCGGTGAAAGATTATTACTAACGACTGCAAGGTCACCATTAATTAGCCGTACCGAGAGGATCGATCTAGACGGCTCGTGGGAGAGACGTTCGCTCTTTTCAGTGAATGGTTGTTGGATGAAGGTTTCGAATCGAACCGCAGAGTTTTCGCCGATGCCGATACCCATACCATTGGAGAGCGCCAGGAAGATATGAGCGTTCTTGCCTGTTTCGACGGTGCAGGCATCCAGAATTAGCGTGTCGTGTAGCTTTGGCTGTGTGCTGTGTGATCTGGCATCTTCAATCTGTACGTTGCCTTGGATACTGGTGGCGACTGCGATTCCCTCCGCCATGTCCTCGGCATTCGAGTCGACCACTCCACCCAAGAAAATACCTGCAGCGACGAGGCAGCAGAGAGTTTTCCAGTACGGCTTAGGTTCGATATACATTAAACAGCGACGATGTTGACGATTTTGCCTGGCACGTAGATTTCGCGTTTGATGACTTTGCCGTCAATGTGAGCGCGAATCCTTTCGTGGGCCTTGGCTGTTGCGAGGGCGTCGTCTTTGGAGACGTCGGCAGGGAGCTGGGCATCGCCACGGTATTTACCATTTACTTGGAAGATGATTTTAATGGTGTCTTCCTTTAATTTATTCTCGTCAAATACTGGCCACCCTGCGGCCGCGATGCTGTCTGTATGGCCGAGAAATAGCCAAAGCTCTTCGGCGATATGCGGCGCGAGTGGTGCGAGGAGTTTGATTAAGGATTCGACTGCGTCGAGCGTGAGTGCGTCGGCTTTGCCGAGCTGATTGACGCAAATCATCATTTGCGAAATCGCGGTGTTAAAGCCGAGCGACTCGTAGTCTTCGCTGACTTTTTTGATCGTGGCGTGCAGTATGCGATCCGTGTCGGCGTCCAGTTGCTCGGTCGTTCCAATCGTGGCTTGGCGTGTGCCGTCCTCGGCTACGACGAGGCGCCATGCCTTACGCAGGAAGCGGGCGATGCCTTCGATGCCCTTGGTATTCCATGGTTTCATCGCTTCAAGTGGGCCGAGGAACATCAGGTAGAGGCGTAGCGCATCGGCTCCGTAGTTTACAATGATACTTTCTGGGCTGATCACATTGCCGCGGCTTTTGGACATCTTTTCGCCGTCTTCGCCAAGGATGATGCCTTGGTGGAAGAGCTTTTTGAATGGCTCCGGATCGCTCACTACGCCAAGGTCGTAAAGCACGTGGTGCCAGAAGCGTGCATAGAGCAGGTGCAGTACCGCGTGTTCCGCGCCGCCAATATACAGGTCCGGATAGCCCCAATATTTTTCTTTCTCTGGGGCGATCAGTGTGTCGGTATTTTTCGGATCCACGTAGCGCAGGTAATACCAGCACGAACCAGCCCATTGTGGCATGGTGTTGGTCTCGCGTGAGCCTTGTACCCATCCTTCGACGGGCGCGCTGGAAGTAGCTCCAGTTTTTGGATCGATATAGAGGTGTAGCCATTCCTCGGCTTTCGATAGTGGGCTCTGACCATCGGGCGACGGTGTGTAGCTCTCCACCTCCGGCAATGCCAAGGGCAGTGCACTCTCGGGCAGAGCAACGGCAAAGCGTAGTTCACCATCAATCTGGCAGCTGACGGGGCGCTCGACTGATTTGAGCGACTCGTCCACTTTCGCATAATCGGCTTCACTGACCCACACGATCGGAAAGGGCTCGCCCCAATAACGTTGCCGTGAAAAGAGCCAGTCGCGCAGCTTGAAGTTGATTGTCGCTTCGCCGCGTTTCTCAGCGGCGAGTTGAGCGATTACCGCCTGCTTCGCACTTTCGGAGTCTTTACCGCTTAGCTCGCCTGAGTTGATTAAATCGCCAGGGCCAGTGTAGGCTTCGGTCAATCCACCAGAGGCATCTTTTTTGGCGTGGTTGCTGTCGTCGATGACTTGCACGATTTCGAGGTCGAATTCTTTGGCGAATTCAAAGTCGCGTGTGTCGTGTGCTGGCACGGCCATGATGGCTCCTGTGCCATAAGTCATCAGCACGTAGTCGGCCACCCAGATCGGGATTTCTTTGCCGCTGACGGGGTTGATCGCCATCGCACCGGTCCAGACGCCAGTCTTTTCTTTACTCAGTTCGGCGCGCTCCAGATCGGATTTGCTTTTCGCTTTTTCAGCGTAGGCGTACACGGCGTCACTCTGCTGGGCTGTGGTAATTTGTGACAGCAGCGGATGCTCTGGCGAGATCACCATGTAGGTCGCACCGAACAGCGTGTCTGGGCGGGTGGTAAAGACGCTAAGCTCTGCATCGTGGGCTGCGATGTCGAAGGTGATTTCGGCGCCTTCGCTGCGACCGATCCAGTTTTCTTGCAGGCGCTTGGTGGAGTCGGGCCAGTCAAGGTCTTTCAGGCCCGCGATAAGCTTGTCGCCATATTCGGTGATACGAAGCACCCATTGACGGATCGGCCGTCGCTCCACGGGGAAGCTGCCCCGCTCTGAGCGAGGGCCTTCGGCGGTGTTGAGCACTTCCTCGTTGGCGAGTACAGTACCAAGATCGGGGCAGAACCAGACGGGTTTCTCATCGACGTAGGCGAGGCCCTTTTTGAACAGCTGCAAAAAGATCCACTGTGTCCACTTATAGTAGCCGGGATCGGTGGTGTTGACTTCGCGCGACCAATCATAAGCGAATCCGAGCTGGCGGAGCTGTGTCTTAAAATGCGCAACGTTTTGCTTGGTGGTGTCACGAGGGTGCCGCCCAGTCTTGATCGCATATTGCTCAGTCGGCAGGCCGAAGGCGTCCCAGCCCATCGGGTGGAGCACGTTAAAGCCCTTGGCTTTTTTGTAGCGCTTCAGCGCATCACTGGCGGTGTAGCCTTCGGGGTGACCGATATGTAAGCCCGCGCCGGAGGGGTAGGGGAACATGTCGAGGATGTAGAAGGTCGGTTTGTCCTCGAAGTCCTTCGCGTAGTAAGTTGCGTTTTGCTCCCAGAAATCCTGCCATTTTGGCTCGATTGCGGAAAAGTCGTAGTCTGTGGTTTTTGTTGCCATTTTAGAAAACGGCGAATTAAGAGGGTTCGTCTGCAGTCCGTCAATATTGCAAAAGCGGTAAGCTAAGAGTTCTTGTGTTATAATCGATACAGATTTTCTTGGTATTTCCATCGGGCTCCCGATTTGGCCATCTCTCTTATATATAGATCTGCCCTGTTAATCTTCTTTAACACTGTGTGTGTTTCTAATCACTGGTGCATGTTTGCGTGGCGAATCGTGCGCTCATCGCACGATTGTTGTGTATTCCGATGTTCCGGTGCCGCAGTCAGGCATAGCGTAAATCCGCTCGCGTGCTGCGCTTCTCTTTAGCCAGAAATCGGCAGTGACGAGAGCGAATAAGCCAACTGAAAGTGGGTCACTCACCATCATTTAGATAAATCACTAAATGGGGCAGTCCACTTAGGGAGCGTCCGTGTATATTTTGCTGCCCCTCGACTTGCAACCGCTTGGTCGTGATCGCTCAGATGATCGACCTAGATAAAAACAGTGGATACCCCCCCCAAAAAAAAATCCGTGGTCGGAATGTCAGCCCCCGATAGAGGAGTCGGGAAATATGTCGAGGATGTAGAATGTGAGCTTTTGTTGGAAAATCCGGAGCGTTGTTAGTTGCTTTTTACCCCTAGAAATCTTCGATCATCGTTGGATTGCAGTCAGTCAATATTGCAAAGCGCTGAGCCGGGCTCATTCGAATCATGCGATTGGGCAGATTAGCTTGATATTTTAAGCAGTATTCTTTATCCACTGAGTTTCCCATATGTCTATTCGAGCCCCATTTACTCTTTTTATCGTCCTATTGTCTGTAACGACCAGCGCATGCTTACGTGGCGAGATTTCGGTAGTGGATACATATGAAAAGCAGGAAAAAAATCTGTCTCAAAAGCGCTTCGAACAGAAATTTTGGTCGGGCAATCAGAAGTCTGATCTGATGCAGAAGTCGTTTCCCTTTAAGCAATGGGACTCACATTATTCCTCACTCGGCTCGAAGAAATCGAATATTTCGCTAACAGAATCTCAAGATAAAAAGCGCTTTAAGTCTGAAATAGTCGAATTTGACACTAAAACGATGGATATCTCCAAGTGGGATGGACGGATGGCCGAGCTCGAGCGTCAGGCTCAGATTAGCACAAATTCGACTTTGAAGAAAATCGAGAATAAACGTATGTATACTAGGATGTTGCAGGAATCGAAGAGCTTTGCGGAGACCGGAGAGACACTTTCGCTGCGTGATATTAATCGCTTTCAGTTCCGGCAAAATCGCTCTGATGCAGCTGTGCCCGTTCGAGCCGCTGGTGGCGACGATGATTCCTGAGTGTCGATCGACTTGTTTATTTTCGGCCCGCGTGGTTTTTAAGTCGCTTGCATCTTGTCGATGACGCTGCCTGCGATAGCAGTTTTATTTGCTGACTACGCAGGTCATGGTTGCCATTGTTTAGCTGCTGCGACTCTTCGGATTTAGGGAATATTGGGGCTCTTCAAAGTCCTGAGTTGTCTGGTTTTTATAACAAAGAATACCTCTTGTGGTTACCTAGGGGCGCTTTCGCGGCTCTGCCACATCCGAGCGGAATGCCCTAATTGCCGAAAATCAGTGCTGGGCAGCACCGCAAAACGACACTTGCGACTCAACTTGCGAACCTGCCTGCCTAACTTTGCGGTGATCGAAGGGGGAGCGCTCACCACGACAGTCGTCGGATGATGGCGTATTGCTGTATTTCCGCCAATTGCAGGGCACCTTGTGCTTTGTGAGCAGAGACAGCCTGCTTATATGTGAACCGTTTGAGCTGGTTTAACGACTCATCTCCTGATCGATCTGTGTGTTTAGCTGTTCGATTAGCGGAGCTATCTCTTCATTGGAGGCCTGCTGTTTCGACCAGGCCAATAGTGCTTCCATCAGTTCGCTAATCTTTGGTGTCCTGTTGATGCTAGCAAGGCCTAGAAGCTTGTGGATGACGTCGCGCTGTTCGTTGGTGTCGTCGTTGATCAACGTGAGTTGGAGGTTGGCTAACTCTTGTTTGAATGATTTTCGGTATTCGGCATGAAGCGCTTCGAGGGGCTTCGTGCTGTTTTTTGAGAGATAGCTGAGCAGGCTTTGTTCTGGTGGGCTCTCAGTTTGAATCTGATGTCGCTGGAGTAGTTTCTTCAGTTTTTCGGGCTCTAAGGGCTTTTCAATGAAGTGGTTGAAGCCCGCTGCGATACATTTCTCCTCTGTCTGCGGAGTGGTGTAGGCGCTGAGAGCGATGAAGGTCGGGCTTGGTCCGTTGTGGTCCTGTAGGAATACTTCGACTGCCTCCGGGCCGCTCATTTTCGGCATGTTGATGTCCAAGATGGCGATGTCGTATGTGACGCTTCTGAGCATGTCCAGGGCAACGAGTCCGTTTTCGGCTTGATCGATCTCTGCTCCCATACTGCGAAGCACTACGGTGCTGACGTAGCGATTGAAGTCCATGTCATCCGCAATTAGGACGCGTTTACCTTCGAGCATCTGTTGGTTGTCTGGGGCTTCCGCTCGCTTTTTTCTGGGTGCGTATAAGTCGACCCCAAATTCTAAGTAAAGTAAGAACCGGGCGCCGTTTGGAGTGTCCCCGTCGAGTTCAAGCCTGCCGCCCATTAATTGTGCCATTTGAGATGAGATGGCTAGGCCCAGTCCGGTTCCGGGGATCTGGCTGGCTTCGCTATCGGGTAAGCGTGTGAACTCTTCGAAGATAAATGCTTGCTTGTCTGTGGGGATACCCGGGCCAGTATCCAATACTTCGAAGCAGGCCTGTATGTGGTCTTCTACTTTTTGGTAATTTAGGTTGAGGCTGACAGAGCCTGTGGGGGTATATTTGATGCCATTCGATACCAAGTTAATTAGGATTTGGCGAAGAAATACGGGGTCGCCCTTCCAGCGGAAGGTGAGGGCAGGCTTTTTGAGGGTCAGCTTGATTCCCTTCGTTTGAGCCATGTCATTTTGTATCTGGATTACCTCGTCTAGCACGGTTAATGGATCAAACGATTCGGTTCGAGTTCTGAGCATGCCGGCGTCGAGGCTGGAGTAGTCAAGTGTTTGGCCGAGGAGTTGGTGTAGGTGGGTGCTGCAAGTGTGAAGGTGGGTGATCTGCTCGGATGATTGGCCTTGCTGCTGTTCTTTCTCTTTGAGGATTCGCGTGATCCCAAGAATCCCGTTGAGCGGGTTGCGTATCTCATGGCTCATGCTTGCTAGGAAGTTTTGTTTTGCTCGATTGGCTTTGATTAATTGCAGCTTCTGTTGCTCTAGCTCGACAGTTCTTTCGTGGATCAACGCATTGAGCTGTTCGTTCCTTATTCTGAGTTTTCGGCTTCTTAAGCGACCTACGATGAAGAGTGCGAAGCTGGCTGCCGCACCATAAAAAACTTTGGCATATACGGTGCTCTGCCACGGTGGGAGAATCGTGAATCTTAGGCTCGCACTTTCTCCGATCCTACCGAATTCATCGACAGTCCTTGCTTCGAATGTGTAGTCGCCGTGTGAGAGGTTCGTGAAATCACGAAAAGTTAATTTACTTGGCTCTGCCCAAGATTCATTGAATCCCATTAGTCGTGTTTGGTAACATTGGACTATGATCGGAGCGGGGAGAGTCGCATATTCGATCCGCAACGTCTTTTGTGGATATTCCCACTCTAGATTGTCCGGTGATGAGCCTGCGCCATTGTAATACGTTTGCTTGCTTTCCTGCTCTCGAATTGCGGTGAGTCGCGTGGCCGGGGCGGGGTGATCGGGCATGTTTGAGAGGTCGTAGCGTAGCAGGTCTTTACTGCCACCCACCCAGAGTATTTCAGAACTGTCGGTCTTTTCGTGCAGGAGGGCTTCGACCTTTCCGGCTAAGTGCAATGAGGGGAGTTGCAAAGGGGTCCAAGCGAAGCGGTGGTTCTCTGCGACTGACAAGTGCCCGACCTGATTGTGATTCTGCTCTACAGACGGGAGGCGTAAGATCCAGCCGTCATTGCCTGCTGCCGGGCAACTTTCGAGTCCGTAGGCGTCGGTGCCTAAATCGTTTCCGAGGGCTGGATCGTGGTGGAACGTTTCGGTTTCGTTGTCGTAGTGGAAGAGGCCTTTGTCTGAAATGACGATGACACATTCATCAATGCGAAGGCATTGTGCCCAAATGAATTTATCCGGTAGCCCATGCGCACGTCCCAGTGAGATAATTGTTTCCGGTGATGACCAATCAGCAATCGATAGTGGACTATTCTCTTCTGAAATGAGTAATTTGGAGTTTGGTAATTCTATACAGGAAAGCGCTCCAGTCTCGAAGCCCGGTAAGGAATCTAAGTATTTCCATCCAGAAGAATCATTCTTCCAACGACTTATATTGGGCGTATCATTTGAATAGATAATGGTTGTATCCTTCCAGCTTGGATAAAGATACATCACTTGCCTTAGGTGAGTAACTAATAGATCGTTGCCGTTACTGGGAATCACGCCAAATGAATGGGAATCCCCGTAGAGTAGATCTGTCCCTGTTGAGTGTAGGTCCCAAACTGCTGAGACTTTTTGTTTCAGGGTGCGTGAGGTCGGTAGGGCACCTGCTGCTTGTGAATCAATGATTTTTAGTTCACTTATATTGGTGTAGTATAAATCTTGTTGATGACGGACGATGTCGTGTGCGCTGTCGGAGTAGGATGTCAGGGTGATGTCTGGGATCTGGAGGATCGCATCCATGCTGGTTACCCAAATTGTGCCATCGTGACTTTCTTCTATGTGGTAAATAAATGAGCTGTTGTGATTGATGTGGCTGACGAACTGACCAGACTGATTCATGATCAAGACTCCTTTATCTTCAGTTCCAATCGCAATCGTTCCATTGCTGAGTTTACGAGTTACAATGACCTTTGGATTTTCAAAGTTGATTGGTAACTGCTCGATTTCCCCGTCTTTGATATAGAATAGTCCATTGTCTCGGCTTGCGCATAGCAGCCCATTCTCTGTCATGTCTATGATTGAAATGATTCCAGATTCGATTTGAGGCGTTTCTTGTATTACAGTCTCGAATTCATCGCCGTTTAAATAAAATAATCCTGTTCCACGTGCATATATGTAGAGTTTGTCGTCGATCCAGCTGGGCAAGATTCTTCGTTGTTCTTGGAAATCCCATGTTCTCCAACTGGCCCCATCCCAGCGTAATACATGCTTTGAGGTAATTAAGTAGATATACTGGTCGTGTGCGTAAAGTTTCCAAAATACTCCAAAGTCTGAGCTCTGTGGCAGTACGGAAATAGAGTC
>Ga0209302_10000117_pt1 | contig 50457 bp, 48 predicted proteins | sample ArcOceMetagenome_2_FD_187445 | JGI IMG/M metagenome (GOLD analysis project Ga0209302, IMG submission 187445) | Marine eukaryotic phytoplankton communities from Arctic Ocean - Arctic Ocean ARC135M Metagenome (SPAdes) (version 2) | ecosystem: Environmental > Aquatic > Marine > Oceanic | place...
AGGCCATACCGTTAAAAATCATCACAGGTCTGATATCGCCGACGCCCTCAAAGGTGCTTCGGAAGGCAAAAAAAGCCGGAAACATAAACCCAGTAATAAGGTAGGGAAGCAGATACCCGCGCGCGATACGATAGACCTCTGGAGAAATATCTAAGCTGCCCAAGAGCAAAACGCCTAGCAGTATTGCGCCACAGACAGCGATACTCATTGGGATCGAGAGCCACAGCGCCTGCTGAAATTGAAAGCGCACTTTTTCCGGCTGGCCGGCTCCCCAAAAGTTACCAATAATGGGGCTGTTGCCAATCATAATACCAATCACTAGCAGGCTGATCATAGCCCAGATACTGCCACCCAACTGCAGCGCCGCCAGTGTGTCGGCACTGACCTGGCCGGCCATATAAATATCGGTCACGGTCATACCAACCACGGCCAGCTGTCCAAGCATCAGTGGCCCGGCTAGGCGCAAGAGATCACCAACGTTTTGCGCAAACGTAGGCTTTTTTTGAGGGTTAGGAGTCATTACTTTGCTATATATTGGCGTAACTTCATTCTGGTCGAATGTCTGCGTCAAAGAAAGCTAAATTTCATTGGTGCCACTTAGTTCCATTAAATAGGCATTTTCTCCAAGCGTTGCACTCAGATTCTCAAGCTGACACGGCGGTTAAGTAAGAAATAGTAACTATGCAGCAACTTATCAGATGTTATCGTCTGTTGGTCGTAAGGCTAAAGTGTATTGATTAGTTGTGGCTATGGGCGTTTCAGCTCTATCTGGCGCCGATCTTTCTGGCCGTGGCGGTGACTAAATTTTCTAATTTTGACGATATGGTGGCCTGGTTTGGAAATGCAGATTCGGGCCTTGGCCTGCCCATGCCAGTATGGCCGCTAGTGCTGAGCTGTTGGGTGGCGCTGCACGTTACTTGGTTTGACGACCCGCTTGTTTGTTATTGCGCTAATTTTTACCATGCGGGTTGTCATGGGTACATCGCGCTGGGACAAAGGCTGGTTTGCAATAGCCCCGGAAGATCCCGTCACGTAACGTAGTTTGAAAAATAGCGAGAGAGTCCGTCAGCGTGTCAGTGCTGCAAAACGTATTTTACGCCAACATGGAAACTATGACTGGCTAAGGGAGAAGGGCAATTTGCTTGTTCTCAATAATGGTATTGAATTTGCGGCTACCTATTTGATCATGTTGTTGAGCTTAATTTTTACTGGCGATGGCCGTTGAGTGAGTTTGGATTGCTGGCTAGGCCGAAGACTTGGCAAAGAGCTCTGTTAGATGAGGTATTTAGGCGCTATTGGGGAGGCTCTATTAATGTCAGCGAGTAATTAACAAGTCTGCTACACTCCGCGCCATTCGCGGGAAAACGAAGACCCGAATAAGGGCTGGTTTTCGCACATAACCAATTGTTAACTACTGTGTAGACATGCTTTGACTGAAAATAACTCTGAATCTGCAATACTAGATACCAAGCCTATAAGTTCTGCTGACCAGCCGTCGTCCTCTAACGGGCGTGGCGCAAAGGCCTGGGATATCGCTCAATTTAAAGTGGAACCTCAAGCGGGCAAAGTCAGATTTCATGACTTCGATTTGCCGCTGCAGCTCATGCGTGGAATCCAAGATACGGGCTTTGAGTACTGTACACCTATTCAGGGAGCGTCGTTGCCGCACACCCTCAACGGCCATGATATTGTTGGCAAGGCGCAGACGGGCACAGGTAAAACAGCCGCGTTCCTAATCAATATCATTACTGATCTGATTCAACATCCTGTTGGCGGTGACCGCTTTATGGGCGAGGCTAGATCGTTGATTTTGGCGCCCACTCGTGAACTGGCGATGCAGATAGCAGATGACGCCACTCAGTTGTTAAAGCACACCGACCTCAAAGTGCACTGTTTGGTGGGGGGTATGGATTACGGAAAGCAGCTTCAGAGAATTCAAAAACATCATTGCGATATCCTCGTTGGCACTCCGGGCCGGTTATTGGATTTTGCCAACAACCGAGACCTCTATCTGGATCAGGTAGAGGTTCTGGTGATTGATGAAGCTGATCGCATGTTGGATATGGGCTTTATTCCCCAGGTACGCCGCTTAGTTAATTTGACGCCGAAACGGGAAGACCGCCAAACGCTATTGTTCTCGGCGACGTTCACGCCTGAAGTGTTGCGACTGTCGTCCACCTGGACAGATAAACCCGTCACGGTGGAAATAGGTGCAGAGCGCGTTGCCACCGACACAGTGGATCAAAAAGTGTATATCACTACCTCCAGGGAGAAATTCGCGCTGCTGCACAACATCTTGGTCAGTGATGACGTCGACAGCGTGATGGTTTTTGCCAATCGCAGAGATATCTGCCGAACCCTGCAAGAGAAGCTGAATAAACGAGGGTTTAAAGCAGGCCTACTGTCGGGCGATGTTCCCCAAACACGTCGTATGAAAACTCTTGAATCCTTTAAGAGTGGCGCCGTTAAAATTATGGTTGCTACCGATGTCGCCGGCCGCGGCATTCATGTTGACGGCGTCAGTCATGTGATCAATTACACCTTGCCGGAAGAGCCTGAGGACTATGTCCATCGAATTGGCCGTACCGGCCGAGCAGGAAAAACAGGAACCTCTATTAGCTTTGCCTGCGAAGATGATGCGTTTCTACTTGAGCCGATCGAGAAACTTTTGGATATGAAATTGGCCTGCACCATGCCAGAGGAAAAGCTGTTACAGGAAATTGCAGCTAAGCCAAAACCAAAGGCTAGCCCAAAGCCTGCGTCCGCACCTGTAAAACCGAAGCCAGAAAATATAGACTCGCGCGAGCAAAAGGTGGCTGAAAAAATATCTAGTCAAGATAAGTCTGTCGACGAGCCCACCGCTAGAGAAGACTAGCTGCTGGGTTCTAAGCTGTAGCGCCTGCACCAAAGTAGCGTGCCCCCAATCACCGTGGCTGGCAGTAAGATCAGGTTGAGTAGGGGTATTGCAGACGCTGCTAATGCCGACAACCCGAATCCCATGGTTTGTAATTTCTGATCGCCTGCACGTCCCCGCAGCTGTGTAAAGCTTACCTGTTGAGCATCTGCTGGATAGTCTAAATATTGTAGAGACAGTGACCAGCCCGCCCAGCTTCCCATAATGATTGGTGCTGCAAAATTTAACAGTGGGATAAAGCTAATCAGAAAGCAAAGCAGGCCAATACCTAGTGTGCGCGGCACAAGATAGGCCATTAACTGCAATTGGCGCACAAAGCTAGACCAGGCAATACTCATCAGCGATGGGCTCGACTGCGCCGTTTGGCCATGGTTATCTAGGGTCATCAATATCACTTTTTCGGCAATCAGACCATAAAAGGGTGAGCCGATTAGATTGGCGACAATGGTGAAGGTAAAGGCATAGATCATCAGGGCCAGTGACGTAAACATTAACCAGATAACCCAAGCCAGCCAGTGAAGCCAGTCGGGCACTGAACTAAGCATATTATCTAGCCAATCTCCCAGCCACTGCGCAGCGAAACCGGTTGCTGACGCAAAAAGCAGTAAGTTGATCAGCAAAGGTATCAGTACCAACCAGCGAATCTGTGGATGCCAGAGAAGCTTCAAGCCCTCAATTATTAGAGCGGGACCTGAGGCTGTGGCGGATAGGATTGAAGATTGTCTGGGCATTAATTTTTAGTGCTTCCTGTGAGACTACTTTTAAAACCCTAAGAATAGCATCTATGCTTTTAGAACTAAGACTAATTTAAGGGCTAAATAATGGGTAAGCTAATAAAAGTAACGTTGTCGTTGGTACTGGTGATTGCGGTCATAGTAATAATGAATCTTGGCTCTGGTATCAAGGCCACTGTTGAGGCGCTGGGACCAAAGATCACTCAGTCAGATGTCAGTCTAGGCGCTGCCCAGATATCACTGATGTCTGGGCAGGGTGGTTTTAAGGGGTTGCATATCGGCAACCCTGAAGGCTTTAGCGCCGAGCCGGCCATGTCAATAGGTGAGATTAGTTTCGCTATGAATACAGCGTCCTTGGGCTCAGATGTCATTGTGATTGAGTCACTGCGGATTATGGCACCAGAAATCACGCTGGAATCTGGCCGTGGCGGCAGTAATCTAGATAAACTCCAAGAAAATATTCAGTCGTATATGGATGGTAGTGCCGAATCCTCTGGGGCTAAAAGTTCCGCGGATGCCAGCGTTATCATCAAAGACCTTTTGATTAAGGATGGCAAGCTTAGCTATAGGCTATCCGGCTCACCTACCCTAGATTTACCACTGCCTGAGCTCCATCTGATGAATATTGGTGAGCCGGGTCAGGGGGTGTCAATAGCTCAGGCTAGTGCCAAAATTATCCATGCAATTTCCCTTAGCGCTACCAAGGAGGCATTTAAATTTGGATCCCCAAAAGATGTGGGATCTGCGCTGGAAGATCGGATCAAGGCTAAGAAGGATCGGCTGAAAGGGCTGTTTAAGGGTCTTAATGAGGACGGCTAGCTGTGGCGCATAATGCGTTGTTTCTGGCGGTCCCAGTCACGCGCCTTGTCGTCAGAGCGTTTATCGTAGCTGGCCTTACCTTTAGCTAGCGCGATTTCGCACTTAATAAGGTGCCCCTTCCAGTACAGAGCCGTGCAGACGCAGGTGTGACCTTTTTGGTTTACCCCTTCCTCAAGCTTGCTCAGCTCACGGTGATTGAGGAGTAATTTTCTAGTGCGCCTGGCATCAGTGACATAATGAGTTGAGGCTGAGGGGAGCGGCGTGATGTTGGTGCCAATTAAAAAGGCTTCGCCGTTTTTAATGAAGACATATGTATCAGTGAGGTTGACCTTGCTTGCGCGAAGGCTCTTCACTTCCCAACCCAGAAGGGATAGGCCAGCTTCAAATTTTTCTTCAATAAAATAGTCGTGCTTGACCTTGCGGTTAAGGGCGATGGTCGTGGATTGCTGCTTGGGTTTTTTTTTGCTCATGACACGATTATACGTTGGCGGTGGAGATTGTCATGGAATATTACCAATGCCAATTAGATACTGTATTCGCGCTGCGATATGGTTACACTTTGTACTAAAAAATTTGGGGATGAATTGTGGCAATACAACAAAAAGGAATGCACGGTACCTGGGATAGACGATGGACCTTTATTATGGCGGCGACCGGATCAGCTGTAGGTTTGGGCAATATATGGAAGTTTCCTTATGTGGCGGGCAGTAATGGGGGTGGTGCCTTCGTACTGGTCTATCTGGTCTGTATCTTACTGATCGGCGTACCAGTGATGATGGCTGAGGTGCTGATTGGCCGCAGGGGTCGTCAAAGCCCGATTAACTCAGTGCGCGATGTGGTGCTTGAAAGTGGTGCTGATTCCCGTTGGCGCCATGTTGGCTGGGTAGGTGTTTCCGCGGGAATGCTGATTCTCTCTTTTTATGCCGTAATTGCAGGATGGGCGCTGTCCTATATTTTTGCAATGGCCTCTGGTGAGTTGGCCGGCGTTAATGGTGATTCAGCCGCTGCGGTATTTGCGGGGCTGTTGGCAGACCCTGTCAGATTAATTTTTTGGCAATCGCTATTTATGCTGCTTTGTGTATTGGTGGTCGTTGGCGGTGTCAAAAAAGGACTGGGTGTTGCGGTAGAAATTTTGATGCCGCTGTTGTTTTTCATGCTGCTGCTGCTCCTAGGGTTGAGCTATTTTCAGGGCAATTTTGCGGCGGCGTGGCATTTTCTATTTAGTTTTAATATTGAGCTGCTGACATGGCGGGGAGTACTTGAGGCGATGGGTCAGGCCTTCTTTACGCTCAGTATAGGTATGGGTGCAATTATGGCCTACGGCGCCTACATGCCACAGAAGGTAAATATAGGTAAGACTATTTTAATTGTGGCGTTCTTTGACAGCTTAGTGGCGATTGTTTCCGGATTGATCATCTTCTCGATTGTCTTCGGTACACAGGGTATTGAGCCCAGTGCCGGCCCCGGATTAATGTTTATTAGTCTTCCAGTGGCCTTCGCTAACATGTCTGGTGGATTACTGATTGGTTGCGCGTTCTTTGTGCTGGTATCAATCGCCGCCTGGAGTTCGGCTATCTCATTGCTCGAGCCCTGCGTGGCGTGGCTTATTGAGGCAAAAGATGTCGGTCGCACGAATGCTAATCTACTGCTAGCCGGCTTTGCCTGGCTGCTGGGTATTGGCAGCGTCCTATCATTTAACGTCTGGTCTGACATCCAGCTGGCCGGCTTTACTTTCTTTGATTTTCTGGACTTTTTGACCACGAATATTATGCTGCCGCTGTCCGGGTTGCTGATTGCTTTGTTTGTGGGTTATGCGGTTAAGCCTGAATTTATCAATTTGGAAATGGATGACATATCGCCTATTATGCTAAAGGTGTGGCGAGTGAGCCTAAGATATATTGCCCCGGTGGCTATTAGTGCCGTATTTGTCATGGGTATTTATGATAAATTTTTCTCATAGGATTGGTTTTGGCGACTATTAGACGTTCTGCACTAGTTATGCACTCAGATGAAGCTATGTTCTCTCTGGTGAATGATGTTGCCAGCTACCCTCTGTTTATGGATGGCTGTCACACCGTGGAGGTGTTGGAGCATACTGATCAGACGATGTTGGCGCGCCTAGACCTCAAGAAGGCCGGCGTGCAGATCAGTTTAATGACCAGAAACAATTTGACGGCGCCGTCGAAGATTGAAATGACCTTAGAAGATGGGCCATTTAAAACATTTCTCGGAGTTTGGACATTTAAGGCCTTAACCGATACTGCTTGCAAGGTATCGCTGGATTTAGACTTTGAATTTAAAAGTAGAGGATTAGGCTTGGCCGCCTCTAATCTGTTTTCTGGAGTCGCTAATAAGCTTGTCGACTCCCTATGTACCCGCGCCGATAAGGTGCTTTTGGAGCCAGTGAATGACCGATGATAAGATGATTACCGTAGAGGTAGCCTATGCGCTGCCGGAAAAGCAGTCCCTAATACAGTTTTCTGTGCCTGAAGGCACTACCGCGCTTGCAGCTGTTGAAAAATCAGGGGTTTTAGTCTCTTATCCGGAGATCGATACAAATACCGACAAGATGGGACTTTTTTCTCAGGTGTTCGGCACAAAAGGGCTTAATGAGCCCGCGACCTATCTGCTCCAAGACCGCGATCGAGTTGAAATTTACCGGCCATTAATTGCTGATCCAAAAGAGGTTAGGCGCCGCCGTGCAGATGAGGCCAAAGCGAAAAAACAATTGGCCGAAGCCTAGCGCTTGGGCGTAGGGCTTAATCGGAATCGTTTTCTTCTGATGCCGCTGAGCTGGGCAGGTAATCGCCAGTCATGCGTTCCAGATTGCCCTCTGCATCAAAATAAATAGTCATGCGCTCCTCAGTCTTTGCACCGTCGCGGGCGGTTTGGCTGTAGTAGTAATCCCAGCGTTTTCGATCGAACGTATCGGCAATCATGGGTGTCCCCAAGACAAACTGAACTTGAGACTGCGTCATGCCAGGGCGCAGCTTATCAATCATCTCTTGATCGAGGATGTTGCCCTGTTGAATGGTAACTTTGCGGACGCTGGGGAATTCCACCCAGCTGCAGCCGCTGGTAAAGAGAGTCAAACTAATCAGTAACAAGAGAACATTTCGCATTGATGGCTTCCAGTTAGTTGCGCGAACGGGGATAATACAGATATCGGAGTCTATAGAGAAGAGGTATACATGCCTGTAGAAGATCAGGAACTGAAAAAAGCGGGTCTCAAGGTTACATTGCCCAGAGTCAAGATTCTTCAAATTCTTGAAAATGTGGTGGATAGGCACATGACGGCTGAGGATATTTATCAGGCGCTGCGTGACGCTGAGGAAGATGTCGGTATCGCGACGGTCTATCGGGTGCTGACACAATTCGAGGCGGCCGGGCTGATTGAGCGTCATAACTTTGATAATGGGCCAGCTGTTTATGAGCTTGATCGTGGCGAGCATCATGATCATATGGTCTGTACTGAGACGGGTAAAGTCATTGAATTCCACGATGCGGACATTGAAAAGATTCAAGAGCGAATCGCCAAACAAAATGGCTATGACCTCGTCGGCCATAGTTTGGTTCTGTACGTCAAGCCTAAAAGCTAAAAACAGTTAACAAGTCTCCTCACAGTGAACGGCGCAAAACATGACTCTAAAGCAGATCGAAGGATTCCTTAATGCCTGGGCTGACCTTATGTGGAGTACGCCTCTGGTGGTGCTGCTGGTCGGTGGCGGTTTGTTTTTCATGGTTTATTCGCGCTTTCAGCCCTATCGCTATTTTGGTCACGGCGTCGATCTGCTGCGCGGCAAGTACAGCGATCCTGACGACCCGGGCTATATTCCCCATTCTCAGGCTCTGGCCACAGCACTATCAGGTACCATTGGCCTTGGCAACATTGCCGGTGTTGCTATCGCCATTAGTATCGGTGGACCCGGTGCGGTCTTTTGGATGTGGGTCACCGCGATTGTTGGGGTGGCAACCAAGTTTTATACCGCATCCCTGGCGGTGATGTATCGAACGCAAGATGCTGACGGCAAGCTTCATGCGGGTCCTATGCATGTCATCATGGAGGGTATGGGTAAGCGCTGGTATCCGCTGGCGGCCCTTTTTGCCGCGGCCTGTCTGATTGGTGCGCTGCCGCTTTTCCAGGCTAATCAGTTTATTCAGTTACTCAGAGAGGTCGTAGCAATTCCTGCGGGCTGGGCGAGTCAGGAGCAGCATTTCACCTTTGATCTGGTCGCTAGCTCAATAGTGGCGATACTAGTGGGGGTGGTTGTGGCCGGTCGTATTGAGCGTATTGGACAGCTGACCGTGCGCCTAGTGCCAACCATGGTGGTTATGTACTTAATGATGACTGCTACTGTTCTTTATACCTACGCCGCCGACATTCCTATGACACTTTGGTTGATCGTCACGGATGCCTTTACCGGTCAGGCTGCCGCTGGAGGTTCGATTGGAGCAGTTATTTTAATCGGGGTACGCCGCGGGGCTTTCTCTAATGAAGCGGGCATTGGTACGGAATCTATGGCCCATGGCACGGCTAAAACTGCACAGCCTATTCGAGAAGGTACAGTAGCGATGATTGGGCCTGTGGTTGATACTCTGATTGTCTGCACCTGCACGGCACTAATCATTTTACTGACAGGGGTATGGCAGACCGATGCCGGATATGAGGGGGTTACTATGACCGCTCGTGCGATCGAGCAGGTGTTTCCCACAACGGGCATCTACCTGTTGTTGCTCATGGTGGGTATGTTAAGTTTTAGTACGATGGTCACAATGTGGTTTTACGGCGTCAAGTGTATGGGTTTCTTATTTGGTGTGGAGCGCCAGTATTATTATTCGCCGATCTATCTTGCCCTGCTAGTTGTAGGTGCGGTGGTGTCGATGGATGTAGTCAATGGGCTCATTCTGGCGTCTTATGCCACGATGGCTATTCCAACAATGATCTCTGCTCTATACCTGTCGCCCAAGGTCAATGAGGCCGCTAAGGCCTATTTTGCAACACTCAATAGCAAGAATTAGGCCGCTACAGATGCCGACTGAATTTGTTGGCACAGGTTATAACAGTTTCTCAATATGCGCTGCGATAGCCGCGGGCTTCTGAATGCTCGCAAAGCGATCCACTACCTGCCCGTCGCGATCGACTAAGAATTTGGTGAAATTCCACTTAATACTGTCGGTGATTAGGCCGCCCGCCTGCTGGGTTAAATAGCTATAGAGCGGATGTCGTTCAGCGCCATTAACATCAATTTTACCCATTACAGGGAAGCTTAAGCCGTAGTTGATCTGGCAAAATTCCTGCACCTCAGCATTGCTACCGGGTTCCTGCTTACCAAATTGATTGCAGGGCAAGGCTATAACCACTAGGCCGCGTTCGTGATATGTATCATGCAGCTCTTGAAGACCCTCATACTGCGGAGTAAAACCGCATTTGCTGGCGGTGTTAACAATGAGTAGCACCTTGCCCCGGTAGTCCTGCAGTGCTTTTTCATCGCCCGTACTTGTGGCGATCGTAAAATCATAGACGGAATGAGCTTTAGTCATAGTATTTCTTGTTCTCTTAAGTGAATTATTTAAAGCAGTGCTCTGGTGCTGGAAATTGGCGGTTGCGGACAGCTGCGCCGTAGGCAGTGATCGCCTCTTGAATACTTGATGCAGGCTCCAAGAAGTCTCTTGAGAATTTTGGTAGGCGTTGGGATATACCGATCATATCGTAAAGAACCAATACCTGAGCATCTGTATCTGGGCCTGCGCCTATTCCAATAACCGGTATTGACAGTGCCTGTGATAGATCACGCCCAAGAGAGGATGGTACGCATTCAACAACGATCAAATCGGCTCCGGCCTCTTCGAGTACCTTAGCTTCCATAATCATCTGTGCGGCCGCCTCGTCTTCTTTACCCTGGACTTTATAGCCGCCGAGTTTATGCACTGACTGCGGCGTAAGACCAACATGGCCGCAGACTGGGATGCCACGTTCAGTGAGCATATAAATGCTATCAGCAAGCCATTCACCGCCCTCTAGTTTGACCATCTGTGCTCCGGCCCGCATCAGAATGGCCGCATTATCCAATGCTTGGGTCTCGGTGGCATAGGACATAAAGGGCATATCTGTCATGAGTAGTGAGCGGCTATTGCCGCGCTTGACCGCTTCGGTATGGTAGGCCATTTCGTCAATAGTGACAGGAATTGTACTGTCTCTACCCTGAGTTACATTGCCGAGAGAATCGCCGACCAGCGTGACTTCGATGTCAGCCGCTTCGATCAACTTAGCAAAGGTATAGTCATAGGCAGTGATGGCTGCAAACTTATCGCCGGCTGTTTTTATCGCCTGCAAGCTACTAATAGTGGTGGTTTTCATGGTACCTGAGCGACCTCAATAGTCTTTAGAGTTTGCCAAGTTACGGGTTTTCTCCCCGGATCACAAGACGCAACTAACGCTAACCTACAGCAGTCTGCTGTAGTGGGTGTGGGTTGTAGTAATGACGTCCCGTTTTTGTCTGAAGTATATATTTGACCAGATTGTCATAGTCGAGATCACTTTCAGCCAGATTGATCTCGGCGGTGTTTACAATGAGTAATGGCGTGTCATCGTAATGGTAAAAAAACTGCGTGTAGGCATCATTTAACTGTTGTAGGTAAGACGGCTCTATATTTCTTTCAATGGCATTGCCGCGGCGCTGAACGCGTTCATAGAGCGTCTCAGTGGGAGCCTGTAAATAGATAACTAGATCGGGCTTGGTTAGATCGCAGACAACATTGTCATAGACAGTTTGATACAGACGATATTCGTCATCGTCCAGCGTGACCTTGGCAAATAATGGGTCCTTATCAATCAGAAAATCAGATATACGCACCGGCTGGAAAATGTCACCCTGCCGCAAGTCCTGCAGCTTACGCATTCGCTGGAACAAAAAATACAGCTGAGTAGGCAATGCATTGCTGCGAGGATCCTGATAAAAGCGCTCTAGAAACGGATTTTCTTCAGCTTTCTCTAAGAGCGTTTCATAATTGAAAGAGTGAGCCAGACGCTTGGCAAGTGTTGTTTTGCCTATGCCGATAGGACCTTCTATTGCAATATAACTGGGAATTGAGCAGCTAGATAGATCAAGGTTGCCTGCCCTTACTGTGCTCTTTTCCATATTGCGCTCCCATTTTTTGACGACTTCATGTCGCCAGTTGAAGGTGATCAAACTACAATTTTACGATACCTTGATCAGAGCAATTTGCCAAGAGGCTGAGGAGATTTTCACCGCTGGGCAGCGAAATGTTAGCACCCAAATCGACCAATGGTGCCAGCACAAAGGCTCGTTCGCACATTCTGGGGTGAGGTACAGTGAGTCGTTCAGTGTCGATCACCTGCAGATCGTACAGCAGAATATCTAGGTCTAGGGTTCTGGCGCCCCAGCGGATGGTGCGCACTCGGCCCTGAGCTCGCTCAATACCCTGCAAGCAGTCAAGTAGGCTTAAAGGGTTGAGTAGGGTGTCCAGCTTAACCGCTGCATTAATGTAGTCGGGCTGAAGACCTGGGCCAATCGCACGGGTCTTATAACGATGGGATGTGGCTACGACGGTGATATCTGGGTGCAGCGATAGACTGTCAATCGCATGGTCTAACTGCGTGGCAGGTTCTGTGCCTGCATCGTCAACCAAGTTGCTACCCAAACTGATATAAGCACATGCCATCAGCAATCTTACTCGGAGGGTGCTGTTGGTTTTGACCTTCGGCGGTTGCGGGTACGGCTTTTTTTGTTGCTTGGCTCTCCTATGGTTGCCGCCATTCTTGCGCGTTTCTCGGTGTTGGCTTCTTGGTAGGCAGTCCACCAGTCTCCAAGACCACTCAATTCTTCGCCGGCCTGTTCTCGCAATAAAACAAAATCGTAGGCCGCTCTAAAGCGCGAATGCGCCACTAGACGTTCAGCACGCTGACCGCCGCGACGGGGGAGAAGTAACTGAAGATCCCATATCTCACGCATGGGCATAGTAAAGCGCTTGGGAATGGCGGTGATCGGTATCTGCTTGGCAATAACCTCTCCCGCAGCTTTACTCAATGCATAAGATGCTGAATTACCTCGATCTCGATATTGGGCTGCCAAGTGCTGCACCGCTGGCCATAGTAATGCCGCATAAATAAAGGCTGGTGTAACGCGCTTTTCGGCACGGATACGTATATCTGTATTGGTGAAGGCTTGGCCAATGAGTCGACAAGTGAGATTGTCCCTGTCTTTCATCATGGTACCCAACTGGGGAACAATGCGTTCAAACAAGCCGTATTCATAAAGCAGCCAAAATGTCGCCAGCCCCTGGCCACTCATAAAAAGCTTGATGGTCTCGTCAAATAATCTTGGCGGCGATACATGCTCTAAATCGGCAGCTAATTTGTGCATTGGCTTGGCAGTTCTAGCGTCGATCGTAAAGCCCAATTTGGCGCAAAAGCGCACCACGCGCAGCATGCGCACCGGGTCCTCACGGAATCGAGTTGCGGGATCGCCCATAATTCGAATAACACGACTCTCAATGTCCTCGAGACCGCCGGCGAAATCATGAATACTGTTATCACTGGGATCGTAATAGAGGGCATTTATCGTCAGGTCTCGCCGGCTGGCATCATCAGTCACTGAACCAAAGACATTATCTCGGGTGAGCATGCCGCTATTAGATTGCTGTCGCAAGCCTTTACCGCTTTTGTTGCCGTTCGGCTTGGTTTCGTTGGAGCGAAAGGTCGTAACCTCAATGATCTCTCGGCTAAATTGGACGTGGACTATCTGAAATCTGCGGCCAATGATACGTGACCGCCTAAATAAGACCTTTACTTCAGCTGGCTTGGCACTGGTGGCGACATCAAAGTCTTTCGGTTTTAGCCCCAGCAGCAGGTCACGAATGGACCCGCCCACGACATAGGCTTCATGGCCGGCATCTTGCAGGACTTCGACAACCTTTCTAGCATCGCGACTAATCATATTGGCGATTAGGGCATGTTGGCCAGATTTGACGATTAGCGGTGTCCCCGCGCCTTGCTTACGGTTACTTTTGTCGAAAAACTTAGTAATTATTTCCAGCATGAAGCGAGTGCCGATAGACAGTGGATTGAGGTAAAGCAGTTTAGCAGAGGATCACAGCGAACGGGAGAACTGGATGGTATAAACCACCGCCAGAAATTAAAAGGGGACTGCCTTTAGGCAATCCCCGAAAAGGACCTTCAAGATTTGAGTCCTAGGACTTAAACTATCCAACCCTGTCGCAATCCATCCATTTTTTATTGTTTTTTATAGTTATTGTTACTCAAGACCTAGATCTTGGTATCCTTATTCTAATCAGAAATCATAGCGGCACAAGAGAAACATGACGGGTTAGCGAACTATTTTGCAACCACACAGAATTGGATATCAAGTGTTACCTATTGAAACAAAAAAACTGGCCAATCCTGTTGCGGGGGCTATTTAGCGTTTTTGCGTGAGATTCCCAGCTTACTTCGGCGTTCCCAAAGTGATTTTCGGCTTATTCCCAACTGCTTCGCTAGAGCTGTTTCACTCATATTTACCTGATTTTCCAATACAAAGCTGGTGAAGTAATCGGAAAGAGAACAGCCGACAGGGGCATTGATGACAGTCTCCATTTGAACGACACCAGCCGGGGTGATGTCCTGAGACTGATCTGGGACCTCTTCCAAACCAAGCACCTTGGGGTTAATAGGTTCGCCGGGTTCTGACAAAAGGCTGCCTCGGTAGAGCATATTTTGTAGTTCGCGAACATTGCCAGGCCAATGATAGGAAGCCATCGACTCGATTGCCTGCGCAGACAGTGTCACCTTATAGCCGAGTTCTCTTCCATACTGCTCCAAAAAATAGTCGCTTAAATGAGCGATATCCATGACTCGCTCCTGCAGTGTGGGAACTTGGATATTGACCACATTAAGCCTGTAAAAGAGGTCTTTTCGAAATTGCCCGTTCTGACTGAGTGCCGTCAGGTCCTGAGAGGATGACGCAATCAGCCGATAACGGTTTTTATGCTGTATTGCCGCGAGCGCTAATTGCTGCAGATTGGCGTCCAATTCGCAAACATTAGCCAGAAATAAAGTGCCAATGTCTTCCGTTTTTAGACGGTTCAGGTATTCAATAAGCTGGCTTTCGTTGGTCGAGGCACAGTTGATGGTCAGAAAGGGTCGCTCTGCATTGACGCTTGCGTTGTGGACCGCCTGAGCAATAATACGCTTGCCTGTTCCGCCTGCGCCCTGAATCAATATGGCTGCACTGGAGGGCGCGGCTCTGTGGATGGTGCGCAAAATGGCCAAAATATCTGGACTGCTGCCCATGAGCAGCTTATTTTCTTCGATAGCTAGATCGATTTCTTCGCTAGATTCGTTGATGACACGTTTAACTGAATTAAGTATTTCATCATAGTCAAAGGGCTTTGATATATAGTCCACAGCTCCCTGACGCATAGTCTCCACTGCAGATCTTAGGCTGGCATAACTGGTCATGATAATAACCGGAACGCAGCCGGCAGGATTTATCAGATCAGTGCCCGGACCACCGGGCAATCTAAGATCGCTGATGATAAGATCAAAACTATTAAGATTAAATGATTCGCGAGCGGCTTTGACGCTAACAGCCTCAGAAATGCTGTAATGATGACGCTCTAGCAATTTGCGCAGTGAAGAGCGGATAATATCTTCGTCTTCAACAATGAGTATGTTTTTTGAGTTAGACATCATGTTGTCGATGATAAAGGAAAACAAAGTGTCACAGTAGTCCCGCAGTCACTATTTTCTGCAGGGCTCGCAATGGCGATCTCAGCACCCATTTTCTTGACTAAATTAAATACTATCCACAGTCCCAATCCGGTTCCCTGCCCAGGCTCTTTCGACGTCACAAAAGGTTCAAAGAGCCGGCCTGCAATATTTTCTTCGACACCAGTACCTGAATCGCTAATAGTGACGCGAATTTGGGTTGGCTCAGTAATAGCTTTTACCACTACTAGGCTGTTAGTGGGTGACGCATCGCGACCATTACTGAGCAGGTTAAGTAATATCTGAATCAGCTGGTGGTAGTCGCCAAAAATAATGACCTGTTCGTCTATATCGCAGATAAACTGGACTTGTGGTTTGCTGGTGCTCAGTTTCAGTAGCTGAATCGCTTCGTTAGCGGCCTTGTACAGGCTGACTTTCTGCACTGAAGTCCCTGCCGATTGTCCGCCCCTTGAGAAATCAATCAGTGACTGGACAATCCGGTTAATACGATCGGTTTGAAGCAATATATGTTTTACCGAGTCGGCAATTTGCTCGGGTTCAGTTTCATGTTGCAGATTTTGCGCAAGACAGGCAATGCCGGTTACTGGATTGCCTATTTCGTGGGCAACGCCAGCCGCGAGACGACCGACAGATGCCAGTCTTTCATTGTCGATAGAGTTTTGCGTCAAAGCCACTGAGTCGGTTTGGTCTTCAATCAGCAGAATAATATCACTATTAGAGCCCTCGAGGGTTTGCTCCACGGACTTTTGCATACTGTACCAGCGGACATTACCCGCTAACTCTAGGCGCCTGTGGTCAACGGAATTCTCACCACTATCGAGAAATTCAGCGATAGCTGTGCGCCAGGGTTCAGCAAGATCACTGATATAGCTGCCAGTCGCTGATTCGATGTCAATACCTGTGTAGCTGGCGATACTAGAGTTCCATTTGAGAATTTCACCGCCCTGATCGATGGATATAATACCAATCGGGAGTTTATCCAAAATCTCGCGGTGGTGGACGCGTAATTTATTCAGTTCACTGGCGATCCCCGTCAGTCGATTGCCATGAATTGCCAGCACTGATTCTATCAGGTAGATATCATCGGGCTCTTTATTGAGGCTAGGTGCCAGAGGCAGTGATTGCTCCATAACCCGTGTCGCGGCAAGAACGCCATAACGCAGATTTAAAGAGGCGTTAATATTATCTCTAAGTTGGCGCAGGGCTGCCGGTCTAATCTCGGAACGCTTAAAACTGAGGCTTTCTAGTGCCGCAGTTACTTCATCTTCGGCGGCATCACCCAGTGTTAGACGCAGACTGTCCACAAGCTGCGACACAGATTTTTGCTTGATTTCAACGCGAGCAGGGATATATACGTTGTCGGCGAGACAGATCGCCGCGAATGATCTCTGTTCAGCGTCGGTTCTTGCGTATCGGGAAAATATTACACAGAGCGTAAGATTTAAAAGCAGCGCCTGTAACGCCCAGAGACTCCAGTTTTGCATACCAATAACCAGAGGGCGATCCAGCCAGTATATCTGCCACGTCCAGTCGCCGAATAATGCAGGTATGGCGATAGTCAGCAACCAGATAGCCATACCTCCCGAAAGCCCAGCGATAAAGCCCTGACGGTTGACCGTGGGTAAATACATCACCGCCAATAGGCCGGGTGTTAATTGTGCTAGTCCACTGAAGCCAACCAGGTACAGATCTGTGATGCTGCGACCTTTAATAATGAGGCTCAGCAGAGCGCACATTAGAAGCAGGCCAATCACAATGAGCATATGCTGTTGATTAATCCAATTCGAGAGGTTTGCCTGCTGTCCCAAATTTTTGGTCGGTAATAAAACACTATTTAAGGCGACTCGCGCCACAGCAATGGTCAGGCTGCAGGTCAGTGCGACGGACAGAAGAATAATACTGGCTGCCCCTAGACTCGCTATAAAGGGTTGATTAATCGCAGCCGGCAGTGCAAACAGGTACTCCTGTAATGGCGATGAGGATTGCAGGGCAATACCACTCCAGAGCATCGGAAATACAGGAATACAGGCCAATAAAACCAGCAGCGGATATGCCCAGGCCGTCATGCTGGCTTGGCGGTCTGTGATGTTTTCTGAAACTAAAATACTAAAATTAATTGGGAGAGCAAAGCTGGCAGTCAAAAAGACCGCAAATAGACTGTAGGACGATTCCATACGGTGCACTATTAGCCGTTGCCCGCTCTCAACTACCCAGATGTTCATAGCGCCAACAGTGCCAAAAACTGCCTGAATGGAGGCCCATGCCGCAAGTCCTAATGCGGGTATTATAAGTAAACCAGCGGCGGCCATAACTAAAAACACATGGCGCCCATTGGACCAAATAGAATGACGACTGAGGAGAACTACGGCAAAAACCAGCAGAGGGAGGCTGAAAAGGCTGTTATCAAAGATGAAGCTGGCCACGGATTTGATTGCCAGAAATTGGGCTAAGATGAGTGGGATAGCAATTAAAATTAGGCTAATACAGGCGGTTACGGCGACGGCTTTACCGCGGTACCTAAAGGTTAGGAAATCTACCACCGTGGCAAATCGAATAATCTGGCTGAGGCGCCGAATGGGAAAGAAAATTAGTGGTGAAAAGATAAAAATTAAGGTGAATCCTATCAGCGCTAAAATAATACTATAGCCATAACGACCCGCCATCTCGATAGTGGCCATGGCCGTTAAGACGCCACTCCCAGAAAAAAGAGCCAAGACTAAAATGAGTGGATTGCTCGGTGCCTGGCTACCTGGTGCTGCGCTGTTTGATTCGCCTGTTTTAGATAGGAATTGGGTTACTAAGACCACAAGAGCCAGAATGCAGCCTGTTGTTATGGCGAGATTAGGAATCATCGAATTGTTTGTTGCGCTGAACGATGTAGGATGCGTAAACCAGCAATGACCAAACAGCAAAAGGTCTGAACCAGCCACCGGCTGGGTCAACAGCCCACTGAGTTGCCAGAGGGAAAACAACGGCGCAAAGGAGCAATAATGTGGCCACTAGCCGATAATTGAGCATGGTCTTCTGTCAGTTCCTTCCGTTATCGATAGATTTACTGATGGTATGCAAGCTAGCAGTGTAAAGCAAACCACTTTCTGTACTAATATCCCTCAGGCGCCGAGGCTGGCATACTCGGATAAATAGCCTGTGGTTGCCAGTGAGATCTAGCCCAGTTCAATATTTCACTGACATCGAGTCTTTGTAGAACCGGCGGCGGGCGTTGCTGCAGCCAAGCTAGAGCCATCCAAAGATTGACCGATTCACGGCCAGCAACGAGAGCGGCAGCATGGTGTTGTTTGCTGAGCTTTTGTCTGTCTTGGTTTAAGGCGACCGGCAGGTGTGCATACTCTGGCTTGCGATAGCCGAGGCACTGCTGAAGGAATATTTGCCTTGGCGTGGAATCGAGGAGATCTGATCCACGCATTATATGCGTGATACCCTGAAATTCGTCATCGACCACAACGGCCAGTTGGTATGAAAACAGACCGTCTCGGCGACGCACCGTAAAGTCGCCCACCTCGCCATTCAGGTGCTGCTCAAACCGCCCCATGATCTGATCATCAAACCACTGTGTCCCGGTATTATCATCCAGACACAGGCGCAGTGTCGCATTGTCGTCCTGCAGCTGCAGATCACGGCACTGTCTATCGTAGACACCCCCAAGGCGGACAATGCGTTGGCGATTGCATTGGCAGGAGTAGACTAGGCCTTTGTTTTTGAGTTGATTGAGGGCCTCAATGTAGCTGTCCTGACGATCACTTTGATAGAGGACAGTTTTATCCCACAGCAGTCCGTGGGCTTCGAGTTGAGCCAGTATCTGGGAGGCTGCTCCGGGCATCTCACGCGGAGGGTCGATGTCCTCCATACGAAGTAACCACTGTCCGGCGTACTGTTTACTGTCTAAAAAACTTGCGACGGCACTCACCAGAGAACCGAAGTGAAGTGGCCCTGTCGGAGAGGGGGCAAAGCGACCAATACGGGTTACGACTGACATAAGTATGCCCAGCGATGCCTCAGACAAAGAATTTGCCTCAGGCATCGCTGGCGGCTGTGATTAGCCGCCGGTAATCTGTCGTTCTTTGATTTCGTCAAGAGTCTTGCAGTCGACACAGAGGTCAGCGGTAGGGCGAGCTTCCAATCTGCGGATACCAATATCGACGCCACATTGGTCACAAAAGCCGTAGTCATCTTCCTCAACGCGCAATAGGGTCTTATCAATTTTTTTTATGAGCTTGCGTTCGCGGTCACGAGTTCGAAGCTCAAGACTGAACTCTTCTTCTTGCGTCGCGCGGTCAGCGGGATCTGGAAAATTTGCCGCTTCGTCTTTCATATGCGTCACAGTGCGGTCAACTTCTTCCATCAGCTCAAGCCGCCAAGCCTTAAGAATAGCTTTAAAGTGATCGCGCTGGTCATTGCACATGTACTCTTCCCTCTTCTTTTCCACGTAGGGAGCAAGACCATGAAGAGTAAGAGATTTAGCGGCAGTCTCAGCCGTTATCTTGGGCTTCTTTGCCGTCTGTGTTTTTGCTATTGGCATGAATAAAATCCGACGTTGATTTCAAGCTAAAAATTAGACCCGCCGTTATAGTTATTTTCGAGCAATATATCAAGGAATATTTCTCTTTTGGCGACATAAAGTTACACTATCCTAATTTTTAATGGCCGCGCATCAGGGCGTTATTACATTTTTGATGGTTATCCGGTTTATCTACAGATCGTATCATTGCCTTGTGCGCGCGATTTAAGTTTCAGGAGCCTTAGCTAAAAAAAGCCTATGAAAAATAATCCCCCTTTGTTTTCTGGGACCTTTGTTAAGCGCTATAAGCGCTTTTTTGCAGATGTGGTTGACCAGCAAGGCAATACGATTACACTTCACTGCCCCAACACTGGCTCAATGAAAAATTGCTTAGTGGAGGGTTCCTGCTGTTGGTATTCAATCTCCGAAAATCCGCAACGTAAACTGGCCGGTACGCTAGAAATCGTTACCACGAGCCATGGACAATTAGCCGGTGTTAACACATCGAGACCCAACCACCTCGTGCGTGAAGCGATAGAGGCTGGCCTCGTGCCTGAGCTCCGAGGTTATCAACAGATTCGCTCAGAGGTTCTCTATGGTAACGAAAAGAGTCGCGTTGATCTGTTACTTGAGGACCCAGTGCTGGGCCGCTGCTATATCGAGGTTAAAAATGTCACGTTAGATAAGGGTAATAATTTGGCCGAGTTTCCGGACTCGGTAACGAGCAGGGGCGCAAAGCATTTACGCGAGTTAATGATCATGGTTGCCGAGGGTCATCGAGCAGTATTATTTTTTTGTGTACAATTGACTGGCGCCGAGCGAGCGGAGGTTGCGAAGAATATTGATCCCGTCTACGCCGAGACTATGGTTCAGGCCGTCGCTGCGGGGGTGCAAGTTATCGCTTGGCGGGCAGCGCTCTCCCCCGAAGAAATTATTTTAGAGCGGGCCATCAGTTGTCTTCAAGATCTGCCAGAGCCTGTTCTCTGAGGTTTATGGGCGCCGCGGGCATGGATTGGTTTGCAGCCACGTAAAACATTCGCTCTTCCCTGCGCAATACAACCGACATTAATCGATCGCCCGAGCAGGGTCCGGCAATACATTCGCCGTCATCGATTTGGAATAGTGCGCCATGGGATGAACACTGTATTAAGGTGCCTTCGAGGTCGAGAAATCTATCCGGCATCCAATTCAGGGGAATACCCAAATGGGGGCAGATGTTCCAGTAGGCATAAAGTTGGTCCTCTTGACGCACCGCAAATAGACGTCGCCCATTAATATCCAACTCAATGGCCTGTCGCTTCTCTAGGTCGTCGAGGTTGCAAAGGAGTATTTCGCGGTCAAGTATTGAGGAGTTATTCATAGATTAGTGCCTTAACGTTATGGTCGCTTTTAGCTGCTGTTCTTCATAGAGAAATAATAGCGCGATCAAAAGCATCTAGGTTTAGGGCGAGATAGGCAGCGTTGCTGTACAGGGCATTCATCGACTCCATGCCATGAGTGTAAAGTCTTATTGTTGGCGTCGACAAGTAAAAATTTTACGCTTTCGCGAACCTATTCAGGATTTTGATTCTAAGGGCGCTATCAAAGTATGGTCTAAAGCGATGGTGGGCTTTTAAGACTAGCGATATCTCGCTAGTATCCTCAGGTTATTCGCGCCATCTCCCAAGACTTTGGCACTCCGTCGAGCGACATGGTCTAGTATGGTTGACGAGACATTTAATAATTTAGGCTATACTTATCGCCTATTACCTAACAAACTCCGAGACATTATTGATGTTGACGATCCTTAGTACTGGGGCTGAATATTGACTGCGACTGATCACGATATATTAACGGGTACCACTGAGCGACATCTCGCCCCGCTTGACGGTGCATCTTCGTTACTCGTGCATGCGCAGGTGGTAGAGCCTTTGGCGGAGCTTCAGACTTTGGCGGCGAGCCAGGGGTTTGATTTGCGAGTTTGTAGTGGCTTTCGATCCTTTGACCGGCAGATGATAATTTGGAATGAAAAGGTTAAAGGAATACGTTCAACTCTGGATCATGATGGTCGATCTCTCAGCCTTGACTCACTGAATGCCTGGCAAAAAATTCAGGCGATAATGCGGTGGTCAGCACTCCCAGGTGCGTCGAGACATCATTGGGGCACGGATATGGATATCTATGATGCCGCCGCCATGCCTGAGGGCTACCAAATTCAGCTGACGCCAGATGAAGTGCAGGGGGCGGGCATTTTTTCGCCTATGCATAACTGGCTGGATAGTGCATTAATGGCGGATAATAGTGCCCTTGGCTTTTATAGGCCCTACGGCAAAGATCGCGGGGGCGTGGCCCCAGAGCGCTGGCATATTAGTTATGCGCCATTGGCTGATATCTATGCTCAGAGGCTCAGTAGCGAGGTTATTGCTCAGCAGTTGCGTGGTACCGACCTGCTGCTGCTCGATGAGGTGGTAACGCGACTCAACGAGATCGTCGAGCGCTTTGTGAGAGTCTGATCTCACTAAACTACGTAGCGGGGTTACTTAATAACCTAACTCACAGGACGGTTACACCATGAAGATAGATGACCCACTTTGGAATATTATTGTCACTGATGCTAAGGAGGCCAGCGTCCATGAACCGGTCATGGCACCTTTTTTTCAGGCAGCGATTCTCAACCATGATAGTTTAGAGGCGGCGTTAAGTTATCATTTAGCCGAACAGCTGGGCGACCCCATAGTGCCCGTCGAACCGCTGTCAATGGTGATCGCTGAGGCATTGCGTGCCGATCCTAGTATCGGTCGCTGTATTCGTCTGGATATTGAGGCGTATTTTGAGCGGGACGCTGCCTGTGAACGCCATATCACCCCCATTCTCTTTTTTAAAGGCTTTCAGGCGCTGCAATTACAGCGTATATCGCATTGGTTGTGGCACCGTGACCGGAGGGTCCTCGCGCTATTTTTCCAAAATAGAATTTCAGAGACCTTTGCAATTGATATCCACCCTGGGGCGAAGATTGGCTCTGGCATTATGATCGATCACGGGACCGGTTTGGTGATTGGAGAGACCGCGATTATTGGCAATGATGTATCAATTTTGCACTCGGTTACCCTCGGAGGCAGTGGCTGCGTCGGCGGCGATCGTCATCCTAAGATTGGCGATGGGGTGATGATTTCAGTGGGCGCTAAGATCCTGGGAAATATTACTATCGGTGAGGGTAGCAAAGTGGGTGCTGGTAGTCTGGTCTTAGACGATGTTCCTGCGCATGTAACCGTGGCAGGTGTGCCAGCCAAGATCGTTGGCCGCCCTGATGGAGATGCACCAGCACTGGAAATGGACCAGTGCTTAGACGCCGTATAGTTGTTACTGCGGACGCAGTTAGGAATCTTAAGCCGCGCCTCGGCCGCAATATTATCTCTGTGCTGGATGATAACCGGTATGAAAAAATTATTTTCTAAGGTAGATAAACTATGGAACCTTTAACATTGCACGAGCAATTTTAGTAACGATCAATAACGTCATCTCAAAAAAAGTGCCGTCTAAATCTGGTTTTTTTAAATTTTTATCAAGATATTTGTTATTTCTTTGGCGTACTTTTCGCCGAATTTTAGGTTATCTTTTGATCAGTTTTTTATTGTATTTATGCAATTATTCTCTGCATTTCTCTATTTGCAGCTTCAGTGGATTATAATAATTTGGCACCCGCCTCGGTGATCTGGATTATGATCTGTCTCGCACTATTTGTTTCCATAATAGGCTGGGTGCTCGGTTTAGGTGTAATCTAGCAAGCTAAAGTACAAGCGAACAAGATTACAGAATATGATTTTAAAAGCCGCTATTCGCAGGAAGATGCAGCGGCACCAGGCTTTGATAAAGGTTTAACTTATTTTGAGACTGTATTTGCTTTTGAAACTGATCCTTGACTTAGGGGGTTGGTAACGCTTACCGAAGCCGGAAATGTGAAAGCTGCAAAGTATCTTGGGTTCATTTACGCTAATGGTTACCGGGTTTTTCAAGATGCTGCTGAAGCAGAAAAGTGTCTAAAAATATTGGATAAACTTTCAGAGAAGGTTGCGGTGTGAGGGGCTAATATTGAGACTTACGATGAGGGCGATATTGCATATAGTGAAGGTGATCTTCTCACGGCTTTTAAGAGTTGGAAAACGCTAGCAGACGATGGATATATTCGCGCGCATTTTTCTGTAGGTAAGATGCGTAACTAGGGTGAAGGTGCTTCGTAAGATTATGCAGAGGGCGTCAAGTGGTATCGACTTGCGGTAAAGCAGGGACATGATAATGCGCAAATCGGCCTAGGAATGAGTTATCTGAAAGGTTGGGGCGTTCCGGTAGATCTGCGAATGGCCCATATGTGGCTCTGCTGGCTGCTGTTTCACACGGAAACAGCAAAGTTGGAAGTGATCTCGGTCCAACATTTAAAAATAAAGTAGCCACGCGGATGACACTTGAAGACCAGCAAAAATCCGGTGTCATGGCTAAGACGTGTTGATTTAGTGAATGCAGTAAATGAGCGAAATTTGATCTGGCTGTTCTAAATCGCGATAATTCCGAAAGATTCAGCGCCTCTGAGCCATACGATCTTAAGTCGGAGGGGACTGGTCTCAGCCATGCTATTTGAAGTGGAAGGGGAGCGAGTCTCGAACGCGCATCTTCCAGCCTGCCGAGGTATCGTCAAGCACACCAATGGGGTTCAAACATTTTGGCTCGCCAATGCAGGTTTATAGACAGATTCTAACCAGGTGTAGGATCTGTTTTTCCAATAATTTTTGCCGCTCCTCGGGAAAGCCCTGCAGGATAAAACAATTATCATCGAAGGATTGGAATCTCGCTATAGCCGAAAGCTGGTCGATATCATACTCCTTGGTATACAGGCCAATCAGGCCCTCTTGCAGCTGGCCAGACAGGTCTCTGGACTGATGCTTGAGCGCAGCCAGGCCCTCATGGAAGCTAAATAGCGGCAAGCTGGGTAGGTCGTCACTGCATAGCGCCCAATTAATCTCCAGATCGACACCTAGCTCTCCACCGAGACGCTCAAGCAACTGTTGCAGAGAATAAACCGCCATTAGGCAGACCAGTAGGTGCTGCTTGGAAGGCTGTGTTGAGCGAATATAAAAACAAATATCGCCGACTCCACCCTCGACTCGCTGCCCCCCATATAGCTCTAATGCACGTTGAGTACAGTAGTCGATTTTGTCCAATAAGCGCTCGAGATTTTCGCGATTTAGTTGGGCGTTTAGACGCTGGCGATTCTTGACTGTGGCGCAGACCAGGCTGTAGTAATAGCCGGTACTCGAATTTTCATCCGCAGAACTCGACGAAGCTAGTAATGGCTGTATTCGAGCCTCAAGTGCACTAATTTCATCAATCATAGGCTCGGCAGTACCTGGTAGCCGGCTCGTTAGGATGAGAATTCGACGGAAAAACTGTTCGGCAAACTGGTGGCATAGATAGGTGCACAGCGCGGTAAAAAGCAGCCACAGAAGCAGCCAGCTAAAAAGGACATTACGATATTGCTGATAGATAGGTTGGCTATCGACCGCCACATAAATTGTACCAATCTGAGTATCCTGTAACTCGATATCGCGACTGATGATCTCCAGAGTACCTGGCTTGTCGCCAGCGGTTTTACTCTGTGCGATTAACTGGTTGTCGTTGTCATAAACACTGGCGCTGAAGATGGCTTGATCTGCAGTTGCCCGACGCAATGCGACCTGAACACTGATTGTGTCCTCATTAAACAGGGAGCTGCGAATTAGTTCTACCAACTGGTTAACTGACAGTTCACTTTTTTCCATTACCACGTCATTCGATAGTTTGGACGTATAGCTAGATAGAAGTATAGTGCTGAGAAATCCTAGTATTAGGCAGGCAAAAAATACTGCGACAGGCAGCTTTATTGCCATCGAATATCGACGATACATTCTATGTGCCCTGAATTTAATTGCAGTTAATTTGCCTCGCATTCTATCCTATTCCCACAGCTTTTATATAATGGCGGCATAATAATCACCTTGGCTGGAATCTGTGAAAGATATTTTGTTAATAACTGTGTCAGGTCAGGATAAACCTGGCGTCACCAGTGCCGTAGCCGACGTTCTATCGCGCTACGCTGTCACCATGCTCGATATAGGCCAGGCGGTGATTCACGATCAGTTGAATCTGGGTATTCTCGTCGCAATACCGCTGAGGACCCAGACCTCTTCAGTTACCGATGAGGTGTTGGCGTGTTTAAAAACCTTAGGTATGCAGGCAAGATTTTCATCGATTTCTGAACAACGTTATCAGCGTTGGGTCGAACAGCAGGGTAAGCGGCGTCATATTGTGACCCTTTTGGCGCGTAAAATTGATGCATGCCATCTGGCTGCAGTAACCAGAGTTACTAGCGAGCAGGGTCTTAATATAGACAAAATTGTGCGCATGTCCGGCAGAATTAAGCTTGATGAGTCCGATCGCCTAGGGCGTGCATGCGTTGAATTTTCAGCCCGTGGCACACCGCATAGTGCTACTCAATTGCGCAGCTCGCTGCTTGAGTTAGCGGGTCAACAGAATATAGACATCGCCTATCAGGAAGATGACATCTACCGTCGCAATCGCAAACTGGTCGTGTTTGATATGGACTCTACCTTAATTGACGCGGAGGTGATTGACGAGCTGGCCAAGGAAGCCGGTGTTGGCAAGCAGGTTGCGGCCATCACCGAGGCAGCTATGCAGGGCGAAATCGACTTCAACGACAGCTTTGCTCAGCGGTTAGCGCTACTCGAAGGGCTGAGTGAAGACGTTTTACAGTCGGTGGCAGAACGGCTCAGGTTAAATGAAGGTGCGGAGCATCTTATTAAAAGCTTAAAACAGCTCGGTTTTAAAACCGCTATTATTTCCGGTGGTTTTACCTTTTTTGGCCGCTACTTGCAGAGTATTTTGGATGTCGACTATGTCTATGCTAATGAGTTGGATGTTGTTAATGGTTTCGTCACTGGGCGAGTGCAGGGCGAGATTATCAATGGCATGCGCAAGGCGGAGCTGCTGTGCGAAATCGCTGCAAAAGAAGGCCTGCTCCTAGAGCAGGTTATTGCTGTGGGCGATGGTGCTAATGATTTGCCAATGTTGGCGATTGCCGGACTTGGTATTGCGTTTAGGGCGAAGCCATTGGTCAGGGCATCAGCTAAACAGGCATTATCAAACGTTGGCCTAGATGGCATTCTTTACCTTTTGGGATACAGCGATAAAGATATTGCTACTCTAGGGGTTTAGAGGTAGTTGCCAATCATTAGCCATAAATTTACTGGATCACCTTGCGTAGGATTCTCTGTGAGTTCGCGTAGAGGTGCTGTGAAAGCACCTCTGTACTATGGCTAATTAAAGGTCGCGGCAGCCGCAATTGGTTCAGCTTTTCCGGGTATCAATATCCAAAACTGGCGAACATCGCCGGCACTTGGAGTATCATGTACCTTTATAATTTTCGAGACGAGACAATAATGGCCAATTACTCTACTAATGAATTTCGTTCTGGGTTAAAACTCATGTTAGACGGTGATCCGTGCTCGATTCTAGAGAATGAGTTTGTTAAACCAGGCAAGGGTCAGGCGTTTAGTCGAGTAAAGCTGCGTAACCTTAAAACTGGCCGTGTAATTGAAAAGACGTTCAAATCAGGTGAGTCTCTTGAAGGCGCTGATGTGCTGGATATGGATATGCAGTATCTCTATGAAGACGGTGAATTTTGGTATTTTATGGAGCCGGACACCTTCGAACAGCATCAGGCCTCAGAAAACGCGCTCGGCGACGCGGTTAAATGGTTGAGTGAGCAGGATATTTGCGTGGTGACACTCTATAACGGCGCACCACTGTCCGTAGTTCCGCCCATTCATGTAGAGTTGGCTATTGCCCAAACGGATCCGGGATTGCGTGGCGACACGGCACAGGGCGGCAGTAAGCCAGCTAAATTGGTAACGGGGGCTATCGTGAAGGTGCCGTTATTTTTGGAAGAAGGTGAAGTGATCAAAGTGGATACGCGGACCGGTGAGTATCAGGGGCGCGTCAAATAATTGTGAGCGATAACTGGCAGTCTGGTATGAGTAATGAGTCGCTGCAATATCGCAGTGAGTTGTTACAAAGTCTGCGCAGTTTCTTTCAGCAGCGTCGGGCGATGGAAGTAGATGTTCCCGTTTTAGCCCGCTCAACCGTCACGGATATTAACATAGAAAGCATAAATGTTAAGGTATTTGGCGATAGTGGGTACTTACAGACCTCCCCTGAATATTTCATGAAGCGGCTACTTGCCTGCGGTGTGGGTGATATTTTCTGCCTGGGAAAAGCCTTTCGAGATAGCGAGGTAGGCCGTCGGCACAATCCTGAATTTACCATGCTGGAATGGTACCGCCGTGGCTGGGACGAGCATCAGTTGATGACTGAGGTAACTGAGTTGGTTGGCGAGCTTGTTCAGCGCCACACTTCGTCTGATCTCGCCGTCAGCAAACTCAGCTACGCAGACTGTTTTATACAACACCTCGGTGTCGATCCCCATAGTGCACAACTACCAGTATTGAGGCAAATGGCGGTAGCTGCCAGCTCGGATAGTTGGGTCACAGAGACTCGGGCCAACTGTTTGGATCTGCTGTTTAGTTTGAATATCGAGCCGCAGTTACCTGGAGGCTTAGTATTTATATATGATTATCCCGCCTGCCAGTCTGCTTTAGCCCAGATACATTTAAATGATCATGGCCAAGCCGTTAGTCGGCGCTTTGAAGTATTCTTCAATGGCATGGAGCTGGCAAATGGTTACGCAGAACTGACTGACGCAAATGAGCAAAAATCCCGTTTTGAAAAAGATATCGGTCAGCGCCTTCGTGATAATAAATCGGCAGTTGCAGTGGATAATAAGTTTATTGAAGCATTGGAATCGGGTTTACCCCCCTGCGCTGGGGTGGCGCTGGGAGTAGACCGCTTACTTATGCAGCTCTTAGCTGTTGAGTCGATCGCACAGGTAATGCCCTTCAGTTGGGATCGCTGTTAGTAACGCTCTCTCTAAGAGCCCTTAAAATAATGATTCATCGCTGTAGATGGCTCATCGATATCGACCTGACCCACCACTTTAGACGGCACGCCTGCCACCACGGTATGAGCTGCTACCGATTTAAGTACCACACTAGAAGCGGCTACCATGGCGCCCTCCCCAATCTCAATATTACCAAGTATCTTGGCCCCTGGGCCGAGCAGCACGCCTTTGCGGATCTTAGGGTGACGATCACCACTGACTTTTCCCGTACCACCAAGAGTAACTGATTGCATGATGGAGACGCAGTCTTCAACAACCGCTGTTTCACCGATAACCAGGCCCGTGGCGTGATCAATCATCACACCGCAGCCTATTTGTGCCGCCGGATGTATGTCGACCGCCAACTTAACGGAAACGCGATGCTGGATTAGCAGAGCCAGTGAATGATTGCCCTGCAACCACAATTGATGGGCAACACGATAAGCCTGTAGCGCTAAAAACCCTTTAAAATACAGAAATGGCGAGCTGTATAGTTCGCAAGCGGAATCTCGATCAACCGTTGCCCGGATATCTTTTGCTACACAGTCAATAATCTCTGGGTCGGCGAAAATATTGTTCATAATGTTTCGAAGCATCGCCATGGGAACTGTGGCGCTTGCGAGTTTATTGGCTAGCTGAAAGCTCAGGGCAGAGGCCAAATTAGGGTGATCAAGAATCGTCGCCATAAGATATTCCGCCAAGACCGGCTCAGTCAGGGCCGAATCAGCGGCCTCCTTGACGATAGATTGCCACACCTGCAGGGCTAATTTCCCGTTGTCTGTATTCATAAGGTCATTTTGAGTCAGGGCGTTGCAATATGCCAGCCCGTTCTCGCGATACACCATATATCGACACTTTTTGCGCCGGCTTCTAGCAGACTCAGGGTGGCCGCTTTTGCTGTCGCGCCGGTCGTAATGACATCATCGACGAGGGCAACAGTCTGCCCCGGGATTTTTCTACGTGCATCAAATGCGCCGATCATACTGCGCAGTCGCTGTTGTTTGCCGACTAGGTGCTGAGCTTTACCGTGATGGATTCGATAGCAAACATCACTGCATAGTTGCGTATTGGGTAACTGCTGGTTCAGATATTTAGCGATATTGTAACTCTGATTGAAGCCTCTGTAAGCCAACTTTCGCCAGTGCAAAGGCACGGGTATGATGGTAGTTGGTATGCTGTTTGTATCATAGCGGGCGTAAATACTCGCGAGTAAAAGGCTTGATAGCTCTTGCAGTTCCGGCGCATGAGGATCGCTTTTTATGCGAGTGATTAGCCGGTCAACAGGGCTCATGTAGTGCAGTGCGGCGATGCATCGGGCAAACGGAGGCGGCTTTCTTTGGCACTCAGAACAGCTGATGTCTGGGCTAGTGATGCCATTGAGCATCGGCGTGCCGCAGCCAGAACATTGATTAGTTAACTGAGGCAAGGCTTCATTGCAGCCTTTACATAAGCAGTAGTTACTTTCACTTAGTCGATCTTTACACAGCACGCAATTACTGGGTAGCAGAAGGTTTAGCAGTGGCCTAATGGCCAAAGATTGGGGAGAGTGGACACTGTACATGGACACCCTCCCTCGCTTGGCCGATTTAGCTAGCTAACCTTGTGGGTAGGGTCGCTATCGTCTTCCTGTTCGTCCTCAGCACTATTGGCCGCGTTAGGGTGACCTTTGCTGAGATCATTATCATCCAAGCCGTATCCCTCGCTTAGAATGCCGCCGGGAACCTTAGGCGCGTAGTCTCTGGGCGGCTGAATGTTTTCCGCTTGGATGAGAGGCTTGCCCTCGGCATCTACAAGAGAGAGATCAGACCCTCCCGCTTTGAGGAATTGTCGACCGATCTCTGGGCTCGCGAGCCGAATGGCACTAGTGGCTAGATGCTCATGTATTTGATGATAGCTTTGGGCCATATTAGTGGTCAGCTGAGAAACCGTGACAAAGTGCTCCGTTACCTCTTGTTGGTAGCGCTTAAGTTTTTGCTCACTGTCTTTGAGCAGTTTCTCTAGGTCGCGACCTGGGGCACTGCCCTGTCTAGTTTTTCGCGCGTAGAGGTGCATTACCGCTGCGCCGCTTAAAAAGGCCGCTGCCATTAGCATCAGTGCCACAGTTAGAGTTACCAAGGTCATATCCCCATTAATTAAATGCATCCCATCGGATTCAGATGCTGCTTTCAGTCGTTTAGTCAACCGCTCACAAACATTGTAACGCAGATTTTAGTTTAGAGCCTCCGAGAGTTTTGGTTGTAACCATTTAATTTGCTAGTTAAAGTTCCCCCTCTTGATTATCAGTCTTAACCCATGCCAACCCCAAAGCAGCGCTACCTACTAGATCTAAATCGCGAAGGCTTCTTTAAAGATGACTCTCAGGCGCTTGCAGTGGACGCTTTAGAGGATTTATACGAACGCTTGGTAGTCAGGCATTGTCGGCAACCAGAAGGCTTTATAGGGGCGTTAATAAAGGTATTCGTTAGATCCTCGTTAAAGCCTGAAGCTGGGCTGTATTTTTGGGGTGGTGTGGGCCGGGGTAAAACTTATCTGATGGATAATTTTTACGAGAGCCTGCCCTTTAAGCGTAAAATGCGTGTTCACTTCCATCGTTTTATGCGGCGGGTTCACCAAGATTTGACGCTATTAGAGGGTCAGGTTAATCCGCTGCAAAAGGTGGCGGATAAAATAGCCGATGAAACCTGCATTATTTGCTTCGATGAATTCTTTGTCAGTGATATTGGCGATGCGATGATATTGGGTGTGCTCTTAGAGGCGCTTTTTGCTCGGGGCGTCTGCCTCGTCGCGACGTCCAATATTATTCCCAATGACCTTTATCTCAATGGTTTGCAGCGCCAGCGGTTTTTGCCTGCCATTGCTTTGCTCAACAAGCACTGTGAGGTCATGAATGTCGATGGTGGCACGGATCACCGATTGCGGGCCTTGGAGCAGGCCGACCTGTATCATTGGCCGCTTGATGCGGTCGCCAAGCAAGCGATTAGTGATACTTTTGAACGGTTGGTTCCTGTTGGGGGTGAAATCAAGTCAGCGGTCGATCTAGACGTGGAGGGGCGCGCTATACCGGCGATCAAAGTGGGGGAGGATATTGTGTGGTTCGAATTCTCTGCGATCTGTGAAGGCCCGCGAAGCCAAAATGACTATATTGACATAGCTCGCGAGTTTCACGGGGTGATGATCAGTAATATTCCCCCGCTAGGACATATTAATGAGGATGCGGCGAGGCGATTCATTAATCTGGTCGATGAGTTCTATGACCGCAATGTAAAACTTGCGATAACAGCCTCGGAACCCCTAAAAACGCTGTATTCTGGTGGCCGTTTGACGTTTGAGTTTAAGCGCACGGTAAGTCGAATACTGGAGATGCAGAGCCATGAATATCTGGCCCGACCCCATCGACCGTAAAAAAGTTACGCTTTACTGCACACAGCCCTTGCGTAACGGCGCCATCGTAATTACAATTCGCACCCTTTTTTGGGATCCCCCAAAGCACGGCAGGATAAGATGAAAACATACAGCGCAAAAGCAGAAACAGTAGAACGTGATTGGTTTGTAGTCGACGCCGAGGGTAAAACCTTAGGTCGTTTGGCGACTGAGGTAGCTTCACGGCTACGCGGTAAGCACAAGCCAGAATACACGCCCCATGTCGATACAGGTGATTACATTGTCATCGTTAACGCCGAGAAAATTGGTGTGACGGGCAAAAAAGCCAAAGACAAAATTTATTATTCCCACACCGGTTATCCCGGTGGCATCAAAGACATCACTTTTGAAAAACTGATTGATAAAGCACCAGAGCGTGTCCTTCAGTCGGCGGTAAAAGGTATGTTGCCACGCGGTCCGCTCGGGCGGGAAATGTTTAGAAAGCTCAAGGTTTATGCTGGTATGGATCATCCCCATGCCGCGCAGCAACCTCAGACCCTCGACCTGTAACGGAAAATACCATGGCAGATACTCAATTTTATGGCACTGGACGTCGCAAGACATCAGCTGCCCGCGTTTTCATGAAATCTGGAAACGGTAAGATCACTATTAATAATCGCGCTATTGAGGTGTACTTCGGTAGAGAAGTAGCGCGAATGATTGTTCGTCAACCGTTCGAAATAGTTGACATGGTGGAAAAGTTTGACCTCCATATTACCGTCGCAGGCGGTGGTAACTTTGGTCAGGCGGGCGCAATCCGACACGGTATCTCCCGTGCGTTGCTAAGCTATGATGAAAATTTGCGTCCAGTACTGCGAAAAGCGGGCTTTTTGACTCGCGATGCACGTCAGGTTGAGCGCAAAAAGGTTGGTCTACACAAAGCCCGTAAGCGTCCGCAGTTCTCTAAGCGTTAATCGAAGCTTTAAAAGAATAGCCTGACCCGATGGTCGGGCTTTTTTTCGTCTATTTTATTGTTTAAGATCAACTGCTTAGCCTATCTTCTGGTAATCGCGCTATTGCGTAAAATTCCGCTTTCCTTTATCATTCAGGGCCTTTTTTACTGACGCGCGACCCCGCGTGTTTTGAATTCCATTTTTTGAAATTTAGGGAGAACGTCATGATTAGTGACGGTGTCAACCATAGTCGCCGCAAATTTTTGTTGGGTGCGACGTCTGTAGTCGGTGGTGCTGGAGTAGTAGGTGCAGCAATACCGTTTGTTTCATCTTGGCAGCCCAGTGCAAAAGCAAAAGCTGCTGGTGCGCCAGTGAAAGTGAATATTTCTAAGCTGGAAGTTGGCGCCCGAATGGTTGTCGAATGGCGTGGAAAGCCAGTGTATATAATACGCCGGACAAACGAGACTCTCGCCGCCCTCAATGGGATTGGCGAGGATGTCCTTAAAGATGTCGCCTCTGAAAGCGCGTCTCAGCCGACTTATGTCGCCGGTACCGCACGTACATTGAAGGGTAAAGAAGAGTACTTGATCCTCGTTGGTCTTTGCACACACCTTGGCTGTGCGCCGATTTATCGTCCCGACGTAGGCGCTATGGATATGGGGGGCGATGCCTGGTTAGGGGGGTTCTTCTGTCCATGTCACGGCTCCAAATTTGATTTATCCGGACGCGTTTATGCTGGTGTGCCAGCGCCGACTAACCTTGAAGTCCCGCCCCACAGTTACGAGACGGATGATGTTGTGATTATCGGTATAGATACGGAGATTGCGTAATGAGTAATGAAACCGGTTTTGCCGCATGGTTAGATTCACGTATGCCAACGCTCAAGCGCGAGTGGAACCGGCATATGGCAGAGTACTACGCGCCGAAAAACTTTAATTTCTGGTATCTCTTTGGCGTATTGTCCTTGGTGGTACTGGTTATCCAGTTGATTACTGGTATCTGGCTGCTGATGAGCTATCAGGGTTCTGCTGAGCAGGCATTCGCATCAGTTGAGTACATTATGCGAGATGTGGAGCTCGGCTGGATCATCCGCTATGCCCATTCGACGGGGGCTTCGGCTTTCTTCGTCGTGGTTTACATGCATATGTTTCGCGGTCTTATGTACGGGTCTTACAAGGCCCCGCGCGAATTGGTTTGGATCTTTGGTATGACGATCTATGTGGCGTTGATGGCAGAGGCCTTTATGGGTTACGTCCTGCCTTGGGGTCAGATGTCATATTGGGGCGCGCAAGTCATTATCAGTCTGTTCGGTGCTATTCCAGTAGTGGGCGAGGATATAGTTCAGTGGATTCGCGGTGACTATTTGATCTCGGGGATCACGCTTAATCGCTTCATGTCACTGCATGTTGTGGCTCTGCCGATTATTCTGATCGCCTTAGTAGTCATGCACATTATTGCCTTACATGACGTGGGTTCGAACAACCCAGATGGTGTCAGTATCAAGAATCACATGGATGAGAATGGTAATCCAATTGATGGTCTCCCGTTCTTTCCCTACTTTGTGATTCACGATCTTACGCCTATCGTGGTGTTTCTCTTTGTATTCTGCGCAATCCTCTTCTTCATGCCAGAGATGGGTGGCTACTTTCTCGAGTTTGCAAACTTTGAGATTGCTAACTCATTAAAGACTCCTGAGCACATCGCACCGGTTTGGTATTTCACACCTTACTATTCAATGCTTAGAGCCGTTCCGGATAAGCTCGGTGGCTTTATCACTATGGCTGCGGCCATTGCGATTCTGTTCGTGCTGCCCTGGCTAGACAGAAGTCCAGTGCGATCAATACGCTATAAAGGGATTGTCAGCCGTGCGGCGATTCTGATGTTACCAGCAGTGTTTATTATCCTCGGTTATCTGGGCGTTAAAGCACCCACACCCGAGCGGACCTTCCTAGCGCAGATTTGTACGGTGCTGTACTTTAGCTATTTTATTGGCATATACTTTTGGACGCGAATGGAGACCACTAAGCCCGAGCCTGAGCGCATTACAATGGACGGTGGAATTGGTTTCTGGAGAACCATAGCCGCCGTGCTGGTAGTTGCTTTTTTAGTTGTTCTGCCGTTGAAGGCGGTGGGCTCTGAGAGCAGCAAGGCCTGCGGTGCTATAGACTGCGACCCTTTTAAAGCGCAGCTGACTAATAATGCGTCGTTGCAAAACGGCGCTAAGTTAGCTGTTAATTTCTGCATGGGCTGTCACTCGTTTAAGTATTCGCGCTGGGAACGTGTTGCCACTGATATTGGTATACCCCACCAGCTAATGCTGGATAACATGATTTTCACCGGGCAGAAAATTGGTGGATTGATGGATATCGCCATGCCAGCTGACAAGGCCAAGGAATGGTTTGGAGCAACACCGCCTGACTTGACCCTAGTCGCTCGATCACGATCGCCAGAATGGGTGTACACCTACCTTAAAAACTTCTATGCGGACCCAACACGTCCACTGGGCGTCAATAATAAAGTTTTTAAAGATGTGGGTATGCCCCACGCACTGTTAGACCTTCAAGGGCTGCCGGAATGTGCGCCTGGCCCCGTATTATCGGCTAACGGTGGTATTAAACGCGACCTTATGACTGGTGCGGATATTCTTGATGATCCCTGTGGTACCTTCCAGATCAATCAATTGGGTACACTGTCTGTAGAAGAATATGACAGCGCGGTTTACGATTTAGTTAACTTTTTGACCTATATCTCAGAGCCAATGGCTGAGCAGCGTAAGCATATAGGCAAGATGGTATTACTGTTCTTGCTTTTATTAATGGTATTCACCGTGCTATTGAATCGTGAATATTGGAAGGGCCTGCACTAAGCGCATTAATGGAAGCTTAGATGCGGTGCAAAGTCAGACCAGCGGTTGTCTATATGGGGCGGAATAATCCGCCGCTTTTAATTATTCTTAAAAATGTGAGGTTGTTGTGCGACGATCATCGATGACATTGTTTTCCGATCCTACCTGCCAGTATAGCCACAGAGTACGTATAGTACTTGCGGAAAAAGGCGTTACTGTTGATGTTGAAGATATAGCGCCGAACGGGGTAACCGAGGAGATTCTCGAAGCTAATCCCTATGGAACCCTTCCCACGCTAGTGGATCGTGATCTGGCTCTCTATGAGTCCAAGGTGGTTATGGAATATCTCGACGAGCGTTTTCCGCATCCGCCACTGTTGCCTGTCTATCCGGTAGCCCGTGCTCAGAGTCGGCTTTGGATTCATCGGGTTGAGCGCGACTGGTGCACCTTGATAGCCCAAATCCTGGCTAGTCCAGACAGTAAGAAAGCCGAAGCTGCCCGCAAAGAGTTTCGCGAGTCATTAATTGGTATTGCCGGTATTTTTACCGAAAAGGATTACTTTATGAGTGAGGAGTTTACGCTGGTTGACTGCTGTTTAGCACCCATGCTTTGGCGTTTGCCGCAGTTGGGGATTACTTTGCCAGATAACCGCCAGGTTAAGCCATTGCTTGACTATATGGAGCGTTTGTTTGAACGTCCTTCATTCGAAGAAAGTCTAACCGATCTCGAGCGTGAGATTCGTGACTAAGATGGTAATGGGGTCCAATCGGCCCTACCTGTTAAGGGCCTTCTATGACTGGATCGTAGACAATGATTGCACGCCATATATTGTCGTGAATGCCCATTATCCTGGGGTCGAGGTACCTCAGGATTTTGTCACCGGCGGAGAGATCGTTCTCAATATAGCGCCCCGGGCAGTGAGCAGTTTTGAAATGAATAATGAGTTTGTTCAGCTATCAACACGCTTTAGCGGTATGCCCATTGATCTATTTATTCCGGTCGGTGCGGTAACGGGTATTTATACTCAAGAAACGGGACAGGGTACGGTTTTTGAACCGGAAACTGAGGACCAGACGCCTCCACCCGAGCCTCCTCAGGGCCCCAAGCCAGTGAAGACAGAAAAGAGCAAGTCGCCATCAGAGACGGTGACTAACATCCGTTCTGCTAAGCCGAAGCCGTCATTACGAGTGGTCAAGTAGTCAACTTTTAGCGCACTCTCAAAATAAGGAATTCCCCATGTCCGAGGCTATCGCCATATTATCTGCAGCACGAACCCCTATGGCAGGCATGATGGGCAGCCTTTCCTCAGTTACAGCCACAGAGCTGGGGGCCACGGCTATTAAGTCAGCTCTGCTTAAGGCGGGTCTAGATGCCGATGGGGTTGACGAGGTAATCATGGGCTGTGTGCTGACCGCGGGAATGGGTCAGGCACCGGCACGTCAGGCGGCGCTGTCTGCAGGTATCAACCAGTCCACGCCCTGTACCACCTTAAATAAAGTGTGCGGTTCCGGCATGATGTCCGTCATGATGGCCGGAAACGCTCTGCGTTCTGGCCAGTCCAAGGCAATAGTCGCGGGTGGTATGGAAAGTATGAGCCGTGCTCCCTATTTGATTCCTCAGGGGCGTCAGGGCTACCGTTTCGGCAGCGCCGAGATGCTCGATCATATGCAGTATGACGGCCTGCAAGATGCCTACCAGAACGTGCCTATGGGCAACTTTGCCGAGACCTGTGCCACCCAGTATCAGTTTAGTCGCGACGACCAGGACGCCTACGCTATAGAATCTCTGCGCCGTGCTAATATCGCTATTGATCAGGGCCTGTTTGATGCTGAAATTGCTCCCGTTATCATTGTTGGGCGTCAGGGAGAGATTATTATTGATACTGATGAACAGCCAGGCAAGGCGAGACCGGATAAAATTCCGCTGTTGCGTCCGGCCTTTCAAAAAGATGGCACGGTCACTGCAGCGAACGCTAGTTCTATCTCAGACGGTGCAGCGGCGATTACTCTGATGATGGTCGATGAAGCCGAGGCTCGAGGACTCAAGCCCATCGCGGTGATACAGGGCTATGATCAATCGGCACAGGAGCCAGAGTGGTTTACTACGGCGCCGATAACGGCGATCAAGAAAACGCTCGCACGCGTTGGTTGGTCTGTGGAAGACGTGGATCTTTGGGAGGTCAATGAAGCCTTTGCTGTGGTGGCTATGGCGGCCATGCGGGAGTTAGGCATTGATCACAATAAGTTAAACGTTAATGGTGGTGCTTGCGCCTTAGGTCATCCCATTGGTGCCAGCGGTTCAAGAATTATCGTCACGCTGATTCATGCGTTGCGTCAACAGGGAGCCAAAAAAGGTATCGCAAGTCTCTGTATTGGTGGTGGTGAAGCCACCGCCATGGCCATCGAGATCGTCGATTAGGCGTTTCCCCGGTCCCTAAATGTAAAGCGTCGTCGGCAGCTTTGCGCGCTTGCGACAAGCCTATCGATTTAATACTGTTTCGTGCCTCTAAGGGCACCACAGATATTAGTTTTGTCTGGGGGCACTAATCAACATATTCGAACACTTTAACGACTTTGCGTACCCCGCCACTGGCGCTGGCAATATTAGAGGCAACCTCCCCATTGGCTCTTAGAACCGTGCCCATTAGGTAGACGACACTGTCTTCGGTCGTTACTGAAATATCCGTTGCTTTAATCTGCTTTTCAAACACCAAGCCTGCTTTTATTTTACCAGTGATTAAGGCGTCATTGGTCCGCGACACAATAGACGTTTTACCACGAACCTGTAATTCGTTGTGCACCTGGCGAACGCCATGGAATGCGCGGGCGGTGTCTCCAGCTAGCGCCTTCATCTCAACATTCGGAACCTCTCCGGTTAATAGCACTAAGGCATTATAAACATTTACATTAATATGTGATCGCTTGAGATCAGGGTGTGCCTTTTTAAGATTAACACCAATGTACGTATCCATTTGTATATCATTGAAATCAGTGCCAACACTGGGGTCGGATGGATCCGGTTGGATGGGCTTGCTAGTTACTGAATTAACCACGGTGGTGCAACCTGTGAGTAAAAATACTAAGCCTAAAGCTAGTGTTAATTGGTGCATCTATTCGCCTCCAAAAATTTGATGATCAACCAGTACGCAGATGCACTGGACTATTTGAAACTGTGCCTGGGTTGTCAGTTGCCCAGAGAACTCCGCCGTAGATATAAGAACATCATTATAGCCCACAGTGGCCGACAACAAATCGTCTGTCGCGGCAGAAAGTAGCAGGACAGTCATATTTTTATCAATGGCTGTCTCGATAGCTCCTATAAGGGCCTGACTATTGCCGCCGGCACTCACCACCACCAGAACGTCTGCGCTATTGCCATGAACCTGCAGCGACTGTGCAAAGTGATTTTCAGTAGAGTTACTGTCAGATAGTTTGTTCAGATTCAGAGCCACAAACCCCGGGCGATCAAGTTCGAAACCATAGGCCAAATAATCATTGAAAAGCTGTGCCACCAATGCCCCTGACTTTTCTCCGCAGCTAAAAATGGTATTGCCAGCAAGCAGAGCGGCGGCGATTTTGTGCGAAGCATCGGCAATCGGCTTAGAAAACACGTCTCCGACTATCATCGTGGTTTCTATTACGTCCTGAAAATGCTTAAAAATCTGCTGGTCCATAATATCCTAATTCACCCTAAAATATGCCTAACCCAGTTAAGCGCAAAACCGGAGTCACTACTTGAGTCAGGCTTAATAGCTACTGCATCAAACCTTGCCACAGTATCATTATTATAGTGTTGCCGTTGCATATAGGCCAGACCTGCGGCGGTGAGGCGACCGCATTTCTGTGGTGTAATAGATTCTTCGGCACTACCGAACCTCTCCGATCTGCGGAAACGAACCTCCACGAAAACCAACGTCTGTTGATCTTGCATAATCAAATCAATTTCGCCTCTGCGAGTGCGGAAATTGCGTTGTATCAGCTTTAAACCTTGGGTCTCAAGATAACTGCAGGCCAGGGCCTCAGCATCAGAGCCAGAGAGATGGGACCTGGTGTCTCTGCTGTTGGGTGTCGCTTTAAATTGTCTCCAGCTATCCATAGCGGTATCCATTGCAACTGTTCGTTAAGGTTGAATTTCACCAACCTTGCCGCGCCTAAACTGTGCCCATTTTCCCTGACGCCTGATAATACCCTCTGAAAGTGAGAGCATACCGGTTGCTCCAAATAGGGGTATAGACTGTTTATGACCTAGCTGTTCAATATTCCGATGCAACAAAAAGGCGTCGTAACCCATGGCATAGAACTGTCGGTAGACAATGTGCAGGCGCTCATCAGGTTGCAGTTCTGTCGCTTGGCTACCAGGCAATGTCCAGGGCATTGCAACAAACTCCACACCAGATAAGTCTCGATTTGGACCCGCCTGCTCAACGCCATTGTAGATGTGAGAGGTGGAATATACTGGAATATCTGAGGCATAAAGGAAATCTAATGCGGGCTTAATCTGCCGGGCCTTCACTGGATAGCCGAGCATGACGACAAGATCGACATCTTGACGACGTCTTGCAGAAAATTCTATGCGACTATTGATAAAGCGCTTCAGCTGCACACCGCGATCCTCACTCAGGTCAATCTGTAAGGGTTTTTTAAGACGCGTAGTAAAGTCGTTCACGGATGGTCCATAGGGTACGGTCGCCACAATAGTTCCGCCCTTATTTGTCCAATGCTGCCTGAAAAATTCAGTTGCACGACTACCCCAACCGCTGTCTGGCGCGATTACCACCAACTTACGCATATCATGGCGCCATGCTCGATCAGCGATCTGAATCATCTCATCTGTCGGCGACAAGCCAAACTGGAATAGATTTTCAGGCTGCTGCTGCGAAGTCTTATCGCTGCGATTTAGGCTAATGGTGGGAACAGGCAGGGCCGACTGGGCTAACAGGGCGTCTACGGCCGATTGCCGCATGGGGCCAATAACCATATCCGCGCCGTCAACAACCGCGGTATTATAAGCGCTCTCGACAGATTGCTGCGAAGTGTCGTAAATACGAAGACTAGGTAAGTCGCTGTTAGGGTCCGTAAAAAGGTCACCAAACTGATCTAGCAGTTCGTAGTAAGCCACCATAAAGCCGTCTATAAAACGGTGGCTGGGGACTTCGTACTCATTGAGTAGTGGTAACAGAAGCGCAACCTGCGAGGGGGTTTTGCCATTGCCTAGCTTTTTACTCAGCGGCAGGGGTGGCCAAAGGGCTGCCGGATGACTTTTCCAGCGCAGCCGCCAGGCCTCAAATTGTTCCCTTTTCGCGTTTTGATTTGTCTGATAATTACGCGCCAATGCTGCAAGCGAAAGCCAGCCAGCAAATGTTCTGTTTTCGTGATTAGGACTATTTTGCAGGAACGCATAGGGCTGCTGGTTAAGTTGTCGCCAGATGCTATTGTGAACTTGGAGGCGCTCCGCCTTCTCCGTGGTAAGTAGACCAATATCCATCACTAAAATCAAACCCGACTCAACATTGCCCAATGCATAGTGAGCGGCTGACTGCAGCCGCAGGCTGCGAAGTATTGTAGGTTTAGCGAGGGCCAGGCTGAGATCTTGATAGCGTGGCTGTTTAAACCAACTCAGCGCCTCTAGCCATTGTCTCAGCATAACGTTCAATTCAGCGGCCAAGTGGCTGTACTCGACGAAAAGGTCGTCAGTCAGATTGTCTGGATTAATCAGTGACAACAACTCTGAGCTCTGCGATATCTCACCAGCGTTGGAAAATAAAATAGCCGCTTGCAGAATATTGCTATCAGATTGATCAGCTAATTGAGATTGACTGAGAATACTGATTGTTGCAGTGGTCGACGACGTATCTGTGGGATCGTCGTTTGGCGTGATGGGAAACCTGCCGTCTCCCATCGTTGCAGTTGGCGCACAGCCACTAAGAAAGGCTAAGATACACCCAGTGACAGTAATCATACATAGAGCTTTTATATTCATGAATTCAAATCAATCCGGTACGTTGTATATCGTTGCCACACCCATTGGCAATCTGGGGGATATGGTACCCCGTGCAGTCGAGACTCTCCAGAACGTGAGTGTAATAGCCTGCGAAGATACTCGCCACAGTAAAAAGCTGCTCGATCATTTCAGTATAGACAAACCTTGCATCGCTTATCATGATCATACGGACAAAAAATCCAGTTACAACATACTTAAGCGACTTCGTGCAGGGGATGACGTTGCTTTAATATCTGATGCCGGAACGCCTTTAATTTCAGATCCGGGTTATCGACTGGTATCTGAGGCACGTCATCAGGGTTATCGGGTCATGCCAATACCTGGAGCCTGCGCCGTGACTGCCGCACTCTGTATTTCAGGGCTACCCACTGACAGATTTAAGTTTATTGGATTCCTCCCAGCCAAAAGTAGTCAGCGCAAGGCGACCCTAGTAAATTATAAAGCCGATATAGAAACGATTGTCTGCTATGAGGCCCCCCACCGTATCGTTGAGACCCTCAGTGATATGGTGGACGTTTTAGGGACTGATCGACCGGCGTTTATGGCACGAGAAATCAGTAAAACCTTTGAAACACATTTGCACGGTAGCCTGCAGGAACTATTAGAACAGGTAAAGGCCGATAGCAATCAGCAGCGCGGCGAGATTGTCTTAGTGATTGCCGGTGATGCGGGTCTCGAAGACTCGGTATCGGTAGGCGCAGAGAAAGTGCTGAGATTACTTTTGCAAGAACTGCCCATCACTAAAGCTGCCTCTATCGCCGCCAAAATAACCGGCGGCGACAAGAAGCAGCTTTATCAGTTGGCCCTAGCCCTGCAGGGAAAATAACTATTTGGCAGCCTGAATATCAGCAACGGTCAATGCCGTCATATTGAATATACCTCTAGATGAGACTGAGGGGATGACGATATGTGCCGGTTTGCTGAAGCCATTGATAAAGGGCCCGATCAGAAGCGCATCGGTGAGGGAGCGTATCAGGCCCATGGCAATATTTGCAGCATCCAAATTGGGCAGCACCAGCACATTGGCGCGCCCCGAGATATTGGCTTCCGCATAAACCGTATCACGCAGCTTTGGGTTCAGTGCGCTTAAGACATGCATTTCACCGTCAATCTGCAGGTCTGGATATGTCTCGCGCAGCACCTCAGCGGCTTTGCGTACCTTTCTCGCTGAAGGGTTATTTGATGTGCCAAAGTTCGAGTGAGACAGCAGGGCAACCTTGGGCTCAATACCAAAACGCTTAACCAGTTCAATACTAGCCTCAGCAATCTTGGCCAATTCCTCCGCAGTTGGGTCCAAATTCATGGCGGTATCCGCTAGGAATAATGGACCCTCAGGTAATAACAGCATCGCCACAGACGACACCAATTGAGTTTTATCTTTAGGGCCTAGCAGTTGCATAATTTCTCGAAGATGGAAATCAAAGCGACCGACTTTGCCACAAATAAGTCCGTCAGCCTCGCCACGAGCAACCATTACTGCGGCTACTGCCGTATTGTCGTCATGCATGATCTTACGTGCTGCAGCGACCGACACGCCATTGCGACCAACCAATTTGTGGTAAAAAGCCGCATACTCTTCAAATTTCTCATTGCGGTCGGGATTGAGTATCTCCACATCTTTATCTAGGTTAATTCTCAACCCAAGGCGTTCAATTTTCATTTCGATACGGTCGCGACGGCCAATTAAAATAGGCGTCGCAATCTTTTCATCGAGTACGGCCTGAATGGCTATTAAAACATCGTCGTTATCGCCTTCGGCATAGACAATTTTAGCCGGTGCTCTTTTAGCCAGTTCAATAATCGGTTGCATAAAAAGACCGGCCTGATTAACGAACTCATGTAGAGTTTGGCGATAGGCTTCTAGATCTTCGATTGGGCGAGTTGCAACACCGCTTGCCATAGCAGCTTTCACCACGGCCATAGGAACCACTTCAATTAGGCGAGGGTCGAAGGCCTTAGGAATCAGATAATCAGGGCCAAATCTAAGTTTCTCATCGGCGTAAGCCGCAGCGACCACATCAGAGGTTTCCATAGTGGCCAGATCGGCAATCGCCTTTACCGCGGCCATCTTCATTTCTTCATTGATAGTCGACGCGCCACAGTCCAGTGCCCCGCGAAAAATAAACGGAAAGCACAGAACATTATTGACCTGGTTAGGGTAATCAGAGCGCCCAGTGGCAATAATAGCGTCCGGGCGAGCCGCTATAGCTTCTTCAGGCATGATTTCTGGAATCGGATTGGACATGGCCAAAATGATCGGTTTCTCACCCATCTTTTTCAGTAGTTCGCCAGACAGCACGCCGGGCCCAGATAGCCCCATAAATAGATCGGCGCCTTCAATAGCGTCTTCAATGGTACGATCACTGGTCTCAATGGCATAGCCTTCTTTCCATGGATTCATGCCGTCTTTGCGACCCGCATAAATAACCCCAGTGCGGTCGATCATACGCACATTTTTCTTTTGTAACCCCATGCTTACCAATAGGTCGACGCAGGCAATACTAGCGGCTCCAGCACCGGAAACCACAAGTTTTACATCTTTAAATTTTTTATCGACGACCCGTAGACCGTTGTAAATGGCAGCGGCTGCAACAATCGCGGTACCATGTTGATCATCATGAAATACCGGAATTTTCATACGTTTCCGAAGTTTCTCTTCCACCATAAAACATTCGGGTGCCTTGATGTCCTCTAGGTTAATACCGCCAAATGTGGGCTCTAATGAAGCGATAATATCGACTAACTTATCGACATCAGTTTCATCAATTTCAATATCGAACACATCAATATTGGCGAACTTTTTAAACAGCACTGCCTTGCCTTCCATAACCGGCTTGGAGGCCAGAGGACCGATATTACCCAGACCTAGAACCGCCGTCCCATTAGTAATTACCGCCACTAAATTGCCCCTAGCAGTTACCGAAGCCACCTCGGTAGGGTTTTCTACAATCAGCTCGCAGGCATAAGCGACACCGGGGGAGTAGGCTAAAGACAGATCTCTTTTATTAACTAGCGGTTTAGTGGGTCTGATTTCTAGCTTCCCAGGAACCGGGTGGGTATGGTATTTGAGAGCACTCTCTTTAAATGAATCGGTCATGAACTTTTCTCTGTTAGATAAGGCGATTTCAAGGACGGAATTTTACGCTCCTAAGGGACAAATAGCTATGCGCCTAGAGTTTACTACGGCGACAACGGCCATTCGAAAAAGTACCATAAGGTCGTCCGCCATAGCCCCGGACTAATAATGATTGTATAGCCCAAAATTGCTACTGGCGCTGTCATTATGGCCACTTCAAAATCGCTCACTCTACGGCGAATAACACAGATATTTTCCATCTAGGTCTAATCTCGGCAATACTTGCGGTTGCTGGTAGCACTTGGGTCAACTCTGGCCAAACCCTCTAGGCAAGTTTCTATGGCTCATGTGGCGGAGTAATTAGGGGCTATCAGTATCTGGTGTTCATCAATGGGTGCAAATCTGCCATTAGCGGCTAAGCTTTGTTGGGGAGTTCACTTTACTGCGGCGTGCCGCATGCACAGTCTTCTTTAGAATCGGTGGACGCTGGTTACACTGCCCCGACATATCGCCATTACCAAAGCATTCAAGTACACTCCGACTCCCATACTGCCTGTAGTGACAGATAACACCAGTTCAGTTGTCTGACCGAGACAGGCTACGATATGGCAAATTCAATGATAGGAGATGTATTGTGGAAGCATTTGCAGGGCAACTTAACGGTATTATTTGGAGTGACGCGCTAATTTGTCTTTGCCTGGGTGCCGGACTGTATTTTTCGATACGTACGAGGTTTTTGCAGGTGCGACATTTTGGCCACATGATAAAGCTGATGTTTGAAGGCACCAGTTCTCCGTCAGGGATCTCTTCGTTTCAGGCTTTGACTATGTCTCTCTCTGGACGGATTGGTACTGGCAACATCGCAGGTGTTGCCACCGCCATTGCGATGGGTGGGCCGGGGGCTGTTTTCTGGATGTGGATGGTTGCCTTTTTGGGCGCCTCTACCGCGTATATTGAAGCTACGTTGGCGCAGATATATAAAGAAAAAGATCAGAACGGCCTATATCGTGGTGGCCCAGCTTACTATATCGAAAAAGCTATGGGACAGAAGTGGTACGCCACATTATTCTCAGTGGCTACCATTATTGCCATGGGCTTTTGCCTCCCGGGCATTCAAGCGAACAGTATTGTGGGCGCTATGGAAAACGCCTGGAGCATACCGCCAGTAGCCACTGTCGTATTTCTCTGTGTCAGTCTCGCCCTTATCGTTTTTGGGGGTGTTAAGCGGATTGCCCGCTTCGCTCAGGTGGCCGTACCGGGCATGGCGGTGGGCTATATCCTTATTGCGCTACTAGTGATTGTCGCCAATATAGACATGGTGCCTGCCATGGTTAAACTTATTTTTAATAGCGCCTTTGGTCTAGAGGCGGGTTACGGCGCGATTATTGGTATGGCGGTGCAGTGGGGCGTTAAGCGGGGTGTTTACTCTAATGAAGCAGGGCAGGGAAGCTCACCCCATGCTGCGGCTGCGGCAGAAGTGTCGCATCCAGCTAAGCAGGGTTTGGTGCAGGCATTTTCAGTTTATATAGACACATTGCTTATCTGTACCGCAACTGCATTTATGATTCTTCTGACCGGGCTTTACAACGTACAGGGTGTTGACGGCGGCATGCTCTACATGGGACTCGCGGGTGTTGAAGCGGGCCCAGCTTATGTTCAGGCATCATTCGATACGGTTCTGCCGGGATATGGCAGTGGTATTTTGGCTATCTCATTATTGTTCTTTGCCTTTACTACGATTCTTGCCTACTACTATATTGCCGAAACCAACGTTATGTACATCAACCGAAAAATGCATCGTGCCTGGTTGGTGTTCGCTCTTAAAGTGCTTGTGTTGTCATCGGTGGTCTACGGTGGGCTGAAAACGGCCGCGGTTGCATGGGCGCTAGGTGATGTGGGTGTGGGGCTGATGGCTTGGTTAAATATTGTGGCTATTTTAATCTTGCAAAAACCGGCACTACTGGCATTAGATGATTATGAAGCGCAGCTTAAAAAAGGCTTAGATCCAGTTTTTGATCCAATCAAGGCCGGTATTGAAAAGGCTGATTTCTGGCTGACCAAGTAGCGGGTCGAGCCTAGGGCTGGTCGCTTTGCAAAGGCCAGCCACCCAGTTCTTTCCATCGATTGACGATTTTGCAATACAACTCAGCGGTCTTAACCGTGTCATACAAGGCACTATGAGCAGCGCGATTATCGAAGGCTATGTCTGCTGCAGCGCAGGCTTTGGCTAAAACTGTCTGTCCATAGGTCAAGCCCGCTAAGCTTGCCGTATCAAAACATGAAAAGGGATGAAAAGGGCTGCGCTTGATCTGGTTACGACCAATGGCTGCATTGACAAAGCCAAGATCAAAATGGGCATTGTGCGCCACCATGATTGCGCGAGTGCACCCAGAGTCTGAGACTTCGCGGCGAATGGGCTGAAATAATTCACGTAGAGCCTCACCTTCGTCTTCCATCATACGATTCGGGTCGTAGAGGTCGATGCCAGTAAACTCTAAAGCCGCCTGATCGATATTTAATCCAGGGAATGGCTCGATATTTTTACTTAAGCTCTCTTTAATCTGAATGTTACCGCGAAAATCCATCTCTAAGATAACCACCGCAATTTCAAGTAGCGCATCTTTGCGGGAGTCAAAACCCCCTGTTTCAACGTCGACAACGACCGGTAAAAAACCACGAAACCTTGTGGCCATTTTTGAGGGCGAAAGAAGTTCTTCAGGCATTTCCATTAAAGGCTCAATTTCCAATTTAGGGTGGTACCCGCAGCAAGGGGAATTAACTGCGAATTATCAAAGGCAACTGCCATCGGCAGCTGCCAAGGCTCACGCTTGAGTAGGATAGAGTGACTACTATAAGGGAGGCTGTAAAAATCAGGTCCATTCTTGCTGGCAAATACCTCGAGTTTGTCGAGTGCGCCGGCTTGGTCAAACACTTCAGCATATAGTTCAATCGCCGCATGATGGCTGAAGCAGCCGGCACAGCCGCAGGCACTCTCTTTTCTACCCTGTATATGAGGGGCCGAATCGGTCCCCAAAAAGAATTTTTTATTGCCGCTAGTGGCAGCCGCGATTAAAGCTTGCTGATGGATATCACGCTTTAGAATCGGCAGGCAAAACAGATGCGGACGAATACCGCCCACCAGCATGTGGTTACGGTTATACAGAAGGTGCTGTGGCGTGATCGTGGCGGCGATGTTGTCGCCGCCACTGAGCACAAAATCGACAGCCTGTTGAGTGGTTATGTGCTCGAAAATAATGTTAAGCCGGGGGTAATGCTGCACCAAACTGCGCAGATGACGTTCTATAAACACCGCTTCGCGATCAAAGATATCTGTGTCATCGGACGTTACTTCGCCGTGTAATTGGAGCACCATGCCCACCTCTTGCATGGTCTCCAGAACCTCATGCAGCTTATTCAGATCAGTGACCCCTGAGTCCGAATTGGTAGTGGCGCCAGCGGGATAATACTTACAGCCATAAATAAAACCACATTCCTTGGCAGCGCGAATTTCGTCTGGGGAGGTATTGTCAGTTAAATAGAGAACCATCAGCGGCTGCCAATTTGAATTCTTAGGACGCTGGGCTAGGATACGTTCTCTATAGGCTGCTGCCCGCGCAACTGTCGTGGTAGGAGGCGTCAGATTGGGCATAATAATGCCACGACCAAATCCGCGCGCTGCAGCGGGCACGGTGGTCTTGAGCGCCTCATCATCGCGCAGATGCAGATGCCAGTCATCAGGTTGGATAATGCTAAGTTGGTCCATTAAAATCTGTCCTTGGTCGAGAATTTAATGCTACCGGAAACGGTGCCGTCATACGAGTATTAGTCGAAAAATATGGACGCATAAGGTGATCTGTATTCATTATAGGCCCCAGCATGCCTGCAAGGTGCGTCGTCTGGGCTCCCTAATCTTGAGTGTATCTTTGCCGGTGACAGATTTGCCCGCATGCTAGTGCCCTTCTCGAAGCGCTATACAGCGGCTCTGAAGTTCATTACGGCTCGAACAAAGCGCAGGAGTCTGAGAGATTAGCTAATGAAGCCTATCGGGAATCTGAGTCCTAAGCGAATACTGGCCACAACTAATACTAAATTTATTCCTGTTAGGGTAAAATCCGCGCCTGTGTTAACCCAGCAAAGGACTTTGTAACGTGTCATCAGTCAAAAAAGTAGTTTTAGCTTATTCGGGCGGCTTAGATACCTCGGTCATTGTTAAATGGCTGCAGGAAGAATATCACTGCGAAGTGGTTACCTTTACCGCTGATATTGGTCAGGGCGAGGAAGTTGCCCCGGCTCGCGCCAAGGCCGAAGCGCTGGGCGTTAAAGAGATATATATTGATGATTTGCGTGAGGAGTACGCTCGGGACTTTGTCTTTCCTATGTTTCGCGCCAATACTATTTATGAGGGCGAGTATCTGTTGGGGACATCCATTGCTCGCCCACTGATTGCCAAGCGTCTTATTGAAATAGCCAATGAGACAGGTGCCGACACTATTTCTCATGGTGCCACGGGCAAGGGTAATGATCAGGTACGTTTTGAACTGGGTGCCTATGCGCTCAAGCCAGGCATTAAAGTGATTGCGCCATGGCGCGAGTGGGATCTGAATTCAAGAGACAAATTAATGGAATACTGCGAAACGCACAGTATTCCGGTGGAGATGAAGCGGGGTACAAAATCACCCTTCTCTATGGATGCCAACCTCCTGCATATCTCCTATGAAGGTGGCAATTTGGAGGATCCTTGGTCAGAAGCTGAAGATGACATGTGGCGTTGGACAGTGTCACCAGAAGAAGCACCCGACAAAGCAACCTACATGAATATCCGCTACTTGAAGGGAGATATTGTGGCTATTGATGGAGAAGCAATGAGCGCAGCGACTGTCATCGAATACTTAAACGAAGTCGCCGGTGCCAATGGCGTGGGGCGCTTGGATATTGTGGAAAACCGCTATGTCGGCATGAAGTCTCGCGGCTGTTATGAAACGCCAGCAGGCACTGTAATGATGAAAGCGCATCGGGCGATTGAGTCGATAACACTGGATCGTGAAGTGGCGCATATGAAAGATGAGCTGATGCCTAAATATGCCAAGCTGATTTATAATGGCTACTGGTGGGCGCCTGAGCGCATCATGTTGCAAACTGCCATTGACCAGACTCAAGACGTGGTCAACGGTGAAGTGCGCATTAAGCTTTATAAGGGCAATGTCATTGTGGTGGGCCGCAAGTCAGATACTGATAGTCTGTTTGATTCCAATATTGCTACCTTTGATGATGATGGCGGTGCCTACAACCAGGCCGATGCCGAAGGCTTTATTAAGTTGAATGCACTGCGGTTGCGTATTGCGGCAAATCGCGGGCGCGAACTGTGAGTCAGTAATTGTTGATCGGCCTACTGCACCGACGTTTAAAGAAAGGCTCCCTAAATGTTAGGGGGCCTTTTTTATGTTTATCATAGTGTGGAGATCAGTCTTCAG
>Ga0209302_10000118_pt1 | contig 50014 bp, 49 predicted proteins | sample ArcOceMetagenome_2_FD_187445 | JGI IMG/M metagenome (GOLD analysis project Ga0209302, IMG submission 187445) | Marine eukaryotic phytoplankton communities from Arctic Ocean - Arctic Ocean ARC135M Metagenome (SPAdes) (version 2) | ecosystem: Environmental > Aquatic > Marine > Oceanic | place...
AGCGACCTTCTCAGCGGCGGCCTTCTCAGTAGCAGCCTTCTCAGCGGCGGCCTTCTCGGCAGCGACCTTCTCAGCGGCGGCCTTCTCAGTAGCAGCCTTCTCAGCAGCAGCACGTTTAACTTGTTCGTTAGGATTGCGAGGTCTTGCTTGACCTGACATTAAAAAATTGACCATTATGTATTAAATATACATAATGGATAGAAATTTCTAAATATAAATAAACGTTTGCGAATAATAGATACACAAATAATTACTTATTAGTCCCCGTATCTAATGTACCAATAGCACAAATAAATGGGTCATTTAATTCAAACCGAATACCAATAATTTTTGTTGTCACGATACTGTTTTCTTCAATAGTTCCAAATTGTTTGTTTGTGAAATGGTGGTCTCTTGCGATGAATACAGTAACCGGCATATTACCTTCGCTATCAATAACCTCACCGTGTATTCCAGCCTTTGTAAGTGTCTTAACCTTACAATCAATAACCATATCTTCTACTGGATGGCAGACCATACATTCAAATACAGTTTGAAACTCGATTTTTTCATTGTTTACAACACCTGCTGAGTAGGTATTTACCCTGACTGAATTCGGTTTAATATAACCATCTTGAGTACATTTACCTTCAATGCAATGTGATATGCTTCGTTCTAAATTCTGTTTTATATTTTGACCTACTTGGTCCATTGTTAGAAACACCTTTTTAGTGAGCATTCCCTGAGAATAAACTCCTTGGGTTTTTTGCTGTTTATCCATAGTTACTAATATATGAATATATTATCTTTTATGTAGTTTTGGTTCAATATAGGATTTTCAATTTTTCATATATTGAGGTAATTATTGTCGCGATTTTCCAAAGAATGTATCTACATTTTTGTTTCGCGTAACAGTATCAAACAACCACCGTTTTCCATTAAATCTTTCATCATCAAGTTTTCTGAAGATAAGTTCAAAAATAACACATGTCCCTTGTTTTTTGATATTGTTGTTGTCATAATCAATATTTAATGTGATAGGTAAATCATTCATTTTTTTGATAACGTCATTTTTGCCAGCATTTTTACAGTTAAATCCACTGATATTTCGTTGTTTGTCGGTTATTGTGCGTGTTTTGAAAATAATATTTTTTTTGGTGTCTTTATCAAAAAATCCGAATATTGGTTTGTTTACCTTTTCAGTAGTAACAATGAAAGTTCTTAATATTGACTTGTATTTATTAAGGTCAGCCTCGTCAACTCTATTCCATATAGGAGTAGTATCTGTGTTTAACGTGTATATTCGAAAAGGACTGTTGTTATTTATTGAATCAATCAAAATAATAGTGTTATTATCAGTAATGAAGTTATTATAATAATCTTTGATAACTTTGTCGTCATTTGATAAATCAATACCTTTTTGGAATACATGATTGATAATAGTTACTTTATCTTGTATAGATAGTAAATCTAAAAAGTGATGTATAACATATTTATCAAGTTGTTTCTTAGTGAAGTTATTATCAATAAGAGTTTTATAAACTTTACTGTAATGTTTATACCAATTGTTATCTCCTGCTTTGATATTTCCGGTGACAGTTGTGTTAATAATATTTTCGGTAAGCGAATTGCTTAGAGTTTTATAATCGGTTAATGTAGTTTCTACTGCGTCATCATCATTTTGAATAACTTGGTTAATAGGCAATTCCAAATCCAGAGATTTCGGTTTGAATGCGATCGGTATAGATCGTTCAATTAAAGAAGCATATTCGTCTGTAATTTCCATCGGCTGAAAGACATAATATTTGCCTTTGTTAATTAAGTATCCATTTCTTCCATATTTATCAACGATAATTTCATTTTTATTATTAACAAATCGTGTGAGTGCGAAATCAATTTGTTCTTTTGGGTATTTTTTGATTATGTTGATTGAATTGATTAAGTCAGTGCGAGTGTAAAAGAATTGTTCTTTAAATAAATTTCTAAGTCGTTTAATGATTGCGGAGAACCCAATGCGCGTAAAATCTTCACTGTAAGTGTGATTCACAATTTCTTGATTATTAATCTCATTATTAGGATAGCATTTATAATCGCAATTATCCATATAGTCACATACAGCTGTAAATGGTTTATCGCCAATCTGAAAGGGTATTTCTGTATTAGAATTGCTCGATAATTGTATCATGATATTTTGATTTTGAACCATTTGGGTTAGTTTATCAATGGTAAAATTGGTTTGTTCTATATTTAATTGGCAATCAACTGATATCTCTTTCATAACACGCGATACATTCCCGATTAACTCTGCTTTTTTTTCAGCGAACCGATATACGTATAGGTCAGCAGGTTCTTCTTGTTCTTCTGATATAGGATTGGTAGCATGTAGATATATTTCTACATTACGTTCTTCAAATGGTAAATCACAATGACTTAGATTGCGTACACCGCGTCCTATAATTTGCTCTGGGCGATTCATATTGTACCATGGTTCCATAATATGCACTTGTCTGATGTTTTTAAAATCCAATCCTTCTGCTGCTGCTTTTGTAATAAGAATAACCTTTACATTTTCACCATTTTTATTGTCTGTATTTGTAATGTACTTAATATCGTCTAGATTGTTCGGTGAGAATAGTTTATCTCCAGTAATCATTACGTATTTTGCTTGTTTGAATTTGCCACTTGATTGTGATTTCGGTTTCATAGATATAGAATCAATAGCTTGAGTTGGAGGTTCTGAAAATAAAGGTTTTGTAGCGGCGGAGCTTCCATATCTAGTAAATCCTAATTCTTCTAATGCTAGAGCAACAGGTACTACTCCTCCATCTATGTATTGAGAGTAAACCATAATAATACCCTTGGATTTAATAATGGTATTACAAATAGAAGAAATTTTACTACTGTAGTTCGTAATAACATTGGGACTGAAGATGCGTCCATATTTGTCTAATGTTTCGGGTTTATATTGAAAATTATAACGAATTTGTTCTGTTGTTTTATAAGTCATAATATTCATTAGTCCATTTTTACCAACTATTCGTTTCACAATGTCTTCTTGATTCATTGTTGATGCTTCCCCGTTAATTATTTTATCAAATTCTTTATTTGGATAGACAATGTCTAATGATTGCAGTGGTCGTTCTAAGTAAGTATATCCAAATGATTCCATGTTCTCAAATGTTGGTATTTGTTGTACGGAATCATTATCATCTTTATTTTTCACAGTAGACATGTTTTTAATGTTGTCAATAACGTAATTATATCCTTTCAATTGATAATCCCCAATGGTATTCATATATACGGGAATGCGTTTTAATGGTTCTTTTATTTCGCGGTTATTCATTTGTTTGGTTGGATAATTCTCAATACTCAATACACGAGTGCTATCGTATGTTTCTGGATAAATGCGGTAAGGGAATGAATATGGATTTTCTCCACGAACAAATGAAACGTATCCGGTCAACTTACGCATAAGCAATTCTTTACCTCCTTCTATTGCATTACCATTACTGTCTGTAGATGGTTGAATAAAATTACCACTTTTATCAAATATATCGTGTTGTGATATGGTGCTACGATTATCATTCACATTCATAATATTAGTAAGCCATATTATTTCCTTATAGCTGTTATACATTGGGGTAGCAGATAGTAAGAGAAGACGCATATTATTGGCATACTTACATATATTTAATAATAATGCCGACGTCTTCTTTTTATCTTTATTATCATCGCCCTGGCGAATATTATGAACCTCATCAATAATTATAAGACGGTTATCGAAATATTTCTGTATCATTTTTTGTTTATATTCCTTCCGTTGAGATTGAGTATAATTGGCATTATCCGGAGGAACTGTTTTGTTTTGTATATAATGTGATAATTCAGTGTATCCTACAAAGGAATAATACTTATTGATAAGAGAATTTACAAGCACGGTTATTTTATCTTTGGAAATACCCTTTAAATTGGTAGGGTTAATCTCCTTTAATAATGAATTCCCTACACATGTGTTTAGATTCCATTGTTCTCCATCTAATTTCAATTTCCGTTCGTCAAATAGTTGAAGACGGAAGTTATTTTGAACGTTAGGGGATGCGACGATTAATATTTTTTGTTTTACCCCAACTTGTTTCATAAAAAGCCTCATCTCCTCCGCAATTCCTATTGCACTACATGTTTTACCAGTTCCTAGTCCATGATATAATAACAGAGAGTTGTATGGCGTTTGTAGCGAAAGAAAATTCTTGACGAACATTTGATGCGGTAACAATTCAAAGTCGGATTTACATAATAATTCTGCCTGTTTTTTTATATCTTTAATTTTACCGTCAAACCGAGTGTCGTTGAATTCTTTACGCAGCGCAATTTTGGTGTTGAAATTCGGATCGTTTAATTGTGGATAAAGGAAGTCGTATGAGTTATCATTATCTTCATATTCAAGTTTTTCTTTATTAGATAGGTATTCATTGTACTCTTTCGAATCAGTATCACTCGGTTCAACTCCAATCTTATTTTGTATATCCTGTGCGTCTGGGGTTAATTCTATATTGTTGATTTTTTCCTTGGATTCAGTTTCCGTTTCCGTTTTCGTTTCCGTTTCCGTTTCCGTTTCAGGTTCCGGTTCCGGTTCAGGTTCCGGTTCCGGTTCCGGTTCAGGTTCCGGTTCCGGTTCCGGTTCAGGTTCAGGTTCCGGTTCAGGTTCAGGTTCAGGTTCAGGTTCCGGTTCCGGTTCCGGTTCCGGTTCAGGTTCAGGGTCGGTAGTTTGATTATTTTCTAAGCATATAATCAACTGTATTAATTCATCGGTCATCCGTGCACCTAATATTTGATTTTTATGAATTCCTCGTTCTTCGCCAATTAGGTCAGACACCATATTTCTCAAACCTTTGTGATTAAGCTCACGGTTTCGAACTAGTTCTTTCAGTTCATTCATTCTCTTTTTTTCGCGTAGGGTTTTAGGCTCGTAGTTTTTAGAACAGCCACTACTAGTAGTTGTTGGATTTGTTTTTTTAACATGAGGTAAACACTTATTTTGAGTTTTATTCCAACGTTCTCCCTTAGGACATCTTTTACGTGTTGTATTTTTTGGTAAAGATTTACTTTTGGATGTGTTATTCATAATTTGATGATACTTTATCTATATTAAAATATATATAGATAAAAAGGTGTGGGTTTTAACAATAGCATGTCATACTATAATTTGAGAGCGTATTATGTATTTTAGTAAGCATTGATTGTTTTTCTAAATTATATTTACGAATAGATATCATGCAGTTTTCATATGTCTTCCATTCCATTTTACTAACTTCCGTTTTTTCATAATTATCCATGTTAATCGGTTTGTTATTGTCAATATACGTAATAAAATATCGATGTTTGTAAGATTTATAGTTTGACCCAGTAAAAATCTCTTCAAATGGGAACAAATTATCAATTAATTTCATACAATTCAAATTAATCCCAGTTTCTTCATTAAATTCTCTTAAAGCACAATCTAAATCTGATTCATTATAGTTGCGTCTTCCTTTGGGGAAGCCCCATTCAGGTTCGTCCCAAACGGTATATTGGTTACATTCAATAATCATTTCATTTAAAGAGAAGTTTTTATTTTTATAATGAACGCCTTGTTTCAACTGATTGAATTTATTTCTGGATGAATTTTCTTCGGTTTTGTATTGATTTATTGCGCTAACATTGCCCCATATATCGTTCCATATTTGGTTGAACGTCCATGTATTAAGTTTATTCTTTTCGTCGTTCGTCATTTGCTTCAACATATTCATAATATAGTCTTTATTAGTTAACGCATATTTCCCGCGCATAAAGTCAATAAATCCTAAGGTGTCTTTACGTCGAATCATTAAATATTCAATATTGTCGTCTCTAACACGAAATGCGATCGCACCTAAACTGGTTATGGGTAATTTACATTGGTTATAATTATGGCCGTGTTTTCCACAGTTATTACAATAGTTATCTGACATGTATTATCTATTGTTTTACATAAAGTAATCTTTACACCCTTTTTGTAAAATGTTAGTTGTAATCCTAAAAAATAAATATTACTAACGTGTATACAAAATGATATTTCACGCTGAAGTATGGGGACCTCATTATTGGTTTTTTTTACATACGGTAGCTGAATCTTATCCAAAAACGCCGAATGGCGTAACAAAGAAGAAGTATTATGATTTTATTCAAAACATGCCGCTATTTATACCTATCGATGAAATGGGAAACAAATTTAGTGAAATGTTAGATAAGTATCCGGTATCCCCATATTTAGATAATCGTGACTCGTTTGTCAGATGGGTCCATTTTATTCATAATAAATTTAATGTGATGTTAGGCAAAGAAGAAATGTCATTGCCGAATGCTCTTGCTAAATATCGAAACGAGTACTTACCGAAACCGGTGTATATAAGCAGTAAATTAAATTTAAATAAGCATTATATTCATTTAGCACTAATATTGATATGTGCATTTTTAATTTATGTATATTATGAATAAATAAGTAGAAGGCCGAAAATTTATACAGACAATATAAGAAGAAACTATTATAAAGAATGAGATTTGAATTAGTAATAATGCTTATAGCCGGCTTTTGTATGGCAAATATTTACACGGATGGTAAATATATGAACTTATTATTATCATGGAAAAAATATTATCAGATGGCTGGTATAGGTTTCGGTGCGTTGATGTTTTATATTCTAATAAAGAAGAATCCGTTACGTGCTCGTGAGATTGTATCTACTTCCGGTGATTATATTAAATATTTACCTATTGATAAGAATGCGTCGAATATAATTTCCCCCATATTGGATTTCACTTCAAAACAAGGTTTTGTTTCGAGCAATGACAATAATCCAATGATGAATTTGTCTAATTCGTCCCAAGTATCTGAAGATAGAATAATGAATTCCGGTAAAAAATCAACAAAACGTTCGGTTAGCGAAACCAAAAAGAAATTCGTAGCTTCTCGTCAAAATTGGAAATGTGGAGATTGTCAAAATCAATTAACCGCTTGGTTTGAAGTAGACCATGTAGTTAGATTGGAGTATGGTGGAAGTAATCATGTAGATAATTTAGTTGCTTTATGTCGTGAATGTCATGGAAAGAAAACAACAATGGAAAACTTGTAATATGAATCCAAATAATATTTATTATATCTATAATGTATAATAAATATGGAAAGTTTAACCGGAACCAATATGATACCAATATTGAAATATATAATCACATTTGGATTTCTGATTTATTTTATAATAACACTAATGCGGTCGTCAGAAGATCCTCTATCATTAACAAGTGATTATAATAATTATTTATTCCCATTAGTAGTAGGATTACTAGTTTTAATACCTACGGTTTTTTTAGGAAAAGAGTCATTGAATAACAGTTATTATATTGGAGTGATTATTGGAACAATAGTAGCTCTATTTGGAACTGTATTATATTTTTATTCAACTATAAATAATTCCGTGTTTTCAATGGCTAATTATATAATATCCGGTGTAGTATCGCTAGGTATATTAATTGGATTAGCAATGGTATTTTACTTTTATAGTAGTTATTTAAAAACACAAGAAGGATGGGGCGGTTTGTTAGTGCATTTGTTCTTCTATGTTCCTTGTCTTATTTTAGACTTTTACAATTACATAAGACGAGAACTAGATCTAACAACAAATGTTGTTTATTATTTGTTTATCACCGAGGTAGTGTTGATATTCCTCTATAATTATATACCGACAATTCTATCAAAACTTAGCGTAAAACAAGGTACGCCATTATTGGAAGGGACCGCCTTTCTAGATATAGAAAAACCAATTATTTCCAGTTTTGATTTAAAATTAACAGCAGAAAAAGATGATACAAATTCTCCAGTGGTATACCGAAACAATTATAGTTTATCGATGTGGATAATGTTAAACACTCATTCCGAAAATAAAGTATCATATGCGAAAGAAACTCCAATATTCAATTACGGTGATGGCATTCCTAAGATAACATATGTTAAAAAAGAACCACATAATAACAAAGATATAGTAAAGGTTTACTTTACAAATAACCCAAATAATGCTGACAATAGTTATATGGTAGAAATAGATACTCAAAAATGGAACCAGTTTGTATTTAATTACACAGCGAACTCAGTCGACTTATTTTTGAATGGCAAATTAGAAAAAACATTTAGGTTTGATTACAATAATCCCCCAATATACACAGCGAATGATATGGTTGTAATCGGGGAAGATAATGGATTAGATGGAGCGATTAGTAATATTCGTTATTATGTAGGCAATTTATCACGTTCACAAGTAACAAACTCATACAATTTACTAATGAAAAAAAACCCTCCGGTGAATAATTTATAGATGTAAAGTATATAATGGATACAATTACCATAATTCTGATAGTAGCTATTTTAGTATTATTATATGTACTATATACTTACTATACCGATAGTTCGACTGAATTAGTGCAAACTGCTAGCTTATTGACCCCAGTCCCGGCGATTACAACGATTAGTGCACCGAAAAACACTCGTTACGGACATTCAGTATGGATATATGTAAACACTTGGGATAACAATGCCGACAAAACTATATTCTCACGTGGAAACAATTTTAAATTATATTTAGATAAAAATTCCCCAGTCTTGAAATTAGAGGTTAACATGATTGATAATACTACCGAAACAATGACAATTACCAATAATTTTCCTCTTCAAAAATGGGTAAATATAACAATTAGTATGGATAACCAATTTGCCGATGCGTATCTTGATGGTAAATTAGTACGTTCCCAAAGATTCTTTAAGAATATTGAGAATAATGGTAGTGCTATGCCTATTGTACCCCCTGGTAAAGAAACCCCTTTATATTTAGGGAATCTCACTGGTAATTTTGACGCATATGCTACTCTATTTAAACGATGGACGACCCCAGTTGATCCTGAAACCGCATGGGATATTTATATGAAAGGTAATGGGTCAAGTAAAATGACTTCCGCATTAAACGATATAGGTATTGATTTATCGATTTTACAGAATAACGAAGAAATTAAAAAGGTCTCATTGATGTAATAAAAAATGTTTTATATATCTAGTATATAATATATAAAATATAATGAATTTTCAACAAAATAATAATTCAAACGCAAATCCATTGTCTACAATTAACCAGAGCGTCCAAAGTGGGTTTCAGGCAGCAAGTGATAGTTACGACCAAGCAAAAGGGAATCTCACAAATACATTTGATGATTTTTCAACTGAAGCAGCAGTAGGGGTTGGTGTTACAAGCGGTTTCTTATATTCGAATACGATAATCGCCAAATTTGCCTTTATTATTTTGGTTTTGATTGTGTTCTTGTTTCTAATGAATTTGGGTATAAGCATGATAAGTTATTTTACACGACCAAGTAATTCTCCTTATATAATTAATGGTATGATTGATGGCACGAATAGCATGATAGTTACTCAAGACCCTAAGAATACAGAGAGTAAGCCTATATATAGATCGAATAATGAATCTGAAGGGCTAGAATTCACATGGTCTTCTTGGATATATATCGATGACTTGAATCAGGACAAGGATGAATTCCAACATATATTCAGTAAAGGCGATGGTGGATTTGATTCCGATACGAATCTTGCGAATGTAAATAACGCACCCGGTATGTATGTCTCACCAATGACAAATAAGCTGCATATTATTATGGATTCAGTAAAAAATCACGACATGTCTTCTGGAACTAACCCCAATGTTATTAATATAGATAATGTTCCATTAAAGAAATGGGTCCATGTGGCTATTCGTGCGATGAATACAAAAGTAGATGTATATGTGAATGGTATAATCGCTAGTCGTCTTGAAATGCTTGATACTCCCAAACAAAATTATGGTGATGTTTATGTATGTCAGAATGGTGGATTTTTTGGAAAATTATCAGCATTAAGATATTACAATCGCGCATTAAATATTTTTGAAATTAATCAAATTGTGTCAAGTGGCCCAAAATTGGCAGTTGTAAATGACATGGGAGCACAAAAAGGGTTTAAATATTTATCAAATTACTGGTACTCATCCAAATATTAGACCTATCAACCGAACAATCTCATAGTATATTATAAGTGATAATATACTATACTATGGCAACAACAAATGTATCTTTAGATGATGTTTGTCAACAAAGAAAAAAACAATTTTTATTTGCGGTTCCTCCACCAAGAAACACAATTTTAGATAAATCTCCGTATTTGAAAGGATATACTTCCGAACAATTAAATATGCGGCGAAAAGCCGAAATATTAAAATATGCTGGCAATAAACAATCGACTAAACAAAATTCGTTCACTAAAAAGGAGCTATATAAAAATGCGATGATGGGTAATAATCGTAGAAGCAGTAGAGTATTAGATTGTCCTAATACAGGTATAATTTATACAAAGAGCGGTGCGTCTGGAGTTCCTGGACCATCAGTCGATTTATATATGGATGAAAGCGTTCCATTATATAACTATGAAACTGGCACAGAACCAAAAGGTATAACCCAACCAGTGACAACTGATAAATGGACGTTTATTGCGATAGATGATAATGTCTTTTTTAATGACGATGAAGAAAAATTAGTAACATCATTGAATATAACTGATATTATTGACTTACCATCGTATACATATAGAATGAGTATCCCTGTTGGATTTACGATAACTGGGAAAAAAACGAACTCTGTAGATACGGTATATGAATATAACAATTTATCAATAACATTAGACAATACAACCCCATTTGAGTTTGTAGTAAAGTATAACAATGGTTACGTCCAAAATGTTACACATATAGTTGATTACGCATATGATACGTCAAACTTGAAATCGTTTACATTTGATATTTCCAATAATGCGGATAGCTTTAATGCTACACTATATGCAGGAGTATTGAATATTTCCAATATAAATTTATATACTGAACCCGGATACGTATATGATTTCTATGTGAAACCGAAATTGAGTATTAATGCCGGTAATATTGATGTAACCAGCACGTTTTATGTAGAATATGACGTTAGTTATGGGATACTCATGAATATATCAGAAACTAATATAAGTGATGCGTCTGGGTGTATACTAACAACTAGTCCTAGCACGAGCGCATATGTTCCATTTTCCATAACAAATATGTAATCGTTATTATGTATGAGTCGTATTACGTCATATATAATATTTCAATGTGTATTTACCATGTACTGCGGTCAGGATTGCTCTTGATACTCTTAAGTGGGTGTGGTTGAACTTTCTGTTTGGGTTGCATATTGGGTGATAATGTGGGATTTAAGCACATTTCTGCGTTAGGAAAAACTTGTCCTGACATACATTTTGAAGCATCATTTACTTCAACACATCCTCTTCGTCCATTTTGTTCTCCAACTAAACACCAGCTGGATTTTAAAGCAGCACCGTTGGTTTGAATAGGACTATCAGAGCTATCGGATTTTGGTTCTTTCATAACGACATCAAGGTCATTTTTAGTTTGGACGTTTACAGACCCTTTACTCGCATCTTTTAGAAGATTTCCTACAGATTGAACTGTGCCTTCCGCAATATCAACGCCGGCACGAGCAACATCAGATGTAATATCTGCGGTTGTATTTAACAATGTACCGGCGGTATATCCAAAAATAGCTAATATCTGATAGATGAGAGGTTTGAAAATATTAATAACCACCTGAACGACATTGCCTACAATTATAAATAAGTTTATCCCTAAAAGAGATAATATCAATAAGACAACCAGAATAATTATCATATAATTTTTACTGTTGCCCTCAGAAGCAATAAATTTAGTAGATCCTGAGATTGAATCCATTTTTATATATAATATACGAAAATATTTTATTTAATGAGTTCGTTTGCTTTCATCTTATATAATGTTTTTTTAATGTAAATGGGATTATTCAACATGATCGAAACAGTTTTCTTTGTGAGTTTGGCGATAACATTTATACTTATATTATTTTTGGTGTATCACTTCAGACAAAGTTTCACCGCATTAGAAACTAAATGCGACACTATGTTTGAAATTATTAATAATATTGTAACCGAAATGAACAATCGCAATACTTTAGTAACGCATCATGATATGCCTGAAAATGTATTATATACACCAGACGTACAAGGTCAGGATGAATATTACGGTGCAGCGCCCGAGTTACCAAAATTACTAGTATCTGAAAGTGAGTATGAAAGTGGGGATGAAAGTGAGGATGAAAGTGAGGATGAAAGTGAGGATGAAAGTGAGGATGAAAGTGAGGATGAAAGCGATGATGAAAATGATGTTATTTTCCCAGAAGAGTTGATTGAGGGTAATGTGGTAAAGGTAATCAACGTAGGAATGGAAAGTATTGACGGAACCATTAGTCCTCAGGAAGAATACTCAAGTGTCGTATCGGAAGAGCAAGATCCGGATATTCATGAAGGATTAGACCAGGAAAACAACGACAATTTGCTAGTAGATAAATTGGAAGAGACTACTTTAGAGAATTCCCCTGAAAACATACCAATACCAATGGATGTCTACCGAAAAATGAATATAACTGCATTAAAGGCACTAGTTATTGAGAAAGGGTATGCTTCTGACACAACTAAAATGAGAAAACAAGACGTATTGAAATTGCTTGAAACATCAGCATATATGTAATACTACTGCCCCTATTATAATTTCTAACTGTTTAGTATATTATAATGTTTTCACGTTCATCAAGTATGTTCCAAAGCGTAGATTGCGCATATCCTATTATTAAAGAAACTGTACCGGAATCATCTAGAGGGTACCATACAAATAATAAATATCCCGAATTTCCCCCACTAATGAGTGATGGACGGTCGGTTACTGCTACATGGCAACCAGAGTCATCTATAAATGCTGATTTAGTAGAAAATTCAGGAATCAAGTCAAATTGGGAATACCGCAAGTATTTAACCGAAAATGCAAAAAAAATTATGGAGTATAATTTCCGCGAATCATCAAATGATACTGGATATTACAAACGCCCTATTGATATTCCTAGCATTCAAACAAACGAAGTTAAGGGATTCCATAATCAACCCTATTTATATTCATCTGGAACCGATAAGACTAAACCATTCGGTTACGCATCCAGCGATTTAAAAGATTTATATTTATCAAGGGAACAGCTAGCGGCACGAAAAATCGCACCAGCAGTATCTAAGCCAGTCACTCGCCCTGAGTAAATCGGTTATCTTGGATGTACTTGGCGATTATCTGGTGTAAATATAGCATTTGCCATTACCACTGTTATAACTATGAAGAATACTACTATGAATTCCATGTTTTATATTATTATTATAATATGGAATATGCTATATTAGAATAATCAATTTTTAGAATATACTTACGGTTTCAAATAATATAAATCAATTACGATGTATATTATTATACGAGAACTATGAAAGTAATTAGTTTTGATGTTGGAATAAAGAACATGGCTTATTGCATTTTGGAACATAATGATAATGGAGTTTCTATTGACAAATGGGGAGTATTAAATCTGATGGACGATGAACCGGTTTCGTATACTTGCGAATGCATGAATATTCCAAAAAGCAAAAAGGCATCTCCGAAAGTATGTGGAAAAAAAGCAAAATATCATAAAAATGACAAATATTACTGTGAAAAACATGCTAAGAATTGCTCTCAATATTTTATTCCAACAAAGGAAATGACAACACCCTCTTTAAAGAAATTAAAAGTACATGACCTTATTCAGCAGGGCAATAAAAATCTTGTATTTTTAAATACGGAGAACATTGACAAACGAAAGAAAGCCGAATTATTGGATATAATAGTGGAATATTACAAAATAAATTGTTTTGAAATTATTAATAATAAGAAGAAGAAGACCGCAGGAGAAACCGATTTAATCAGTATAGGAAAAGAAATGAAAGAACAATTAAATAAGATTGAGAACATTGACACGATAGAACATATAGTCATTGAAAATCAAATATCACCTATAGCAACTAGAATGAAAACCGTACAAGGAATGTTAGCTCAATATTTTATAATGTTAAACGACCAGACAACCATAAAATTTGTATCATCATCACATAAATTAAAACAATTTGCAGAATTAAAATTAGACAATAGAGAACATTGTAATGAAGTAGACGAAAATACACCAAATACGACCAAAATTAACGCGAATTACAAAAAACATAAAAAGGATGGTGTATACTATTGTTCTCTTATGATAGACGCAAACGACAACTTAAAAGAATGGAAAGATTCACTAAATACAAAGAAAAAAGACGATCTTGCGGATTCATTTTTACAAGGTATTTGGTATTTAAAAAACCATAATATAATAATGTATGCGGAGGATTTAAAAATAAATAGTGTATAAATATCATAATAGAATGGAAGTTGTAGATTTAGGTGCTCTTAGTGAAATTGATGATTTGCCCAGTAATATGCCTTCCAGAACTGGCTCAAATCTTGGGTCTGGCATTGAGTTATTAATGAATGACAAGAAAATTTCTTCAAATGTAGATTTAAATTTAGGAGAACTAGATAATTTAGAAAATGAACTGAATGAAATCTCTGGACGCAATACCCCTCAACCTGAAAATAATGGCAGCACAAAATCACTCTCTGGTATGGCGTCTAATTTATTTGGATTTGGTAACAGTGCTCCTGAAGCTGTGTCATCGTCATATGAGGAAAAAACAGATTCAAATTTAGGCCAAGCTACTCGTGATAGCGTTGGAAACGCTAAAACATGGGACGGATTTTCAAAGATGTCAGAGATGCCGATGAATGACGATATTAAGGTGAATACTACTATGAATGAACGAGATCAACGTAGGAAAAAGCGTGCCATGCTTAAGAAATTAGACGAATGGTACGAGAAAGGGCTAATTAAACACAATTCTCATTTTACGTTAGATTCTGAATATGATGAGATTGAAGATGAGTATGAAACCGCACTAGAAGACAAACGTAAGAAGGATAGTGTTAAACTTCAGGGGTGGTGGTTTATGACATTTGTAAATTCATTAGAATATGCGAACACTGCATTTAACCCATTTGATTTGAACCTGGATGGATGGGGAGAACAAATTAACGAGGATATTGATAGTTACGAAGAAATATTCAGTGAGCTACATGATAAATATAAGGGTGGTAAGCTTGCCCCAGAGATATCTCTACTTCTGCGTATTGGATTTAGTGGAGCAGTATTGAATTTTTCAAATAAGGCTCTATCGAGTGCTACTCCTGCGTTCAATGATGTTATAAAACAGAGTCCAGAATTAATGAAGATGTTTACAAACGCAACAGTGAGTAGTATGAGTCAAGACTCCCCGGGATTTGCGATGGCAAATAATTTTATGCAAGATGCCGGTAATAAACCACGTGGACCTCCTCCACCAAGTCCCGTTGAAACTCAAAATCTTCCTCCTCAAGCAAGACCCGGGATGAATTATTCAAATGAAGCTCCTTCTAATAGACCTGATATCAACGCAAGTCGTGGTACGATGTTTAGAGAACAAGGTGTAGATATGAATTCCCAACAAAATATAAATGAACCTGCCAAAAGTATGAGACCTCCAGTGCAAAGACAAGAAATGAAAGGACCTCAATCAAGTGATATTGACAACATCTTATCTGGATTAAAAACACGTAATGTAAACATTCATGAGAATCAACGCCCTATGTCTCAAGGCGCATCTAATGACGAGGATTCAGTTATTTCAATTTCATCATTGAATGGAATGCAGAATACAAATATGCCTAAGCGTGCCCGCAAGAAGAATTCCTCAAATAAGAACACTATTTCATTGGATATTTAAGGTTTTGTGTGTATGTATATATATATCATGCCTAGATGCCCGAATGGTACAAGAAAAAACCGCAAAACTGGTAATTGTGAACCAAACTCAACAATGCCGGCTAAGAAGAAAAGCCCAACTGAAACACGAAAAAAAACAACTGCCAAAAAAATAACTTTAGACGATCATACAATTGATTTTTTTATAAAAGAGAATGCTGAATATATTCAAAAGTATAATGACACGGAAGACAACGTTCGTGCACATTTGAAAAAAACCTATTATAAACCCGGATTTAAAAGCAATTATTATCCCCATGGAGAAGGATTAAAAAGTTTAAAAAAACATATAATTAGCACTATGCATCCAGGAATAAAAGAAGTTATCAAAAAAGAACCAAGATTCAAAACCATATATGTAAATATTGAATTGTTAAAATTCCAGGTCGAAGCACTATTTAGGTCATATTCGATGGGAGACTATAACGCTAGTGATTTTAGTAGCTCGGATAAAGAATATTACTAATCTATATTTTATATTATTACCATATTTCATAAAAATATTAATTATTTTATGAAATAATTCCGTGGGTTTATTTGTATTTTTGCCGATTTATATGAATTTAAATCGGCAATAGTGTATATGGATTATAAACTAATAATATTAACATTTATTGTTACGGCGTTGTGGGATGTAGTTTTGCGTTTCATGTCCCTCAATTATGAAAAACTCCCAAAATATTTTCAAATGGATTTCGTTGAATATTTAATTCCGTATTTTAACCAACACACTATTTTAGCTGCGGCGTTAATCGCCGGATTTGTAGGCGCTACAACCCAGCCTATTATTTTATCTATAATGGATTTTCCCAAACGTATTTTTGATATTGCGTATATTAGTAAATTTATGATTTTGTCATTTATTATTAGTGCGTTATATGGTTTCATAATGAAATGGAGTAATTTATTTCCTCACTTAGTAACACATTACTACGATAAATTAGGAGTGGCAAGAAGTATGTATACTGATGGTGTCTCTGGCTTAGTCGTTCAAACCACTTTGTTAGCAATATATCACGTGTTTTCACTTTGGTAAAATAATAATTTCAAAACTGATTATTATTTTATGCGGATTTATACATTTCTAACATTTTTGTCTTTTGTCTTGAATAATCAACTATTGGTTTCGGATAGTGTACGCCTTTATATTTTGCATCGCTATATGTTTCGTGCCATTTATGAATGTCAGACGCATCTACCTTATCTAACTCCGGTACCCATTTTTTAATATATTCGGCATCAATGTCAAATTTAGAACTTTGTATCCATGGATTCATGTCTCTAAAGTATGGTTTCATATCAACTCCCGTTCCACTAATACCCTGCCAATTACCATTATTAGAAGCTATGTCGTAATCCGTAAGTTGCTGTGCGAAATATTGTTCGCCGATACGCCAGTCAATTAATAATGTTTTTATTAGAAAATTCGCGGTTGTCATACGCCCTCTATTATGCATATAACCTGTAGTATTCATCTCACGCATACACGCATCTACTAATGGAAATCCAGTCATACCCGTTTTCCATTTTTCAAGATTTACCTTACTCTGACTCCAATTTAATGAACGATATTTCGTTTGATATGATTGCCCTACTACTTCAGGATAAGCATATAACACATGTGCGAAAAATTCTCTCCATATAAGTTCTCTTATTAGCTCGTGTTTTAAACCGAATTTGGACTTAAACGCATGATATACTTCACGAATAGATACACATCCAAATTTGATATACGCGGATAAATGGGTAGTTTTACACTTAAAAAAATCTCTAGTTGACTCATAATCGCGCTGTACTAATAATGAATTATTTAATTTTTCTTGTGCGTTTTTTCTTCCTCCATGAACTAATATACTATCATTTGGTTTTACGAATTGTTTCATTGCGTCTTTCAAACTTATTTTATACTTTAATTTCTTACTTGACGCTGAGAATGGGAATGAACTAACATTTATCGGTTTTGAAACATGATTTTTTAAAACAGAATTATAAAAAGGTGTATATTTTTTATATGCGTTTTTAGAACTTTCAACTAAGACAGTTCCAGGTTCATATAAATAATAGTCTGGGTAAGTATGACATTCTATCTGAGATTTATTACATAATTGTTTTGTTTCATTGCCCCGAGTTACGGCATATGGACTATAATCATCATTAAAAAATAGATGAGTAATTTTTAGTTCCTCAATCAGATTTTTCAATACAGTTGTCTGTCTACCATAAAAACACATGAGCTCACCACCATTGGTTTTAATATTGTTATTTAAATCGTGTAGACTTTCTATCATAAACTGCACTGAATTATCTGATTTATACGTGTTAGCACCACTTACTTGTTCTGGAGTAAATATAAAGCACGTATATAATTTATTACAAATAAAAACCGCATTATTTAACCCTACATTGTCAGAAATGCGAAAGTCGCGATGGAATATAAATAATCCCCGTATATCAGTTGGCATAGTTAGATAATATAGATATATTTATGTTAACCTTTATTATTTATTTTTGCGAAGAATATAAAAATAAATCTCTATTTTATTAGAAATGGATTGGATTTCAAACACATATCATGTTTTAAATGCTCTGTTATTTACAAATGTAGAGTATCTCGTACAATCAACAAATTGTATAATAAATGAAATGTGTGAAATTGACTACACTACAATAGCGACCAAAATATTTTTGGTGTATATAGACGTAAAAACGCGAATGTCTAAAACTGGAAATTACTTGTATAACAATGTTGAGTTTATACAGAATGTAGTTGATTCTACATCATACAATATTAAATATGGAACCGCTATGTATAATAAATACCGCATTGAACCAATTGATAATAATTGGGTATGCGTATCAATCTTGTTAAAGAATGACAAGAACTTATTTTCGGGTGACACAAACATATATTTAGAAAATTACCAACACATTAAACCACATAATACTTCTGAGGTAAGTAAAACCGATTACTATAATAATTGCGTTTCCTATTTTGGAGATATGGCAACTTCGATCGCAAATTGTGATAATACTGTAATAGAAACAATGGTTACCATGAAATTAGACGAAAGTACGTTTAATAAATCATTCAACACAAAAAACGAAACAGAAACCCAAATATACTCCAATGTACGCTCCAAAGTTTCATTTTTAACAATCGAATATACTCACCCACAAATGAAGGACCGACTAGTAATAGAATTAGACAAAAATGTATATTTTGCGAATAATATCGTGCTGTCTTCTCTTTTTATTAAGAGATACTTAGAATATCAAGTTGAAAACTATGTATTTGACGAAAATTACACAATTAATTTGATGGATAACAACATAAATATGGTTACACTAACTCAATTGGATTCTATTTTATTGGGAGAGAATTCATATACGGTAATAAAAAATGAATAAATATAACAAATACATATAAAGATTTTTCTCTTAGTATATCACGGGCGTAAAGTATGGATACCGTGAGTATTCAAACCCACCAACATATGTTAAATGATAAATGGAAATTATATTACCATTTACCACAAGACAAAACCTGGGATGTATCCAGCTATTCAGTAATCATGGATAGTATTGATAATGCTGAAAAGGTGATCGCATTGAATGAATTTATTCACAATAATGTGTTAAAAAATTGTATGTTGTTTGTAATGCGGGAAGGAATTACGCCCATGTGGGAAGACCCACGAAACAGAAACGGTGGTTGTTTTTCATACAAAATATCAAACCGATTTGTGGCTGAAGTATGGAAACAATTATTTTACATGATTACTGGCGAGACGCTATGTAAAGATACTTCAAATAGTAAACATGTAAATGGTATCACCGTTTCACCAAAGAAGAATTTTTGTATAGTAAAAATATGGTTAGATGTATCTACACTACAAGACCCGAATATTATTTCGAATATATCAAATCTTCAACAACAAGGTTGTCTATTTAAAAAGCATGAACCTGAATTTTAAAAATGTAAAATTGATAATATCAGTGCATTATTGTTTGTAATAATAAACAATAATATGAAGACTATTCTTAGATATATTGCCGCGTTAGGTGATGATATAGAATATATTATAGGTAAAAACTCACGTGATAACTTTACAATAATAGACAATTCTAGTGATAATGATATTTGGTTTCATATTAACAATGAGCCATCCGGACATGTTATTGCGAGTATGCCAGATGATATAACATTTTCAAAAAAACAACTTCGTCAAATTATAACACAAGGAGCTCTTGTATGTAAAGAACATTCAAGATATAAATCACAACGAAATTTGGAAGTAGTATATGCTCCTGTCAAAAATGTAGAAAAAACAGATATACTTGGAAAGGTTATGATTACAAATTCTAAAATAATCTCTGTGTAAATTGTTTTGTAATTTCAATGTATAGAAATGTCTGAAGAAGAATCCCAAAACTGTATTGAGAAAATTCAAGAAGGTACAAGTATATCTCATGATACAATGTTGGATTTATTACGTGCGACGTTATTAGTATACAATTATGGTGAGAATTTTCAAATGGAAAATAAAGAAGAAACGGTAGAAGAGTTAGTATCTGAATTGAAAGAAGAACACAAATTCGAAAATTTAGAAATAGGTTCAGTAAAAAAAAAAGCATTGGTTGAGATTTCTGAGAATATTCCAAGTGGAAAATTGTATAAATTTATAAATGACCCTGAAACAGATATTCAGGTGGGAATTGCGGTAAGTGAGGGAAAAAAGATAATCACCGTAGTATTTCGCGGTAGCGAATCTATGTTGGATTGGTATTATGATTTAATGATATTCAAACATAAATTGAAAGATGATATTTACGTGCATAGTGGATTTTACAAGCAACTTACCTCTAATTTTGTATACGAAGAACTACTAAAAAATATCAACCTGATTTTAGAAGAACATCCAGATTATGATATTTACGTTACCGGGCATAGTTTAGGTGGCGCATTATCAACCTTATTTGGATATATGTTAGCTAGTAGGATTGAAAATAATATCAATGTGGTTTCATTCGCAAGTCCACGAGTAGGTAATTATGCCTGGAAAAAATCATTTGAAGAAACCGCGAATCTTACCAATTATCGTGTAACAAATAAACGGGATATTGTAACCGCATTTCCAATGTATAAATATTATCACGTTGGCACAAATATACAATTATCAGATGCAAAATATAAAATCTATAAAGATAGTAGTGTGAGGAAATGGTACTCGGAAACTTTTTTTACTTGTTGGAGTGTATCAGAACACAACTGTGAATTATATTACAAACGAATGAATAATAATATATGGTAAGAATATGGTATAAATAATAATTATTATATTATTTATATAATGGTGAAATACTTAGTCGGAATTCTATGTTCTAGTAATATTCAGTTATTGAAAGAATCTTTTTTCAGTGTTCTCAATCAAAATGGATTTGATGACTATGAAATTATGATTATAGTAAATACATTAAGTGAGGAATTTTATCAAGATGTTATGTATGAATTCGGTAAGCATAATTATGCGAAATTAAGAAAAATAGTAAGAACGGAATCAAATGGTTCTCCCGGTAAAGGTCATAACTCGGTATTAAAAATATTTTACAAGGATTATCGGTATGATAATTTAATTATGTTAGATGGTGACGATTTCCTTTTTCCAAATGCTATACAGAGAATACACAATGTCCGCATAGCTGAAAATAGCGATGTTATTTCATTATATGGAAACACAAAGATTTTGATGAATAATTCGAGTTATGCTAAATTAAAGAATGAACCACACAACAGTTCAATCCATATATATGATTTACAATTCTATTATAAGGTGGATGAAAATCCACACATAAAATCTTTGAATAAAGGATTTAATACAACATTATCAACTCCAGGTAGATTATTATGTATTAACCGAAAATTATTATCCAAATACATTCAGTTATATGACGAGCGAATGTATATTTATGACGATTTTATGACGACGGTCTTACTTTACAAGGAAGTTAATAACACTGAATTCAATATTACACATATTTCAGATCTGTATATATACCTATATAATGCCGTAAATGAAGATAGTGTATCCTACAAATATACGAGTTTGGATGAAAACGATTATGATAAAAATGATAATAAATTCAAACAGGAATTAATCCAAACCCATTTAGATACGTATAATATTACCGATACGATTATTAAACCTTACCCGGATATTGTAAATGAAACCATTAATATCCAAGATATGCATAATTTCCATAAACAAATGATTTTGAAATTACATAAAACACTTCCAACACTTTTACCTGCGAAAAAGATTTTATTCATTGATTATTCTGAATGGGATTACGATACTATAAATAAACGTGCGTTAGGAGGGACAGAAGCAGCTGTGTATAATCTATCAAATGTATTATCTAAGAAATACGATGTTAGCGTAATGACACGAACTGATACAAAAACGATTATTCACAAGAATTTACAATATTATCCATTAAACGCAGAGCTTATAAAAACAATAGTTCCGGATATTATTATTTTTCAAGGTCAATGTCCTGTACGTAAAGATTTTTTAACAAATATTAATCCAAATATTCTATTATGGAATTTGATGGAACACGACATAAATGTGGCATTCATAACAAATGAGGTCGTTCAATATCCATTTGATAAATATATTTTTGTAAGTAACTGGCAGAAGAGCCGGTTTATACAACAATATAAACTCGACCATAATAAATGTATCACTATGCCAAATGGCATATCTCCTTTGATTAACTTGAATGAATTAAAATTCATAGAAAAAGAAAAAACGATGATTTATTATAGTACTCCTTTTCGGGGGTTAATTGTAGCATATCAACTATTCCAATTAGTAAAGAAACATATTCCCGATATTAAATTAAAGGTATTTTCATGCTTTTCTCGTGAAGTTGATAAAAATAAAACCGAGTATCTTCCAATTACAGATATAAGTGAAGTAAATCATACGGAAATGGATAGGTATTATCATCAAATGTATCAATTATTAATAGACGATCAAAATATTGATTTTTACGGTTCTGTACCACAGAAAATATTATTCGAACACATTAAATCGTCAATGATACTATTTTATCCAAATACATATGCTGAAACGTGTTGTACTTCCATATTGGAAGCAATGGCATATAGATGTAATGTAATCTCATCAGAATTAGGCGCTATACCAGAAACATCTAACGGTTTCGCTAACTTATACAATCCTCATATTGATGTTCTTCACGAAGAAATTGTTACGGATGAGATTGTTAAACATCCAATCCAACTCAATCAAACCCCCGAAAGTTATGCACGACAATTTGTAACAAAAACGGTAGATTTAATTAATAATTATCATAGTAAATACAATCAACAATTACTAACAAACCAACAAGCTTACATAGAGGATTGTACGTGGGAAAAACGCGCAGAAATCATTGAACAACACATACCATCCGTGTAATAACTATGTATTTTGCGCAATTTTTATATTATTATTTGTATATTATCAAATAATATATTACATCCTTGCCATCCTGCTCGTTTAGCCGTTGAAGATAATGGTTTTCTTGGCAGAATGCAACTCGAATTTATATGTTCGTTTGATATGTATAACACATTTATTACTTTGTAAGATTGGGTTTCATACAAAACAATTAAGTAATCTATTTCTTCATTGATGTTGTTTATTGTTGTTGAATATTCCCCACCAATTGTCTTAAATTGGTTTTTACATTTAATATTATCAACTTGTTTATGAGTAGCAGATTTTGCCTTTATTTGGTATTTTTGATTACAGTTTATACAAATTAAGTCTTTTGATTTTTCATTTGTTTTACATTTTTCAAAATTGTGATTATTACATCTAATACATTTTATATTGTTTTTTACATAATATTCACATGCCTCGCCAACAATTCTACTTTCGCTTTTCCAATTGGTATTTTGTTTAACTTGTGAGACAAGTTGGTTTAATTCCATCTTGATTTATTCTTAGTATTATCTCATTATATAATTTAATATCAATTTTTAAATTATATGGAAATTAAACAAACATACCATCCGTGTAATAACTATGTATTTTACATGATATACTTAGTTATTCGAATTTTTGAAATATTCAATGGTTTTTGTTATACCGTCGACTAGATTATATTCTGGATTCCAGTTTAAAATTGACTGAGCTTTTTGAATATCTGGTTTACGGTTCGTTGGATCATCTGACGGTAATGGAAGATATATTAATTGTGAGGTTGATTGAGTTAGTTCTATAATAACACCGGCCAATTCTTTGACAGTCATTTCATATGGATTTCCAATATTTACAGGGTATATATAATTAGAGTTCATTAGTTTGATTAATCCATTCATTTGGTCTTCAATGTAACAAAAACTACGGGTTTGGCTACCATCACCATATAATGTAATATTCGCATTATTTAATGCTTGGTTTATAAAATTTGATACAACTCTACCATCATCTTTATCCATCCTTGGTCCATAAGTATTAAAAATACGAACAATGCGAATATCCACGTTATATTGTTTGTGATAATCCATCATCAGCGTTTCGGCTACTCGTTTCCCTTCATCGTAACAACTACGGATACCAATTGTATTAACATTCCCCCGATATTCTTCGGGTTGAGGCGTTATTTCTGGTTCACCATACACTTCGGATGTAGATGATTGTAATAAAGTAGCATTATGTTTCTTCGCTAAATCTAATAAATTTAATATACCTTGAAAGTTTACCATTAATGTATAGATAGGGTCTTTTTGGTATTTCGGAGGAGAAGCAGGACACGCAAAATTATATATTTGATTTATTTTATATTCTGTTATGTGCAATGGTTCAATAATATCATGATTTATGAATTTAAAGTTTGGATTTTCAGATAAATGAGATATATTATTTAAATTCCCAGTATAAAGGTTATCTATACATATCACATAATTTCCATCAATTAGTAATCGTTCACACATATTAGAACCTATAAATCCGGCACCGCCAGTTACTAAAATAGTTTTCATATAGAGTATATGAGGGTTATGTTTCAATAGGTATTACGCAAGTTTGAATAACATACATAAAATATGGTATTCAATTCATACAACTTATAGTGGGGGTAGGTTTGCCAAGCATAGCTTAATGCTACCAAGTGACGCAACATCATATTTAATAATCAATGGAAGATCATTACCAAGATACATCTCAAGATGACTACATAATGGAGTGCATTTAATAAAATGAGACAAACTCTTTAGGGAAAATTCACCTTGATAAATAACAGAATCGTCGGATTTTTGAATGAAATTCATATTATCTTTGGACTCTGACCTAAAAATGCGTGAACTAGCAAAACTACCCTCACATGAAAAAACCAAGTCACTTCCGACTGACTTTATTTCAATACGGTCAGAAATGCTGTTTAAATCGCGGATAATCTTTTGGAAATCCGAAGTAGGTAGATTTATAATGGTGGAGTATTCAACATTTGGAATATAGAGTTCATCGGTGTCTGGTTCAATTAAACGTAGTTTTTGACTATAACATTGTTTAATGTCTCCATTATCATACTGAAGTCCCAAATGTGAAACTATACCATCATGATAATCTGCCTTGTCAATATACATTGATAAAGTGTCATCATTTGACATAGTTGAAATCACTTTAAACAAGTGTAGTGTATTTGCACATACAATAATCTTATCCGGTTGACAATCATATTTTTCAAATTTAATCGCATCTAACAGTACATTCACCAAAATAGTGTGTGTTTTATCAAAGTTAATAATTTTCATACCATCTTTAGTAAATGTGATAGTAGCATCGGTTAATATGTCTTTAATCGCAGTAATCATATTTCGTATAGGCTGGATTTGAACGGTTTTTATAGTTAATACATTATTTTCTTCGTTCATCGTCCTAGTAGTATAATTACTATACTGCGTTTGTTTTTATATTTTATTTAAATTATATCTATTTTTTAGATTTATTCTTCATAGAGTATTTTTTACATTTTCCTTTTTTACGACATGTTTTAGACGCAAGTTTAAGAGCCTTACTATTAGACTTACATCCTGAATGTAATAAATGATAATCGACTACACTAGCATTTCCTCCTGTAACCGCACTTGCTAGTCTTGCTATTCCCCAAGAATCAGGAGTTTGATTTGGACGAGATCCACCAGAATAATACGCAGCGCGTCCTTTATCTACAATAGAATTAAGAGTTTTTTTAGAACACCCAGTTTTTTTAGCCAATTTTCTTGACGGTTTGATTGATGAAATATCGTATAGTTTTTTCGCGGTTTTGACATGGTTTGAAGGTTTCGATTTGAATGACACAACCTTTGGGCGTCTAAAATATTTATCTTTTTGATAAAGGTTACGTGATTTTAATATATTTTTACGCTGTTTTTCTTTATCTTGTTTTGATAAAGTTGTAGGTATATAACGTTCAGGAATATACATTATCTAATAGATTTAGAAAAATATATACTATAGGTATATATAATAATGGCTACTCCTACTCCTCTAAATAGTGACAATTATACTGGATTAAATGACTCTATTATTGATATTCTTAAAGGTGGCAAGCGTCCATTAATCTCTATATTTACCAATGCTGAAGGTACTGTCTATGCGGTTGATAGTCACGGTGAGATTAACGCACGGGAAGTATTAAGTGCTAGTTTTACAGCATCTTACCAAGATAAAGACGGAAATATGACAAACCCATTTGTTGTCGTTAAATTTAAGGACGGTGAGGGTATGGTAAATGCCAGATTCATTGATTACTTCACCTCGGTTGATTACGTAGAAGATCACTGGTATCTATTAACACAGGGTGATATTATACGCAAAACTTTCTAATTACTATTCTTAATATTGTAATATCATATTCACAATATTAAGTCACAACATTATATATGCAGCAGATTTAGGTTATTATATGATTTTATTATATAATATGCCAAAGCAATATTATTCGTTTGATGAGTATTCAGTAGACGAATCCGATGACGACCACTATTCATATGTGTCAGACAAAAGTGAAAAAACATACACACCTCAGTGTAGATGTAATAAATGTCATAAACTAAAACGAGATGAACCACCAAAATATCGACATAAGTGTGGGAAATGTGAACCACCAAAATATCGACATAAGTGTGGGAAATGTGAACCACCAAAAGATAGATACAAGTGTGGGAAATGTGAAAAATACAATAAGCATTCAAAACGTTCGGATAAACGCAGTTCAAAATCGGATTGCAGCACTGAAGAAAAATGTATTATTATTAAAATTAGACCATGTAAGTAATAATGCATAAATTAATACAAGTTTTACATGATTGTAATTTGTAACTAATTACTGTAATTACAAAGCATGTATGCTGTCGTTTAAATATTTAGCATAAACTATATTATATTCATACTATATATTTATATAGTATGACAGGTTGTGATGATTCATATTGTACGTGTGACGAGCATTCACATAAGGAATGTAATTATTGTTATTCGAAAAAAAAACGCACTAATGGATGCAAGAAGGTTGTAAAAGTTGGTAAATACGGACGTGATGGCAAGGATGGCAAAGATGGAGAAGATGGAAAAGATGGTAAATCTGGGAGAGATGGGTGTGATGGAGAAGACGGAATTGATGGAATTGATGGACGCGATGGAATTGACGGACGTGATGGCAAGGACGGCAAAGATGGAGAAGATGGTCGCGATGGACGCGACGGCAAAGATGGGTGTGATGGGGAAGATGGCAAAGACGGACATGATGGACGCGACGGAAATGATGGAAAAGATGGAATAGATGGTAAAAATGGATGTAATGGACGCGACGGGTGTGATGGAGATACTGGTCCAATCGGACGTCAGGGACCAGAAGGCGAAGAAGGTCCAGATGGACCAACCGGGTCAAGAGGACGAGACGGACGAGACGGATGTGATGGTCGCGATGGATGTGACGGACATGATGGAGATACGGGACGCACTGGTGAAAAGGGAGATGAAGGACCTACTGGCGAAAATGGTGAAATCGGTCCTACAGGTCATTGTGGTGAACCCGGATGTCCTGGTGAAAAAGGAGATACAGGTCCATCTGGTGAAAAAGGAGATACCGGTCCCTCTGGTGAAAATGGTGACACTGGACCAACCGGACATTGTGGAGAACCCGGTTGTGATGGACCTACTGGTGAGAAAGGAGATACTGGGTCAACTGGGCCTACTGGCGATAACGGAGATACCGGTCCTACCGGTGAGAATGGGGCAACTGGGTCAACTGGACCTACGGGTGAGAATGGTGCTACTGGGTCAATCGGTCCTACTGGCGAGAATGGTGACACTGGACCTACGGGCGAGGTGGGTCCTACAGGTGAAAAGGGGAATTCTGGCCCTACTGGCCCCAGTTTTGCGTCTAATTTTGCTGATTTTTACGGACAAATGAGTCAAGGTGGGGTAAATGATAATCCGGATGACGTTGGACCCGGAGAGTCCGTGAATTTTCCTAACCCACCCGTTAATCCATTTGGTATAATACAACGTAAAGAAGGTACCAGTCCCAATGAGTTCACGTTGCCTCCAGATTGTATTTTTGAAATTACATTTCAAGTAACAACTGATAATACGGGGGAATTAATAGTTGTATTGAATGGAAATGAGCTCGTTCAAACGGTAGTCGGTATGTCAGGTGGAGGAAGTCTTGTTGGGATGTCAATTATTACTACACCAAGTGGGTCGGAATCCATATTAAGTATAAATAACCCAGTTGGATCCCCTCCTGGAGGATTAAAAATAGACGAATCATCTGGTTCGTTAGCACAACCATTAACGTGTCATTTAATCATCAAAAAAATAGGATTTTAGTTTGAATATCAGTATTATATTTTTACTTGTTGTATGAAAATATAATATTATATGAGAATTACATCTCAATTTTAAATTTACCATCTACCTTTACCAGTTTTCCAACGCGTTTAGGTTCCATATTGGGATTAATTAGAGCATTGTTATAACTAGTATAATCATATAATTCCATGGTATCCTTTTTTAATGCGTAGTCGTTACCTTGAATATTCACCTTCTGTGCGTCCCATTGTAATTTTGCTACATCTAACCCTTCTTTTTGCATCTTATCCATTTCAAATGAAGGGTATGATGAATAAACATTCGATTCTATTTTACCATATCCATAACACACCATTTGATTGTCGTTTGACTTCGCTGTTCTCGCATAAATATTACAATCTATAGCAGTCTCTTTCACCGCTTGTAAAATTTGGTTATTAATGCGTTGTTTTATGCTCGCTATCTCATATAGGGTTTCGTCAGTTGTAACTGGGGTTGCTTTGTCTATACGACTAACATCGCGAATTCGCATTTCAATATTGTTATCATCAGTTTTTTGCTCGTTACTGAAGGTAGTTACATATAAATATACCTTAACTGTACGTAACTCTTCTGGTAAATCTTGATGACTACAAATACGTCTGGCGCGTCCGACAACTTGGTCTGGTCGAACCATATGCCAATATGGCTCTGTCACATGGACGTATCGTGTATTCTTTAAATTAATGCCTTCCGCGCCCGATGAAGTAATCATAAAGATTTTTATCACGTCACCATACATATTGTTTTCATGTTGTTCTCTCAATTTATTAGCAATATTCACTGGAACAAGGTCCCAAGCACCATTGTATACATTACGTATTATTTCTCTTTCCTCCTGGGTTTCAGTGCCTGTATATAAAACAAATTTCGGTTTTCCGTCGTCTTTCGCATCATCTATTATTTCCCAATCATCAGCACTTTTTCGTATTTTAAATTCCCCAAACCCATTTGCTAACAAAATTAAACGCAGAATACCTATGCCTTCCATCGTTCTAAAGTGGCTATAAATCAGATGTGACCCTATATTATCCGGGTTTGTCAAATTCTCTAATATCTGTAAAAACTTAGGACTTGATTGTTGTAACATATCTCCAGTCAAATATTTTGATTTACCGGTATCATTGTCAATTGTATTTAATTTTAATAGGGCATTTTCTATACGTTTCGCATAGTTTTCAGTATCTATCATAGAATCAGCATCAACATTATCATCTATATTCGCATATGGATCAGTTTCTTGTATAGCTGCGTCTGAAACTACATCCATGTCATTTTCAGTCATTTTCTCAATATTCTTAGTAGGAATAGGGCGTTCAATTTCATCGGGAAATACAAAATTACAAGCCGCACGAGAGAAGATTCTATATGTAGATGAGATGCTAAACAAATCGTCTTGGTTCTGTTGTTTCTTTTTCTGTTTTTTAGCTGCCTTTTCTCTGTCTGCCTCTTCTTTGCGAATCTTGGTATAAATGCTAAATTGATGGTCGGTCATTTCGTTATACACAATGTGATAATTGTCTCCAGTTTCAGTAGTAACATAGGATGGTAATAAATTTTCTTGTGCGCTTCTAAAATACGAGGTTAGTCCTAATATGCGCCGTTGAAACAAATTCACATTTTGTGCCTGTTCCGTATCTTCATTTACAAATGTTTTCAAGAAATCTTCTTTCACGTCAGGAAGACACTTATTCAACTGAATTTCGATTGTTTTTTCTTGCACGTCTAGCCCATTCTTATCTAATATATGTAATACCTTTTTCAAGAAGTCAGAGTCATTTAGATTACCACTTTCATCTAACTTTACTCCATCATACCGTTGAAAACTTTCACCAGGTGCACCTCCTTTAATTTTACGGGTTTTTGGTTTATCAGCAACAACGCGTTTTTGAGTACCCTTTAATGCTCCTCTTTTCTTTGTGTTGACAAACCCAAATGGATTACGCGTAATTGTCAACTTATTGCCGCTGTATTCTACAAAATCGTGAGTCTTTAATCCTGCCTTATCAAACATATCTAATATGGCAGTTGTGTCTACCTTTTGAGATGTCTTGACATTAACCGTCATATTCCATGTTTTTATGTATCCACGTAAAATATTGTATAAAATGCCGATTTCATTTGTGTAATTAATAATAGGAGTTCCTGTTAATAATACAATTCTTACATTGGTAGCTTTCATTAAGTAATCATACAGAATATAGGAAATCGAATTCTTTTGTTTGATTTTATTTACGATTCTGCTTACAAAATTGTGAGCTTCGTCTATAACAACTACTGAATTGTCAAATGGGTTTCGTGTCTGGTTATCAGTTAACTTGTTCAATATGTTCATATTCAATCCATTATAATTAATATCCTTGTATTTTGAACGGATCATTTCATTCAATTGTAAATCAACTGCCGTTTTTTCATCGGAAGATAACTCAGAAAAATTGGGGTCTTTATTTACATTTACTAACCAAGCACCTTTATTTTTACGAACATTATCAATCGGCAATGATAATGCTTTTGATAATACAGTCAAATATTCAGGATTCCCCTCAATTGAAATAAACTCCCAATATTGGTTCTTTTTGTATAAGTCATCGCCACATTTCTTCATTTCACTGAAAAAATTCATTTTCAATGATGCTGGAGTTAGAACAAATACTTGCTTGTTACTTTTCATACCTTCAGCAATCGCAATAGAAGTACATGTTTTACCAGAACCAAGTCCATGATATAACAGTAATCCACGATATGGAGTGTATATATTTAAATAATCGCGAACAATTCTCTGATGAGATAATAGTGAAAATTCGTCAGACGCCCCTCTAGAATCACAACTCACAGATTCAGACGAATCAAGTAACTCTTGTTCTCGGGGTTGAAGAATTTTGTTTAATTTTTGAATAAACAATTTACGGTTATTCATATAATATGGTGGGGCAATGATTATGTTCTTCTCACGTTCTTTGGGTAATCTATCGGCGACAGTTTGGGTACGTATAATAGCAGTGGTTAAATCCACTTTCGCAAGTTCGTCCGGGTTTTCTATTATTATTTTCTTTGGTTTTCTTCCGCGTTTTTTTGTTTCTTTGATTATTTCATCCACAGTTTCTTCTTGAACCTCTTCTACAAATTTAGCGGGTTCTTCTAATTCAGTTAATTGTGTGATAGTCTGAATTTCTTCTTCTTGTAACATAATTGTCTCTTTTTGAGAGGGGATATCAAACATTTCTTCCTCGCGTTCTTCTTCTACATTTTCCTCTTCGAACGGCATATTCTCCGTTATTACAATGTCTGAGCTCAACTTACTTGGAACTTGTTTGTTGATTATTTCAGGTTCAGGAAGATCTTTCGGAACATACAAGTTTTTATTAATGTCACTTGGGCGCGGCTTTACCGCAAATACATCTTGTTTTCGTAATTTATCCAGAATTATATCGCGGTTCACGGTAGAACTACGGCGTTTATCTAAAATGGTAAATGTTTTAGATACTAATGGTTCATCTCCTTTAAGTTTTTCAATATCCTCTACAGAATTAGAATCGGGTATTTGTTGTCTATTGTTAAACCGTATTTTTATTTCTTCTTGGGTATTTGGCATTACCTTTGTTTGTAATAGTTCTAAATATGTATTTGGAATACTCATCCCCGTATATATGTATATAGTAACATTACAAATTATATTTATTTTGTTTTTGAATCAAAGTAAATAAATATTAAAAATTGTTTAATTTACGAATAGCATCTTCACATGAAATTTGTTCTGCCTTTTTCTTTATCTTATGAATACCTTCTCCCATAAATACAAAAATACGGTTATGTTGGGACATATGTTGATGAATATCCATATACTTGTTAAAATCCATAATCGATATGGATTGATTTAGTTTTACGCTATGAATAGGTTGTCCCAGACATAAGTACACACCCATATGATATCCGGTATCGGGATTATGTTCTTTTACTTCCATATAGTGAGGTGTTACTTTGAACTCTTTCTGAATTTTTACTTGCAAAATATTTTTGTAGTTGTCGTCATTCTTAATTAAACTGATCCAATCGACATGCTTCTCAAATACAGATTCAACAAATACCTGTACCATTTGATATCCTGGTCCAGTAACAAAAATATCTTTAAACCAATTTTCATCATCGGATACCGATATTTTGTTGAAATCTAAAAACATTGCTCCGATAAATGATTCAAATAAACATCCTAATTTCTTTAGATTCGTTCTGGTTTGCTTTGTTTCCGCATGTTTAGATAAAATTAACCATTTATGTAATCCCATTTCATATGCTATTCTACCAATTGCTTCATTTTTTACAAGAGCAATCTTCTTTTCTGTCATGAACCCTTCATTCTCCTTTGGAAACCTTCTATATAGATAGAACTTTGTAATACACTCTAATACTCCATCTCCTACAAATTCTAATCTTTCATTCGATTTTGTATACAAGGGCAAGCAATCCTCTGGCTTAGGAACAATCGTAATATTATTATATTCATTTTCCATATCAGGACGTTTAGTATAAGAACGATGTACGAATGCGCGTTTGTATAGCATCGAATTATAAATGTTGGCGTTTATTCCATAATTTGATAACATGCCTTTAATTTCGTCGTCCGTAATCACTTTATTTACAGAATTATACGGGTCGAATACATATGTTTCTACTCCATTGACATTCTTTTCAACTCGGATATCTTCGTCTGTATTCATTTTATTCTTAACGTTAATAAAATGAATGTTATAACAATATACGTTACGATAGGTTTATATGGTTTTAATATATTATATTACGGGGGTAATATAATATTTAGTAAATATATAAAATATGGTATTAAGTGGTTCTAAACGAACAACATACATGTCAAGTATTGTTAACCAAAACTCAGGGGGAGGACCCAAGAAGGCTGGTCTTCCTTATCAAATTGGACGTCAAGCATCTGTCAGTGTTGCTTTCAGAAATACCTCTCAAAATTTAACCTTCTTACGTGGAAGACGCGCAGTGTTAGAGCAGATACTTATGTTTGCTACTCAACGCTTAGCTAAGACGACAGCTATTAGAGACGCTGCTGATGCATTAGTCACTGCTAACATTGCTACTGCTACTGCTTTATCTAATGTTACTGTCGCATTAGGTGACAATGATGTTGCCATTACTGGTATGATAACCACATTGGATGTCTCTACTAAAAAGAGTACTTCAGATAGTGACGCATCCACCGCTGCAGCTGAAGGCGCAACACAACAACAGATAGATGATGCCGCCGCATCGTTAGACGCATACACTGTCGCAAAGACTGCCGCCGATGCGTTACAAGCCATTATTGACGCACGTGCTTCTGCTGCTACTGCATCTGGCAATGTTTCAACTGAGGTAGGTAAGGAGTCTGACGCATCAACTGCTCTTGGCAACTATACCCCCGCTGTATAAATAATTGGATGCGTTTATAGTATATTTAATAAATAACAAATAAAAATATTTAGTAAATATATAATTATGGTATTAAGTGCTACTAAAAGAGTGTCGGCTACGGCCAGTCTTACAAATCAAAGTTCTGCGGGTGGAAGTAAGAAAGCAGGTCTCCCCCACCAAGTTGGAAAAGACGCATACGCCGCAATTCACATTGGTGGAGCTAGTGCTTTAGGAGTTCGTTTCGCAAGTTACGGATTAAAGAAAGTTGCTACAACTGCTAATCCCAACGTTAAGGTTTCCCGTCCTATCGGCATTAGTCCTATGGCTTGGCATTAAATAACCTTTTTTAAAACAATATAATAATTCTTATACACTTATTATATTCTTACCATGAAGATAATTGTGGATGAACGAGAACGTGCATTATATGATAGACTAGACGCACGACTTAGTAGTTTAAAAACTCCATCATTCGCTATTTTAGAAAAAAAAGTACTTCCACTTGGTGATATTCTGATTGAAACGGATGAAGGAAAAAAGGTGATGCTAATAGAGCGTAAAACATATACGGATTTGTTAGCCTCCATTAAAGATGGTCGATATGAAGAACAATCGTATCGACTAATACATTCAGGTGGATATCCTCTGCATTCTGTAGTGTATTTGTTAGAAGGATTATTTTCACAATTAAGAACCCCCCTCGAGAAGAAAATCGTGTATTCTTCAATGACATCCTTACATTTTTTCAAAGGATTTAGTTTGCATAAAACATCTACCGTAGATGAAACTGCGGAATGGTTAATTTATACCGCGGATAAGATAGAACGTGAATTTGGCAAAGGACGTATTCCATACTACTTAACCCAATCTTTTGCGGGCACATTGCGACTGAGAGACCAAGAGACATCTGAGACACCAAATGAAGAACCCAGTCAGAGTGATTATTGTTCGGTAGTAAAAAAAATAAAGAAAGAAAACGTAACCCCCGAGAATATTGGCGAAATTATATTGTGTCAAATCCCGGGCATAAGTTCAGTAACCGCAATTGCGATTATGCAGAACTTCACGTCGTTTAACCATTTTATACAAGAATTACAATCAAATCCACAATGTATAGATGCGTTAACTGTAACGTCTAACGGAAAAGTTCGTAAGATTAGCAAAACTTCTCTGGAAAATATACGCCAATATTTGTTGTATACCAAGCCAGTAACTGAAACGGAACCTACTCCTTCCACCGTATAATTATATGTTACGTTTATGAAACGTATAATTAAAGAATATCAACTGGTGTCTCTCTATTAGATGGTAATCCAGGAATAAATGAAGTGTTTACGGTTCGACCAAAAACGGGTTTCGTTATTTCTCTATCTTCATATTTACCCGATTTTACTGCGGTTCTGGTGTATTCGATTCCTCCCCAATTCGGATCCATTGGGTTATCACTATTACCGGATTGTTTAGTAGAATCATGTATAGCGTCTAAATTAGTATAGATCCCTACATATTGTCCTTCTGGGTCAAAACCGGCATAATTGTTCTCATTGTATGGATAGTTCATACGATTAGCATCCGATATCTCTACAACTTCCTGGTTGGTCATAGGTAAACCGCCCTGTAAGTCAAATGGACTTGGACGCATACGATAATTGTTCTCTCCTTGTGTATTAACCTCTTCTTGTAAATATAAAACAGGGCACTGAACTCCTTTCTTTTCTTGACTTCGTACAAAGTTAATATAATCATCTAAACTTTTAAATAGAATAGGGTTACTTCCTTCACTGACAGGTTGTTTGGTATTATAAAGTGCTAAAGATTGTCCTTTCTTTACTAACATATCGGGGCATCCAGGTTGTTGTGGGGATTCCATGTTCTCAATTTCATTATTTTCATTTGTAATAGGTGGATCAAAATACATGGTAGCAAACAATCCAATAACAAATACTATCAATAAGAAGATTATTGTGAATAGTTGAGTATTTTTCATAATTATTATAATATATATTAGGAATAGATGATATTCAACCGGTTTTTTCTATTCCTAATATATAATGGCACCAGTTAAACCAACTAAAACTGCTAAAAAGAAAACTGCTAAAAATAAAACTGCTAAAAAGAGTAGAAAAACAAAGGCAAAATCCAACAATAAAAAGGAATCTAAGAACAAAACTAAGAAACCAACAACTACACAAACCGCAATTGTTCTCGTTTATGCGGATTGGTGCACTCATTGTAATGCGATGAAACCAGACTGGAATAACATGAAAACACGATTAGGGGCGAATATGGAGACAATCGAAATTGAAGATTCGGATTTTGATAAAGACCAGAAGATTAGAGATATTGAAGAACATAAATTAAACGGAGAACATCTTGACATTCTTGGATACCCAACAATGTTTAAAATACATAACGGTCATGTGGATTACTATGGAGGTAGCCGAACGTTAGATGCGATGACCGAATGGGCGACGACCACAAAGGGAGGATATATCAAATCCAAATTAAAAGCGACAAATAGAAGCATTCGACATAAATCACCCCGTTAAATTTACACTATGTATCACATAATGTAAAAATTGAATAATTCCATATATAAATTGTTATTAATAAAAAATCTAAAACCAAGGGGTATATATTAATTAGTAGGTACTATCATACGTAAATATGTCATCCAAAACAGTGAAAAAGATGGGTATCCGAAAATCATTTCGGTTGTTCGATTTCAATGTGTATGATGAAGAGAAATCTGCATCGGCGGATGACGGGGATAGTGATGGTTCAAATGAAAACAAATATCGACCAATGAAGGATGAAAAATCATTCATCATACAAATGTTCGGTGTAAACGAAAAGGGAGAGACATGTTGTTTGTACGTTGAAGATTACACCCCATTCTTCTTTGTAAAGGTTGGTGACAATTGGACGGAATATGATAAACGTTGCTTTGTTGACGAGTTGAAGAAAAAGGTTGGAAAAATGTTTCAAGACTCTATGATATCAGCAACGCTCGTAGACCATCATAAGCTATATGGATTCTCTGGTGGAGGAAAGCACAAATTTATAAAACTAGTTTTCAAAAATACAACCAGTATGAATAAAACGAAAAATTTATGGTTTGATTATATAGTTGATAAGCATACTGGTGAAAATATTCGCAGACGTACAAACTTGGTATATAAGAAGATTGAGATTGAATTGTATGAGAGCAACATACCCCCATTATTGAGATATTTTCATGTCAACTCAATAAGCCCATCGGGTTGGGTTTCATTTAATACGTCGCGTATGATAAAGCCGACAGTTTCGACTACTACATGCAAGTATGAATATAAATGTTCGTTAAAGGACATCAAACCTATGCCCGAAAAGGAGACGCGCGTTCCATTTAAAATATGCAGTTTTGATATTGAAGCAAGTAGTTCTCATGGTGACTTTCCTATCCCAGTTAAAACATACAAACGATTTGCTGCGAACTTAGTTGATGCGTTCCTTCAACAATTAAAGTTTTTAGATAAGACAAATAGTATAGTATTAATGCAAAAATGTATAATGGCTGCGTTTGGGTTTAGTAAGTTTGATGATATTGATTTGGTTTATCCAAAGTCAAAGGTTACAAAAGACTATATCCAGGATAAGATTGACGCCCTTTCAAAAATTCCAATAGAGAAAGCAAAGGACGACCTTTCAACTGATGAAAGCTTAAAGATACTTCAAATTGACCGCGTATTTGATAAGATAAACCAAGATTACCAAACACAAGGTGTCGGGGGGGACAGCGACGAGATGGCACAAACCGATAATGGCGAAGGTGGGGCTTACGCATATAAACATTACGAAAAGAAAGTAAAAGCAAATAAAAAGTTTACCATAATAGACGTACTACTTAGTGACAAATATGATCGTGAAGAAAAAATTCAATTGACAAACGAAGTAATCACATTAATGTTTCCTCCACTTGAAGGTGATAAAGTTACATTTATCGGTTCTACATTTATGAAATATGGCGAAGTTGAACCATATATGAATCATTGTATTGTTCTTGGTAGTTGTGATGCCGTAGATGGTACTATTATTGAAACAGCAAAGACAGAGAAAGACGTATTGTTACAGTGGGCGAATCTAATTCAAAATGAAAATCCAGATATTATGATTGGATACAACATATTTGGGTTTGATTATGAGTTCTTGTTTCGCAGAGCACAAGAGAATAAATGTGAGCGTGATTTCTTAAAATTATCGCGCAAAATCAATGAAATGTGCGCGAAGGAAGATAGGAATACCAGAGAATTAAATATTGAGAACACCAAAATGCAAATCGCAAGTGGAGATTACGATTTAAGGTATTTCAAAATGACAGGCAGATTACAAATTGATATGTATGCGTATTTCAGACGTGATTTTAATTTGGGTTCATATAAACTGGACGATGTTGCCGGTCAATATATTAGTGATAGTATCAAAAAAGTAGTATGTTGTTCCCATCCAGAATATGGTGATGTTACCGAACTCTATAGTAAGAATTTGTCCGGTCTACATAAACATGATTTTATTCATATTGAATTTAGTGGGGTCACTACAAATTACTACAAAAACGGACAAAAGTTCAAGGTTTTAAATATTGACTTTGGAAGAGAAGTTACTGAAAACGACAAAACGAATACATTTAATGTGATTATGATAGCAAACCACGAACGCGAAATTGAAAACAACAAATCACTCAAATGGGGAACCGCTAAAGATGATGTAACACCCCAAGATATTTTCAGATTAGCAAATGGTTCATCAAGTGACAGAGCAATTGTCGCGAAGTATTGCGTTCAAGATTGTAATCTCGTCCATCATCTAATGAATAAAATAGATGTTATTACTGGATATACAGAGATGGCAAGTATTTGTAGTGTTCCTATTAACTTCTTAATATTCAGGGGACAGGGCATCAAGCTAACCAGTTATGTTGCTAAAAAATGCCGTGAAAAGGACACACTTATGCCGGATTTGGAAAAGACATACAAGGAAGAAGGATATGAAGGTGCGATTGTTCTTCCACCAAAATGTTCCATGTATATGGATAACCCAGTAGCATGTGTAGATTATTCTTCATTGTATCCATCGTCAATGATTAGTCAGAATTATTCCCACGATAGTAAGGTATGGACGAAGACGTATGATTTAGATGATAATTTAATACACATTACAGGTGATCGTGATAAAGATGGCAATTTCATATACGACAACTTACCGAATTATCAATATATTGATATTGACTATGATAATTACGAGTATTTGAGAAACCCCAAAAATCCGTTATCGCGAAAAGTAAAGACGAAAGTTGGGCGTATGACGTGTAGGTGGGCTCAGTTACCAGATAATCAAAAGTCTATTATGCCTTCTATCTTGGAAGAGTTATTAAAGGCCAGAAAGGACACCCGTCAAATGATAAAGACGGAGACCGACCCGTTTATACAGAATATCCTTGACAAAAGACAACTTGGATATAAAGTAACTGCTAATTCATTATACGGACAATGTGGGGCAAGGACATCTACGTTTTATGAAAAAGATGTCGCTGCTTCTACTACAGCAACCGGACGTATGATGATTATGTATGCTAGACGAATGATCGAAGAGATCTATGGTGACTTAGTGTACGATACCAAATGTCACGGTCCAATGAGATGTCGTGCTGAATATATTTATGGCGATACAGACTCCGTATTTTACACATTAAATCTGGAAGACCCAGAAACAGGGGAAAAAATTCGGGGGAAAAAAGCACTAGAGGGTACAATTGAAATATCAAAGGACATTGAAGTTGTATGCAGTAATTACCTGAAACCACCTATGTTCTTAGAGTATGAGAAGACACTTATGCCTTTCATCTTGCTTTCTAAAAAGAGATACGTTGGTATATTATATGAAGATGACCCAAATAAAGGTTACTTGAAATACATGGGATTATCGATTAAACGTCGCGATTCATGTGACTATTTAAAAGATGTATATGGAGACATATTAAATATTCTAATGAAAGATAATAAGGTAGAAGATGCGATTAAGTATTTAGAAACTGCTTTACAAAATTTAGTTGATGGTAATGTCAGTATGGATAAACTTATGATTACAAAGGCACTAAAAGGGTATTATAAATGTCCGAATCAAATAGGTCATAATGTATTGGCTAACCGTATAGGACAACGTGACCCTGGAAATAAACCCAAACCAGGAGACAGAATGAAATTTGTGTTTGTGGTTAATGACAAACCAAAAGCGTTAATGGGAGATAAAATAGAAACTCCAGAATATATTGTAGATAATAAGTTGCAGATTGATTATACTCACTATATCACAAATCAGTTAATGAAACCGCTACAGCAACTATTCGGATTAGCATTGGAGCAAATCTGGACTATGCAAAATAAACAGTCAGCAATCAAAACATTTAATAGAGACTTACAAAAATTAGAAAATGAAGGACATGACTTAGAAACATTTATGAAGAAAAAAGAAAAAATGTGTAGTGCGAAGATTAAGATTCTATTATTTGATAAAGTTCTTAGCAAAATATACAATACAAAAAATCGAATTCAAACATTAGATACGTTCTTTACTAGACCAAAGTAATAGATAACCCATTTATATGTAAAAATGTAATATATATGTCATATATTGCATTTTTTTACTTGTCATTTGTTATACGACTTCGTCGTCCTCGTCATATTCATTCTCGTACGTACTTGTTATTGTGATTGGTATGTCAAATCTAAATATTGGGTTTTGTGAAGGGTCACTAGTACTAGTTTGTAATTGTTCTTGCCATGCCTGAGCCAACAAATTGGTGAGTTCGGTCGTTATCTGCGTTGTTATGTCGGCTTCGGTTTCCTCTATAATTGTATTTGACACATCAGTCGCATTATTAGATACATCAGTCGCATTATTAGATACATCAGTCGCATTATTTGTATATTCGCGTATGTCATATCTACAAACGGGACACCTAACATTTAATCTAAACCAATTATTTATGGCGTCTTCACGAAACATATGTTCGCAATGGCGTATTCGCGAAACTCGATCACCTGCGATAAATTCTTCCATTGTAATGGGGCATCTACTGTTTGGTTGTATTCTATTTTCATTATAATTAAATACCTCTACAGCGTTGTCTATTTCGAGTTGGGTTGGGGAAACTATCACGTCATTGTAGTACCTGCGTGTGCCTGCGCTTATAGGGAACGTAAATATATTTGAAAATAAAGATTCTGGAGAAGTAAATGTGGACGATTGGGCGGTTCCATATGTATTTTGAGTTTCCACGTTCGCGTTACGTCGCACATTAGTATTTCCATAACGAGTGGGTCGAATAGGAGTAGTCGGCATTGTACCAGGAGATAAATTTTGTTGTTCGGTCAATGCCTGTGCGCGTATTGTACGAATATCGTGTCGGCAATCATTCGCAGTTGATAAAAATCTTGTTATATTTTGATTATACGTATTTATGGAAGTGTTATATCCAATCATCACATCTCGCATACTTTGTGTTAAATTCCGATACATATATGTTAAATCATTAATAGAGCGTTGGTTGTTTTCTAAATCATTAGTAGGTATACCAGGTTGGGTATAATTAACCGAATTTGGTGGTCCACTGTTATTCATATTAATTATATTTATAATAAAAGGTGTAAAGGAATGTCTATATACCTTTTATTATAATGGATTTAACTAAATATGAAGATAAGGGAATAACTGGTATGGAAAATTTAGGAAATACTTGTTTTTTAAACGCATGTATGCAAATGATAAATCATACATATGAATTAAATGAGTTTCTTGATTCAAGTAAGTATAAGGAATGTCTGAAAACAGACATAGTTGAAAGTCAAGCTACCATATCATGGGACGAATTAAGAAAAGTAATGTGGAGTGGGAATGGGGTAGTACGACCAAAAAAATTCATTCATGTTATGCATGACCTTGCTAATAAAAAGGGAAAGGAGTTATTTTCAGGTTATACACAAAACGATATGCCTGAATTTTTTATGTTTATTATAGAATGCATGCATACTAGTATTTCTCGCAGTGTAAAAATGAAAATATCAGGCAATGTCGCAAATGTAACAGATAAGCTTGCCGTAGAGTGTTATAAACTGCTTCAGGATTTATATAATAATGAGTATTCTGAAATTGTTGATCTATATTATGGTATTTATGTAAATCAAATAACCGATTTGGATGGCAAAAAATCTCTGGTTTTAAAACCCGAATCGTATTTTATATTAGATTTACCTATTATTGAAGGAAATACAATAAAAACATCATTATACGACTGCATCAATTCATTTGTAAAACCAGATATTCTCCAAGGAGATAACGCATGGTTTAACGAAGAAACAAACGAAAAGCAAGATGTTAAAAAAAACGTCGTTTTCTGGAACTTTCCAAAAATATTAGTTATTGTATTGAAAAGGTTTACTCCTGATGGGCGACGTAAAATAAACACAAAAATAGATTTTCCGGTTGATAATCTTGACTTATCTAAGTATGTGCTTGGATATAATCCAAAATCATACATATATGACCTATATGGTGTATGTAATCACAATGGAGGCACGAATGGAGGTCACTATACTGCGTTTGTTAAACATGCTAGTAATAAATGGATCCATTTCAATGATAATGTAATAGAACAGGTGGAAGACCCTTCAACTGTTGTTACATCGATGGCATATTGTCTATTCTATCGTAAAAAAAATAACTAAATATAATATAAAACATGTTCGGTAATAACAATAAAAATCCATTAACACATTTAAGAGAAATGTTCGCGAATCCGGATGAAAATACTCAAGCAAATAATGATAATCAATACCCTATAGATACCCAAGGACAATCAGATGATACCACTGAGGAAACATCTGATATCATTGACGAATCTACGGATATCATTGAAGAAACAGTTGATACTACTGACGGACCCGCTGATACCACAGAAGAACCATCGGATACTACTACAGAGTCCACTCAATTAAAAGATGTTGCGAATCAGTATCTTACTTCGTCTAATATGTTCTTGTTAATATGGTTTTTAGCAATCTACATTGTCGTATATTATGTTTTAGGAACGTTTTTTAATAAGGGAAGAGAACCTGCCGAATTCCAACAGAATTTAGGTAGAACGCTAGATTTCATTTTCTTTGTAAGTGTTTTCATTTTCGCTGTTTCATATTATACTTCCAAGTCTAAACAACAAATTACCGATGATATGATTGTTCTATATGATAATATATTGCTCTTTTTAGAAGATTCTAATAATCTCGTTGCCATTCCATTGTTTATTGTGTCTCTTTACATTGTGGTTTATCTATTCAGGCTTCCAATGTCTTCGTCAACCAAACCATTCTTTGTGTCATTAATAGAAGGTACGGCATGGATTAGTTTACTGTTAAACGCAATTACGACATTTATACAAAAAACGTTTGATATTAACATTATTGATTATTTGAGAACAGGCAAAGCAGAAACGGTAGAGGAAAAGGAAGAAACCCACGAATTACCGATAATATCTGACGAAGTGTTTAATGTGTCTAATAATAAATATTCATATGAAGACGCACAAGCTGTATGTGGTTCTCTTGATGCTAAATTAGCAACATACGACCAAATTGAAGCAGCATATAATAATGGGGCAGAATGGTGCAACTATGGTTGGTCTGACGGACAAATGGCTTTTTTCCCCACACAAAAAGGAACTTGGGATAAATTACAAAAATTTCCTAAGAAGAAGAATAACTGTGGTCGCCCAGGTGTAAATGGAGGTTATATTGACAATCCATATGTCAAGTTTGGTGTAAACTGTTACGGTAAGAAACCAACCCCAACTGAAAATGATACAAAACGATTTGAAACTCAACAATCACACCCAATTCCGCTTACAGCTGAGGACAAAGAGTTACAAGAAAAAATAGAATATTGGAAGAAGAACCCTGAAAAATTACAATTAAATTCTTTCAATAATAATAACTGGTCTCGTTTTTAGAATATTTGTTCGTAATATTATCTAAATTATAAAGAATCTATAATTTAGATATGATATACCCTAATATAATACAATATTTATACGAAAGTCCTGTAAAATGGGTTTTACTGTTTTTACATTGGGTAATGTTCTCGTTGCCACTAATTATTACTCTTATGACAAATGATTTATCTATTTTAGTAATGATTAATATGATGTTATTTATGATTCTGACAATGAATATTATATATCAAGATTGTCCTATAACAATTATGGAATCATTGTATTTAGATGGTAACATGATAACCACAATAACATCGCCATATACACCATCATATAGTAAATTAACACCAAGCGACCAAACCCTCCAATGTTTATTTGTAGGTATACTGGTTGTGACCAGTAAAATATTATTGGTATTAGCGAAACATACATTTGTAGAATATATCGGTAGTTGATATAGCCGAAATATCTAATTAAGGTTTCTTATTTTTTCGTGTCTTAGCTTTGTCATTATTATGTTTTACCTTACCAAATAACTCAGTAAAGATTTTATCATCTATTATTTCATTATTATTTATCATTTTTATATTAGACAATTGAGAACATCCACCATAAAGTGTGGTTGGATCTACAGATAACCCAATTGGAACGACTAACCCATCAAACCTAGAAGTTCCTATATCATTAGAACCTCCTAACATTGAATGTATATTGTTCTCAATATTTATTAAATTGTTTATAGGGTATCCTCCAGTTACGTTATCCCCTGTTATATCTTTTCTGAATATGTAATTTTGAAAATCAGATGCATCTATTTTAAACATTCTATATAATAATAGCTATATTTATAATTTCGTCATACTACGTTTAATATCTTGTGATATGTGGATTTCTCTCTTCTCTTTCAAATATTTGATTATATATTCTACATGATTTTTGTCCTTTATAATTTCATTTAAGCATTTTTCTACATAGGTAAACGTTAATGGTTTATAGTCCTTTTTGTCATACATGCGAAGTTCTCCATTACTAATACCAATATTGGTTGTTATGTTGTTCGTTTTCATGTAATCACATATATTCGTAGTAACTTTCGTTTTCAGTTCTCGTATTTGTTTTGTCTTCTCGTTAATAAGTTGTAATTTTTGGTCTAAAATAACCCAATTTTTTACATTTTCGATTAACATTTCTCGTTCGTTTTTATTCGAATATACTGTCAGGCTTTGATTATTGTTAGTAATATTATCCATTTCTAATATTACTAAATGAGTTTTTAATTGGTTTATACCTCGTCAATTGTATTTTCCTGATAATATATCTAATATATATTGTTCTCGCTGTCTATTGTTATAATCTACCTTTGCTCTTTTACGTATTGTTTTATTCATTCGTTTTTCCTTTGGTGTTCGTATTCTTTTAGCATTTTGGTTTATTTTTGACGGATAATAAAATTCATCTTCTGATTTTGGACTTTGTTCTCGTACTTCATTCGTATTATAAAATGATACCGATTTGGTTTTCTTTTTTTCTGTTTTAGGTGATGGAGGTTTATGTGATGGCGGTTTTGGTTTACTGGTGCCAATACCTCCACCTTTTTTTGAACGAGTCTTTGTGTTCTTTTTTATCTTATGTGTTTTTGTGTTCTTTTCCATCGTATATTATATTGATAATTTATTTATAACCTATCTATTTATTTTTTGTATATTTTAGCAGCGTCCTTCAATGCGGTTTTAAACATATAAACTGGGTTCTTTTGTTTATTCTTTCTGTATAATTCAACAACAAACGTAGTCCATGCGGATTTACCCTTCTTTTTCATAGTTTTACGTTTTTTGTTTGATGACTTTCGTCCCTTTTTTGTTGTCTTTTTAGATTTACGCCCTTTCTTGCCACCACCTGAAGCGGAACCACCTTCCTTGTCATCATCTTCATCTTCCTCTTCCTCAACATTTTCATCTTTTGCTTCTTGACTTTCCTCTTCTTTTACTTCATCTTTTGCTTCTTGACTTTCCTCTTCTTTTACTTCATCTTTTGCTTCTTGACTTTCCTCTTCTTTTACTTCATCTTTTGCTTCTTGACTTTCCTCTTCTTTTACTTCATCATTATCATTGTTCTTGGTACAAGTGTATCCAAACATTTTGATATCGCCGCCTTTATGTGTCGTTTTTTTAGAAGTACGTTTCTTATATGAACGTTTTTTTGTCGTATGGGATGTCATTATATTATAATATTACATTTTAATCTAGATATGATACCTTATTTGAATATCTTAACAACCGAAGTAATAAAAATAAATTTGCTAAAATGATGAAAATCAAAAATATATTATAAACAAAGATTATCCAAACGTATATATTCAACTCGTCGTATATTGTATTAAGTATCGGTTTTGCTATTTCCCGTAAATCGCGTTTTATATTCTCGTCTTGGAAAAATTCTATGCAACTATCTCGTAAACTTTTCATACATTTCGTAATACAAAAGTCAAAGAAATGAAACGATTATTTTAAACGTAAAACTAATGTTTAATGATGAAATTATAATAAAGACAACTAGACATACCAAATTATGATGGAACAGATTTACGATACGAATGAAAAGTTGCGGGATTTTGACTTTGAGAAGTTAGTGTTGTCAAAACCAACTCTTATTTCAGGAGCAAACTACTTTATCCGGTTTAAGAAGGACAATACTCCACTATATATACAGCCACCTACATGCCGTACACGCAATGGATTTGTAAAGAATGGAAGAAAATATTATACCGACCTCCTTTTTACAAATGAAGACGAATATATTATTCATTGGTTTGAAAAATTAGAAGAGTATTGCATTCAATATATTTATAATCATCGCGATACGTGGTTTGATGGCGACATGGAGAAGGCGGATATTGAAAACTATTTTACGTCACCGTTAAAAATTTACAAATCCGGCAAATTCTATTTGATACGAACAAATGTTCCTACTGCATTAGAAAAACCATCTATTAAAATATACGACGAAGATGAGAACATTGTAGACTTTACAACAATCACCGAGAACACGAAATTAATGAATGTGATTGAAGTTCAAGGTATCAAGTGCTCTGCTAGAAGTTTTCAAATAGAACTTGAAATGAAACAAGCATTATTACCCAGACCGGAAGAATTTAAACTATTTGATAAGTGCGTTATACAAACAAAATCCACAATTCAACCACCACATACAACTGTTTCGACAATTGAGTTAGATACTAGTGTCATACCTGATAATGTGACTGTAACTACTAACGATATTATCGCACATGACATTGTAAATGACGTGATCGATGATATTTCATCTAAGATAGAACAATCCGATATATTATTACCCGAATCTGATAACAGCGCAAATAATTTAGGAAAATTCACAGAAAACGACCATATTGATATTGATACTGATACAGTAAATTCGAATATGGATGAACCGGTAAAGAAAGTTATGATTGTAAATACAGATTCGACTGATATTGACAACACATTTAACAATACTGTAACTACAAATAATTTCGAAGATTCGATGGAAGAAGTAGTATTTACTTTAGAAGAGTTGCCTACTGGCGACAAATTAACATTAAAAGAACCAAATGAAGTATATTATCAAATGTATCGAGATGCCAGACAAAAAGCGAAAATGGCAAAAGAATTGGCATTATCTTCATATTTAGAGGCAAAGAATATTAAGAATACCTATATGTTGAATGATATCGATAGCGATACAAGTGATTTAGAGATTGACGATGAAAGTATAAATAGTGAAAATGAATATAATTAATCATGAATCATTATATTTTATATTTTAGCATTTTTACAATATGTCGGGAATATTTTTTATCAGCCGTTTATATAAACAAAATGTTTAAGGATATTCAACGTGGACTTGCTAAGTTTTTTTCACCAAAGATGTTGTTAGTATTAATCATATCTATAATCGCGATCTGGGGATTAATGTCATATAACGGACAAATGAAGATGGTGCGTGACATGATGGAGGATGGTACCAAAGAGATGGATGCGGAAGAGACAACTGAGCCTACTGCTACAACTGGTCCTAAACCTTCCACTGGTAAGACTGAGGCTGGATATGCTCTTCAGCCTGTAGCTAACCCTACCGATCTATTACCTACTGATAAGAATAGTGAGTGGAATGCATTAAATCCTACCAATGTTGATGATGAGGGTGTAAAGATGCCTGACCTTCTTGATGCTGGTTACCACATTGGTCTGGATACTGTCGGTCAATCCATGAGAAATGCTAACCTTCAACTTCGTTCTGACCCCGTTATCGCCAAGTCCGATATTGGCCCATGGAACCAGAGCACTATTGACGGTGATTCTACCCGTCAGCCTATGGAGATCGGAGGACGTGCTTAAGTATGGTTTTTGATATTATATTACAATTATTGTTATATAATATTTTTCAAGGTAAGTGTATTTTTATCACAAGAATATATAATGAAAAGTGAAGACATTTTAGGATATTTTATTATCGGGTTTATATTAAGCACAAGTTTCTATGTATACCGCGAAAATTACGAAAGTTTTCAATTGACATGCATTGTATCTTCTGTGGATGGTAATAAATATTGTGTCCGTGAAAGGGAAAATATAGAAAAAGCTGCGGATTTACTAGCAAAGATAACTGGGAAATGTAAGGCGTTGGTTACCTATACTGTCGACAAATATCCAGACAAAGAAAATGTGAAACGACTACATACTAATTTCAACCCAAAGAAAATTATGGAAACCCTCCCGACCAGTAGTTATACCGCATATAGTGAAAATAAAGGTGAAAAGGTTGCGTTTTGTTTAAATAAAGATAAACACGATAACGACCATTTAATTGACGAGAGCACGTTAACATTTGTGGCCATTCATGAATTGGCACATGTAATGACAAAATCAATAGGACATAAAACCGAATTTTGGAGCAATTTTAAATTTTTACTTGAATGTGCTAAGGAAGCTGGCATACATAATCCAGTTGATTACAAAAAAGAACCACAGAAATATTGTGGAATGAAAATACACGACAATCCATTTTATGATGCTTAATCATGTACGGTATCCTTTTGTTTTCTATTCATATATGCCTTCTTTCTGTACTCTTTTAATTTTTCCGGGTTTTCTTCTTTTAATCTCTCTATATATAGCTTTGCGTTTTGCTTAACCTTATCCTTATTATTTTCATAATACCGTTTATGTCTATCATTGTTTGTATATTTCGCAAGACGAGTTTTTAATGTATTTACCTGTTGTTGTAATGCGGTTATTTCATTATGTAATTCCTGAGTTGTAGGTGCATCCATTATAATATATATTATACTTCTTTTTATACTATTATTTTATTGAACTATCATTTTTCAATAAAATTTATTTTCATAATACCGTTTATGTTTATCATAGTTTGGGTCGTTTTGTGGATTTCTTTGTTCTTCTTTTGGATTTCTTTGTTTTTGTGGATTTCTTTGTTTTTGTGGATTTCTTTGTTCTTTTTTTGGATTTTCGTTTTCCTCCTTTTTTGCACATTCCAATTAAAACATCATTATCAACATAAGAAAGTTTGCTTACTTGAATCGCCACCTCAGCCTGACAGTGATTCGAACTCACTACATTTCCACCCAATCGTGTATTTAACGATGCGATTGGCATAGTTTTATTGGCATTTGTTGATTCAATGACAAATATTTGATGTTTTCCGTTGACTACTTCATCTAAGTATGATAATGGAACCA
>Ga0209302_10000120_pt1 | contig 49624 bp, 44 predicted proteins | sample ArcOceMetagenome_2_FD_187445 | JGI IMG/M metagenome (GOLD analysis project Ga0209302, IMG submission 187445) | Marine eukaryotic phytoplankton communities from Arctic Ocean - Arctic Ocean ARC135M Metagenome (SPAdes) (version 2) | ecosystem: Environmental > Aquatic > Marine > Oceanic | place...
CCCTCAAGTCTCTTACTTCGCGATCAAAGTCCGGCGTCTAAGCTGTAGCCATAAGTTCCAGGCGTGGCTTTTCAAAATGGTTCGGGCGCGGTCAATCTCGGCTTTGCGTAGCTCGAGGTTCTCGTTGGCGATATTGGAAAGGTCGTCGAGATTGTAGAGATAGACGTTCTCTAGCTTGCTCACTGTCGGGTCGATGTCGCGAGGCAGTGCCACGTCGATTAGGAAGAAGGGCCGCTCGGGGCGTTGCTTCAGTGCGGCCGCAAGCGTGTCACGGTCCAGAATTAATCCAGCGGCGGCGGTTGAGCTGATGACGATATCGAAGCGTTTGAGCTGAGCGGCGAAATCGCTTAGCTCAATGGCTGCACCGCCGAGGCTGTGGGCGAGGGTATGGGAGTTTTCGTAAGTGCGACTGGCGACGGTAATGTCGGCTACACCACGGCTTTTGAGTGATTGCGCGGTCTTTTCTGCGACGTCGCCACTGCCGATCAGTAGCACGCGGCTGTCGCGCAGGTGCCCAAAAATACGGTTAGCTAGATCGACCGCAACATTGCCGATACTGACTTGTCCACGAGTGATGCCAGTCTTAGTGCGGGCTGACTTGGCTGCTTGGAAGCTCTTCTCGAAGAGTCGGTTAAGGACGACGCCGGTGCATTTTGCTGCACGTGCATTGGCATAAGCGTTCTTCATCTGGCCGAGGATATCTGTCTCACCAACGATTTGAGAGTCGAGGCCGCTGGATACTTCGAAGGCGTGCTGTAGCGCGTCGAGGTTGGTGTGCCAAGAGGAGTGTGCGTCTAGCAGTTCGCGGCTTACGCCGTTGCGAGCGCAAAGGTAGTTACGGACTGTGGCCTCGACGCTAGGGTCACTGGCGAGGCCATACACTTCAACACGGTTGCAAGTATTGACGACGAGACACTCGTAAATGTCGTCGAGAGCGTGTAGCTCTTGTTGCAGAGCTGCGGCGTTTTCTGGTGTGAGTGCCATGCGCTCGCGCACTTCAAGTGGAGCTTGATGGTGTGTGCTGCCAAGCACAAAAAGTGATTGCAATGCTTCGCTCATTCAGATGTCTGCTGAGTAGCCGAGGCTTCGGTTCCGATCGTGTCGCGTGCAGATTGCACTGGCCAGAGAGACGCGAGTGCGAAGATGAAGAGAGCAATGGAGGCGATCGCATGGCGCCGAGTGACGAGCCGTTTTTGTATCCGTAAAACGACGACAGTGAGGTAGCCTGCCCACACGAAGCATGTGGCTGCCAATTTAAAGACGGGTACGCGTTCAGGGTGGTTGATCCAGAAAACTGCGCCGAAGATGAGAGCTGCGCTGAGCACCACCACTCCAGTAATGAGAAGTCGTTTCGCCATTAAGTCGAGTTGCTGAACGGAGGGCAAATGTTGGTAAAGGCCTTTGAACTGTTTGTTCTTCAGCCCATGTTGTTGGATCAGGAACATCGCGGATACCAGTGCGACAATTGCGAACATCGCATAGCTGAAAATCGCCAGTGCCGCGTGTAACTCAATCCATGGATTGCCACCGAAAATACCAGGGGGGTAGGGTTGGTCCCAATTTGGAATCAGTAGTGCAGTGCCAGCGAGGAGCCCAGCGAGGCCTGCGGTGAAGAATCCGAGCAGGCGTAGCTTGAAAGCGGGGCCGATGAGGAAATAAAGCAGCACCAGCGACCATGCGATAAATTGCGAAATTTCAAAGATATTGCCGAGTGGGCAGCCTTTGATTTCTGCACCGCGTAAATTGAGCCCCAGCGTTTGGAAGAGGAAGCCGCCAGTGAGCAGGGCAAACATCGCGGTGCGTGGGTAGGGCTTGCGGATCAGTAGGGCGATGATACCGAACAGAAAGGCGCTCAAATAAATCGAGGCGCCGATCGCAAGCGCATCACGCGCAGAAATGACGATGTCTTCAAGCATTAGAGCGGGGCTGGGCCAGGCGAAGTGTGTTTACTGTACGACTAGCGCAGGCGGTGTGGCGTAGGCGGTCTCGTAGGCACCGTTTTGCCAAGCCTGCACTTTATTGCTCAAGAACTCAATGAATTTCGGGTGCTCGTTGAGGCAAGGAATTTGTTCGAGGTCTTCGCCGCCAGCTTCGATAAAGATGTCGCGGCCTTCTTGGGCGATTTCTTCTAATGTTTCGAGGCAGTCTGCAGTGAAGGCTGCACAGATGACTTTGACGCGCTTATTGCCGTCTTCGGCGAGTTGCTCCAGTGTCTGATCGGTGTACGGGCTCAGCCATGGTTCCCGGCCGAGACGTGATTGGAAGGTGATCATGTATTTCTCTTTGGGGATGCCCATTGCTGCGACGAATTTCTCGACTGTCATCGCGCACTGGTGGCGGTAGCAAGTGGCATGTGCGGGGTGGCATGTGTTGCAGCAATCTGGGGTGGTCATGCAGTGATTGTGCGATGGGTCACCTTTTACTAGATGACGCTGCGGGATGCCGTGGAAGGAGAATACCAGTTTGTCGAAGTTGCCGTCTTCCAGTGCTGGACGCGCGCGTTCGACAAGTGCTGCGATGTAGTCTGGGTCTTGGTAGAATGGCGGAAGCAGCGTGGTCTTGAGGTCTGGCTTGAGCTTGCGCACGGATTCCATCATGTGCACCACGGCGGTCTCATAGCTGGACATCGCGTAGTGCGGATACATCGGCACGATCAGTACATCGTCGACACCTTGCTCGAGCAGCTCTTGCAGTGCGCTCTCGGTGGAAGGTGAGCCGTAGCGCATGCCCAGTGCGACCGGCACATCGACTTGTTCTGAAAGTGCTTTCTGCTGTGCCTTAGAAGTCAGGATCAGCGGTGAGCCGTCTTCTAGCCAGACCTTGGAGTAAGCCTCGGCTGATTGTTTCGGGCGATTGGGCAGGATCAGGCAGTTGACCAGAAACCAGCGAATTGCAAAGGGTGCATCGAGCACGCGTCCGTCCATTAGGAACTCGCGCAAGTATTTGCGCACGTCGCTGACTTTAGTGGAATCGGGTGAGCCGAGGTTGAGTAGGATGACACCTTGTTTGGACATTATAATAGAGAAGCTGCTAGCAGGGTGATTTGTCAAACCGAAGTATCAAAGAGATGCACTTCGCCGTGAGAGCGAGTTGGGTAAAATAAGCAGAGTCGCTGCCTTCACTCTAACGATGTTGATTGTGCGTCTCGGTATGTTTTGGGGGCAACGCCAGTTTGTTTTTTAAACCATGCGGAAAAGTGGTGGGGCTCGGGGTAACCGCAGCGCGTGCCGATCTCCATGATTGGGAGAGTGGTCGTTTTTAGAAGCTGCTGAGCGAGTTTAAGTCTGGCTTTGGAAAGTAGTTGATAGGGGCTGGTGTTGAGTTGCGTCTTGAGGGCAAGTTCAAGCACGCGGCGCGATACCCCGACTCGGTGCGCGATCTGCTCCATCTCCAATTCGGAGTTCGCTAGATTGTCACGAAGTAGATTGGCGGCTTGTTGCGCGATGCGTGCACGGCCTTTCGCTAGCGAGGATGCGCGCGGGATCAGCTGGGTTGGGGTTTGTAGAGTGAGATCTGAGGAGAGGTGCCCTTGGGTTAAAAGTTCGTGTAGGGCTTGGGCCGATTTGTAGCCTGTTTCGCGGATCGGTTGCCTGAAACTACTGATGCCGATTCCCGCAAAGATCGATTCGGAGGGATCGTTATCGACGCCGACCACCAGTATGTCGCGGCCGCACTGCAGGCCTTGCCGTTGTGCTTCCAGTATGAACTCCCGCGCACAGAGATCGTTGGAGCAAAATACACCGAGCAGTCCGTCGTCGCGGGGGAGCGCCTTGATCTGGTCGGCTAGCAGTGGTCCAGGGCGTAGCTCAATGATGTTGGTCGTGTCGGACAGGCCCGCTCTGAAGCCCGCTTCGCGCAGGCGGGTGTAGTGAACGCCATCCGCGCCGAAAAACGCAAAGCACTTGGCTCGTTGGTCGAGAAGGTGCTCGGCGGCGGATCGACCAGTGGCTTCGTCGTCTGGACCGACGTTGGGAATACTGTTGATCGCGGAGAAGTTAAACATGTTGACTGCCGTAACGCCTTGCTCGACCAGCCCAGCAATCCAACCATCGCTGACGAAAGTTCCGATCGCACCAGCAAGTTGCCCAGACCTCGCGAGTTCCATCAGCCGCACTTCAAAGCCGAAGTTTAGCGGCATGAGCTGCCACTCCAAGCGCGCCTCAGCAACATAGTCGGATACGCCACTGAAGATTTCGGCGGCATGCCGAAAGTTCAGATCGAAGGCGATCGCGATCATTTTTTCCGAGTAATTCATTTTATATTCGCAAATATACAAACATAAATACGTAAATACGAAAAGACTTTTTCCGGAAAAACAGTATACTAGTCTGCATTATGAAAAAAGCACTCATCACAGGTATCACTGGGCAAGATGGATCTTATCTTGCAGAACTTCTATTAGCAAAAGGCTACGAGGTGCATGGCATCATACGGCGTTGCTCGACTTTCAATACGCAGCGTATTGATCATCTCTACACGGATCCCCACATTAATGGCACCAAGATGTTCCTGCACTATGGCGATCTGGCCGATGGTGTGATGTTGATGAAATTGATCTATCAATTGCAGCCTGACGAAATTTATCATCTGGGTGCGCAGAGCCACGTGCGTGTATCCTTTGATGTGCCGGAATATACCGGCGACGTTACAGGTCTCGGCACGCTGCGTCTACTCGAAGCAATTCGTGAAGTGGGGCTCGAAGGCAAATGCCGTTTTTACCAAGCATCCTCCTCTGAAATGTTTGGTCTGGTTCAAGAAGTCCCTCAAACTGAGAAGACACCTTTCTACCCGCGCTCACCTTATGGATGCGCTAAGGTCTACGCATACTGGCTCACAGTGAACTATCGTGAATCTTACGGGATGCATGCGACCAATGGCATTCTCTTTAATCACGAGTCTCCGCGTCGTGGCGAGACCTTCGTGACGCGTAAAATCACGCGTGCGGCGACGCGTATTAAGCTGGGCCTTCAAGATAAGCTCTTCCTGGGTAATCTCGATGCGCAACGCGACTGGGGCTATGCCCAGGAATACGTCGAAGCGATGTGGCTGATGCTGCAGCAGGATGAGGGCGATGATTATGTAATGGCCACTAACGAAACGCATTCAGTCAAGGACTTCGTGATCGAGACATTCAACAATCTTGATCTAGATTGGGAGAAATATGTCGACTACGACAAACGCTATGAGCGTCCGACCGAAGTCGAGCTACTCATCGGAGATCCAGCTAAGGCCAAGAAGCAACTCGGCTGGGAGCCAAAGGTCAAATTCAAGGAGCTGGTCAAGATTATGGTCGATTCTGATCTGGTGCTTGCCAAGCAAGAGCTCGCGTTCAAGCAAGCAACGAATGGTTAACACTGGTTCTTTGCCTTAATCATTATCTTACATATACTCTTAATTCTGTCTTAATGTAGGGATTGGGATTGGGATTGGGAGTAAGATTAGGATTATGATTAAAAAGTGCAGTGGGCGGGAAACAGCAAATATGAATAAGACATCAAAAATATACGTCGCCGGTCATCGCGGTATGGTTGGCTCGGCTGTTGTGCGCGCGCTGCGCGCGAAGGGATTTGATAACATCATCGTGCGCACCCGTAGCGAACTCGACTTGACCAACCAGGTGGCGGTGCGCGAGTTTTACGCCGCCGAAAAGCCAGACGTTGCGATTATCGCCGCTGCTCGTGTGGGTGGTATTCATGCCAACAGTAGCTATCCTGCTGAATTCATGATGGAGAATCTGGCCATCGCGCAAAACACGATCGGTGAGGCCTACAATGAAGGTGTGCAACGTCTGCTTTTTCTCGGCAGCACCTGTATCTATCCGAAATTCGCCGAGCAGCCGATTAAAGAAGAATCCTTGCTCACTGGCCCACTCGAAGCGACCAACGAGGCCTATGCGATCGCCAAGATTGCGGGTCTTAAACTATGCGAGTTCTATCGTCGTCAGTATGGCGTCTGCTATCACTCCGCGATGCCGACCAACCTTTACGGGCGAGGCGATAACTATCATCCGCAAAATTCGCATGTGCTCCCGGCGTTGATCCGCCGCTTCCACGAAGCCAAGGCAAACAACACTCCTGAAGTCGCGATTTGGGGCACTGGCACACCGCTGCGTGAATTTTTGCACGCTGACGACGCTGCGGCAGGGATTCTACATTTGCTCGAGCTCGAGAATCCACCCGAGTGGGTGAACCTCGGTTGTGGCATCGATATTTCCATCGGCGACCTTGCACGCTTAGTCAAAGATACTGTTGGCTATGAGGGTGAGCTCACTTTTGATACCACGAAGCCAGATGGCACGCCGCGCAAGTTGACTGATATTTCCAAGATCAAAGCAACCGGCTGGGCACCACAGATTCCGATCGAGCAAGGTGTCAGGGTGGCATATCAATCCTTTCTCGAAGAGCAAGCCGCCGGCACGCTTCGTGAGTGACGATCGCTGCGCGATCGAGTGATTCGCTTTGCGAGTGACGATCGCTGCGCGAGTGAAAGTGAGGAGTGACTTTTGGGGAGGGACGAGCTCCGCCTCGTCCGCCGTGCCCCTTCACTGCTCACTAGCGAAGCGTCACTCTCACTGTTCGGCTTTGCCTAACTCGTCAACCGCACGAAAGTGGTTCTCATTTTTGATTTATACCAGCACTGCCGACTTTCACTTCTCACTAGCAAAGCGTCACTCTCACTGTTCGGCTTTGCCTAACTCGTCAACCGCACGAAAGTGGTTCTCATTTTTGATTTATACCAGCACTGCCGACTTTCACTTCTCACTAGCAAAGCGTCACTCTCACTGTTCGGCTTTGCCGAACTACGAGCCGATTCCTTGCCGTCTTCGTGCTTCGATACATTGCTCGCTGCCGGCTTCGAAGCGGCGACATACGCTCGGACGCGATTCATAAATACGGCATAACTCGTCTTCTTTGAGATACGGGCAACGGCTGTGGAAGGGCAGCGGAAAGAGTTGGTAAGCCTTGCCTTCGGTTTGTAGATACTCGGGCAACGTGCGTGCCTCATGCCGAATCGTTGGTTCGCGCGCTGCATCCGCTTCGCTCGCAAAGATCGGAAAACTCCGGCAGCAGGCGCCGCATTGGGTGCAATCGTATTCAGTTGGTGTTGAGCTCATCGTATGGTAAGGCTTATTGTCTGCGTCTCGTTTGCCAAGCGTGGAAGCGACACTTCTGTCGCTTGCTCAGTGGCAGAGCGCGGTAAATCAAGCGACGAGAGTGTCGCTGCGCCCGCAGAACTCCAATTTGGGGAATGACTACGATTTGGGGAATGACTACGATTTGTTGAAAGCAAAGCCCCTACGTTTCGGATACAATAAAAAGAAGTTGGAAGTCGAAGCTGAGCCTGTCATGGCTCATGCATAATTTTATGACACAGACCTTACACATCATCACTGGTCCGACTGCAGTCGGCAAAACTGAGTTCGCACTCTCTTACGCTGAGAAGCATAATGCCGAGATCGTGTCGTGCGACGCGTCACTGGTTTATCGGGGTATGGATATTGGCACCGCTAAGCCTTCGCCTGCAGAACTCGCGCGTGTGCCGCATCACTTAATCGATGTGAACGCGGTGGATCAGCCCTACGATATTGTTGCCTATGTGCGCGATGCTGAGGCGGCAGTGGCCGAGATCTTTGCGCGTGGTAAGTCGGTCGTGGTGGCAGGGGGCAGCGGATTTTATTTGAAGAGCTTCTTCGCGCCGGTGATTGATATTGTCGTGGTTTCCGATGCGATTCGTGCGCAGGTGGCGGAGCTCTATGCGGCTGACGGTTTGGAGGGTTTGGTTGCAGATCTGCGCCAACGTAGTGGCGAGGGACTCGGCAACTTGGATGCGCTGAATCCGCGCCGCGTGCTCCGCGCACTGGAGCGTTGCATTGCATCAGGCAAATCCTTGCCCGACTTACAGGCTGAGTTTGCCGCACGGCCGGAGCCGTATGCCGACTGCGAGAAACGGTATATTTTGCTTGAGCGTGACGCCGAAAATTTGCGCCAACGCGTGACTCGCCGTGTCGATCAAATGATACAGGCAGGCCTGATCGAAGAAGTGGAATGCCTGCGTGAGCTCGGCCTTGAAAATAACTCCAGTGCCGCGGCGGCGATTGGGTATCGCGAGACCTTATCTTATTTACGCGGCGAGATTCAGCGCAAAGCATTGGCTCCTACGATTGTGCAAAACACCAATCATTTGGTGAAAAAACAGGGCACCTGGTTCCGCACGCAGATCCGGCAGCCAGATGAGTTGATTACTTTCTAGTTTTGCTGGAGTAACAAGGTACTTCGTTGACATTGAGATGAGTGTGGGCGACTCGCTCACGTTGCAGTCAGGGCAGGTGCCACCTCCGTGCGGACCACAGCGAAGATGAGTTAAGGGGCAATGCGGGCGACGCTCAGGTCGTCCCTCCCCATTTCCACTTATTAGCATAAGCCCAAAAAAACGGCCCACCACTCAGCAAACAATTGCTGGGCGGTGGGCCGTGTTGCTGCGTTGAGAGCTTAATTAATGATTGTGGCCACTGTGGTCTATCGCTGCAGCTGCCTTTGGTTTGACGAATTCAATCGTAGCCGCGTCGCGCAGACTCTTGATGTAGACTTGTGCTGCTTCGCCCTTCGCGTTTTGAGTGAGGTAGTCGAGGATCTGATCTTTCGCCTCAGCGAACGGAATGGTGCTGGACTCCCCAGCTTCTTGGCGGTCAGTCACTTTGATGATGTGGTAGCCAAAGGACGTCTCGACGACTGCACCGACTGCATCAACGTCCTGACTGAAGACGGCAACTTCGAATTCTGGCACCATCTGGCCTTTTCCAAATTGTCCGAGTGAACCACCTTGTGCGCCGCTCGGGCAACCTGAATGCGCCTTTGCGGCATCCTCGAAGGTGGTGGTTTTGGCGACGATGTCAGCGCGGATCGCTTCGAGTTGTGCCAACTTGGCGGCTTTCGCTGCGTCGTCCTCTCCTGCTTCGAAAGAAAGTAGAATGTGGCTGGCAGATGCGTTCGCTGGGCTCGCTGGACTTTCGAAGTTCTGCGGGTTACCATTGTAGAATGCTTGAGCATCCGCTTCGGAGGCTGCGGCCACATCTTTGGTTTGGATTTCGAACAGTTGGCGAGTAGCCATGTCGGCGTTAATGTTTTCCTTGAGTGTTTCAAGGGTCATGCCTTGCGATGCGAGCGCTCTCTCAAAAGTAATTCCCTCAGGAATCGAGGTTTTAATTTGTGCGATGGTGCTCGCCACTTCTTCGTCTGAAACGACAATTCCTAAACCTGCAACAACGCTCGCGATGAGCTTCTCGGTGATGGCATTATCCTCAGCACTCTTGAGTGCCTGTGCTTTAATTTCGTCGGATATGGGTGCGCCCTGAGCTTGTGCCTGATATTGCTGGAGCATCATATTTGCCATATCTTGGAGATCGCCTTGGGTGATCACATCGTCATTCACGCGAATGGCGATTGTTTCGTCGGCAGCAGGTGATGCCGCGGGCTCGCTGACAGGTGTCGTTTCGGTGTCTGCAGCAAATGCGCTTGCCGACAGTAATAGGGCAGTTGTGGATAGTGCTTTGAAAATCTTCATATAAATCAAATTATTAAACGAATGGTTGTTTTTTGTTAACGGGAGCAGCGAGGATCAAAGAGGAACCGAAGAAAGTAAACGAAAAATATGGCTGATGATGCCTTCGTCATGGTCGATTGATCGGAACTAGTTCGATTTTCGTGGGATAGCTGCTATGAGCTTAGAAAGCAAATAGGCACTGCTCTTGCATGAAAAGTCCCCGTGCTGAACCGACTCTGGCAAGCAGTAAACGTCGTCGGGGTTCAGCCACCTTTGATTAGCTCGTTAATCGATCAAAAATAGGATGCCGACGTAAAGCATTCCATTAAATTGAAGCAGAAGGCTTGAACGCAGTCTTGAATTTTGGAATCGTTCAACTTAACTGGCGAAGTCTACGCATCGTCAGGGTGGGCGTGGGCAGTTTAATTTGGCATTGAGCAAGCTCAATTCACGCCATTTAATCGTATGAGTTGTTTACTGTTTGATCGCCTCGATGTTGATCGTGATATCGACATCTGCGCCGACAGCGGGCTGGCCGCCAAGGATGCCCCATTCGGTGCGGTCGATTTGTGTGTTGGCTTCCCACCCGGAAAGCTGTGCGCCGTTCCTGCCAGGGCCGAAACCTAAGAGATCGACGTTGAGTTTCACTTCTTTGGTGGTTCCGAGCATAGTGAGATTTCCCGTTACTTTGAAGCTGTCCTTGTTGTCGGTCTTGGCCCAGTGAGTTGATTTGAAAGTAATGAGCGGGTGTTTCTCGGAAGCAAAGTAATCGTCCTCTTGTAAATGAGTGTCGCGCTTTTTATTGGCGGTGTTGACCGAGGGCACTGTGATAATCGCTTCGATGCTACTGTTGCTGAGGTCGTCACGATCGACGCTGAGTGTGCCTTCGAACTGATTGAATGAGCCGGTAGTTTTTGCAACGAAGTGTCGGATGCTGAATTTGACCGATGAGTGCGTTGGATCGATTTTGTAGATTTCGACTTCTGCAGCAGCGTAGAGGCTGCTAACTGCGAGGGCGAGAGTAAGAAGTATTGGTTTAGTCATAGTCGTAATTTAGATAAAATCGGCAAGGCTCTCTTTGCAGCCTTGCGTGGTGAGAATAAAGATTTGTTCGCCTTCGGCCCATACTTTGAAGGCTTGTTGCTGAGCCTCAAAAACTTTGCTTTTCTGGCCTTGGCAAGGTGTGCAGTCGATGGGGACACGTGCCTTATCTACAGTAATCAAGTGATAGACTTGGTCGTTCTTGAAGCAAATCATGCTCAGCTTGGTGCCATCGTAGTCGAAGGTGACGCAACCGATGGTGGTAAGCTGTTCGAGTTTCTTTGGGATCTGTGCTGGGTTCGGCATCCCGGTGCTGGCCAGGTGACTTTGTAAATCGCCGACTTGTTCGCCGCGTTTGTCGAATTTCGAGCCGTTGAATTCGCTGATTTGTTGAGCGAGGAATTCGATCATATTCGGTACCCCTGCGGTGGCGATTATGGGCGAGGCACCTGCTGCAGATTGATCGTTGTTGGCCAGTTGCGTCGGCGCTTCGCTGCGAGACAGCATAAGTGCGACTCCGGCGATGGCAAAGATTGCGGCAATGCCCATCCATGCTCGGAGCCCAGAGCGCTGGTCGGAGCGATTCGTGGGCTGCGTAAAACGGATGGTGTGTTGGTCCTGCTCGGTGTCTTCGGCCTTGGTGCCGATTAGCTGCGATTGAGCGGCGTGGGCATGCATGCCAGTCAAGATGGCTGCATAGAGATCGGCGGGCGGTTCGATACGGTTCAGGTCATTGCGGATTTTGGCATCGAGCGCCTGTTGCTCATCAAACCAAGTACGCAGTTCGGCGTCCTTTTTAAGCAGTTCAAGTGCTTCGGCGATCAATGGATCGTTGCGGTCCTCGCTGTTGTCGGGACGACAGAGCTGGAGAATATTTTGTGCTTCTTCGCGGTGCATAGCTTAAAGGGTGTTGGCAGAAGTTTCGGTTTCTTTACGCTTAAAGATCTCGCGGAGCTGCGCTTTGCCGCGGGAGAGCCGTGACATGATTGTGCCAATGGGCACGTCGAGGATTTCGGCGATTTCTTTATAAGAAAGATCTTTGAGATAGAACAGGGCGACTGGCTCGCGGTAAACGGCATCGACTTCTTCGAGGGCTTCGATGGCGAGATGACCATCCATGGTGCGGCGCACGTGTGGCTCGACCGAACCACCAATATTTTCGAGCATTTCTGGCTCGTAGCTATCGATACGGCCGTCTTTACGCCGGCGGCGTAGAAATTCGCGGTAAAGAGTGGTGAATAGCCAGGACTTCACCTTGGATTTATCGCGCAACGAATCTCCTTTTTCAGCATATATGAAAAAGGCCTGTTGGGCTAAGTCGCCCGCCTCATGCTCGTTTTTGGCTAGACTGTAGCCGAAACGATAGAGCGGTTGGTAGTAGGCACTCACGATTTCTTCGAAGTTTAAATTAGATTCTGTGGTCATGTGAGTGGACTCGATGGTCGCTTATTCCGAAAAAAAATGAGGCAATGGATTCGGGATAGTGGAGGGGCTATACAATCAGCATGGCGTCTCCATAGCTATAGAAGTTATAATTATGCTCAATCGCCTCGGCGTAAAGTGCTAACAGCCATTCAATGCCCCGTTCGTCGCCAGGACTTAAAAATGCTGAAACGAGACAGAGCAGGGTCGATTTCGGCAGGTGAAAGTTGGTAATCAGGGCGTCGACGGCCTCAAAGCGTGCAGGTGGGTAGATAAAGATGTCGGCCTCGGCTTGCACGGATCCAGTTGGAGTTAGGCAAGTCTCTGCTGCGGTTCTGGTGCGCCGCATCGCATCTTCGATTGAACGCACCGAGGTGGTGCCAACCGCGACTCGTGGGCCTGGACTGGGTTGCTGGAGCGATTGAAAGGCGGCGGCGGGAATCTCATACCACTCGCGGTGAATGTTGTGATCGAGGATGTTATCGACCTGGATGGGGTGAAACGTGCCGATACCGACTTGCAGGGTAAGATCGTGGAATTGAGCGCCGTGTGCTTCGAGGTCAGCAATAAGATCGGGCGTAAAGTGCAGGCCGGCAGTGGGCGCGGCTACAGCCACGCGCTTGTCGTAATCGGCGTAGACGGTCTGGTAGCGCTCGTTGTCGTTGGCGCTGCGCGGGTCGTCGATCGTGCGTTCGATGTAAGGCGGCAAAGGCATCATGCCGAGCCGCTCGGAAAGGTCGATCACGGACTCGTCGCGCACAGGATGGAAGCGTACGCGGTAGTTGCCATTTTCGCCAGCGTTGAGCACTTCAGCGCTGTATTCGCTGTCGATACCGAAGGTTCCGCCATGCAGGGTCTTCTTGCCTGGACGTAGGAGACACCACCAAGTGAAGGCGTCCTCTGCGGGCTGCAGCAGCAGGCATTCGACTTTGCCGCCGCTGGGGCGCTGACCAAAAATACGGGCCTTGAGCACTGCCGCGTTATTGCGAAAGAAGCGGCAGTTGGCGGGCAAATGATCGCCGATTTGAGCGAACGTCGTGTGTGTGATTTGGCGAGTCTTGCGGTCTACCACCATCAGTCGTGAGGCATCGCGCTGAGCGGCGGGCTCTTGTGCGATGCGTGCCGTGGGAAGGTGATAATCAAATAGTGAGCTGTCCATTCAGAGGCTTTTAGACGGGGAATCCGAGAGTGGGAAGTTATATTTTGTGGTAAGTGATTTAGCCAAGCTTGGTAATGTGAATGGGTGCTTAGCAGCCGCAGTCAGGTCGAGCCTAGCCGAGTCGACCACGAGCTTGATGACTTCTGCATAACAATCAACCTACATCATAGCATTGTGTAGGACTTTGCGCTTTGACTTCCAGCAGTCTTTTAATGCTAGGCACAGGCTGCTGAGCCAACTTAGCAAAGAACAACAGCGATTTTAATCAATCACCGCAAATGTCCTTGCGACCAGGTTTTTATAAGAGCTATAATCCTTCGTTCATTATCACCCTATGTCTGCTCGTGCATCCAGTCGTGTTTATAATCAAGCCGCCCTTGAAGTGTGGTTCGAAAACGTGGCACTCGATTGGGAGACTTTTTTTTCTGAAGAGGCACTAAAGTGGGGCCGCGAAATTTACCTAAAAGGCCAAATATCGGGCGTCGAATTGGCGGATCAGGATGTGATTATCAATTGCGCTTTTGCGCGTAAAGATACCTGCTACGTCGTGGTTGAGTGGGGGCCAAAGGGACCAATTGTTCGTTGTTCGACGGAGGATGATGCGATGGGCGATGCGGTTGCTGTCGGTGGGTTGTATGAGGTCGAAGAGTTAATCGCGGATGAGATTGACCCGCTGCCCTATGTGCCGACACCGAAGCCAGATCTGCAAGAGGCCGCCATCGTGGCAGCGGCGTTGGCGAAGCAACAGAGCTCAACAGTCAACTCGAAGCATTCCGAAGTGCCACCGGCTCGACGATTGACCCCGCGTTTGGAGGGGCTTAGCACGGGCCTGCGAATGACGGCGTATTGGGTGAATTCTGATTTTTCACGTGAATCGGCGTTTCAAGCTAAGGGTGGCAAGATGTCGATTGCGGAGCGCGAGATGTTGGTGCGCTTGACGGCGTTGGCCAAGGAAGCCGGATTCATATTTCGACGCGACCCGAATGATTTCTTAATGCATGACGCCGCGCGGATTGCGCCGTTTTTATCGCATACACGCAAGCGCTGGGAGGATGTCTTTGGCTATCTAGATCTCGATCTGGATGCGCAAAGTTTGGCGGAGGGTGTGAAGCAGGTGAAGATTATTGGCCGCGTCGAATCGGCTGGTAAGGCTAATATGCGTGTGGATTGGCGCTTGAAGTTGGGCAAGCGTTGGCTTGATCCTGAAGATGCGGAGCGCTTGGCCAAGGCGGGCCGTGGCACGCATATTGTACACGGACTTGGCTTGGTGAAGATCGCCGACGATCAGATCACGGCGCTAGCGGAGTGGCGCGTGGCAGCGGCTTCCGGCTCGGAAGAGACGCAAACTTGGCCGCGTTATATGGTGTTTTCGCTGTTTGGCCAGCGTGGTGCGGAACTAGACTTGGAGCAAGAGATGCAAGAGTGGCGGGCGACACTAGAGCCCCAGCAGGCTGAGTCGGGGGAGCCGTTGGAATCGGATCCTACTGAAGTGGTGTTGCCTGATTTTCTGCGTCCGTATCAGGCGCATGGTGTGCGTTGGATGGCAAACCTGCGGGCACAAAGCTGCCATGGCTTGTTGGCGGATGAGATGGGCTTGGGCAAAACGCTGCAGGTCTTGACGCTGTTGAGTGCCTATCCGATTGAAGGTAAGGATAGTTTGATTGTGTGCCCTGCGAGTGTCGTTCCAGTGTGGGAGAATGAAGTGAAGCAGTGGTATCCGCATTTGGATATAGCGGTGCTGCGCAGCGGCGAAACCTTTGAGGTGCCGTCGGCGAGGAGACCGAGATTGTGGATTGCGAGCTATACACAATTGCGCCGGCATAAGCATTTATTGGAGGGTACCGAATTTGGCTATGCGGTGCTGGATGAGGCGCAGCAGATTAAAAATCCCGAAGCAAAGGTGACGCATGCTTGTTGTGCGATTCGTGCGGAGTGTCGGCTCGCGTTGACGGGCACGCCGATAGAGAATCGTTTGCTGGATGTGTGGACCTTGTTTCGCTTCATCATGCCGGGCTTATTGGGGTCGCGTCGTCGCTTCGAAGATGTGGCTAGTTCGCCAGATATTTCGGTGCGTAAGACACTCGAGCAAACCTTGCGTAAGCAGATCGCGCCGTTCTTGCTACGCCGTAAAAAAGACAAGGTCGGCAAGGATCTACCGCCGAAAGTGGAGATGGATTTGATTTGTCCGATTACTGAGACGCAGCGTCAGATTTATGAGGGCTTACTGAATCAGGGTCGTGAGCAAATGGGCGACGATTTACAGGAAGCAATGCAGTCGAACCCAATGAATTTCTTCACGCTGTTGACTCGCTTGCGGCAAGCTTGTTGCGACTCTGGCTTGATTCCAGGTCTGGACATCGACCCGATGCAAAGCGGCAAGATTCAGATGTTGCTCACCAAACTAGGTGAAGCTTTAACGGGGACAGGTGCGCGTAAGGTCGTGATCTTTAGTCAGTTCGTGCAGTTGCTCAAGCGGGTGAAGCCGTTGATTCAAAAAGAGTTTCCTGATGTGGAGCTGTTGGAGTTGAATGGACATACCAAGAATCGCTCAAAGCCAGTGGAGACTTTTCAAAAAAAGAAGGGGCCTGCCGTTATTTTGGTGAGTCTGCGAGCTGGTGGCACGGGGATTACGCTGCACGCTGCGGATTATGTGTTCTTACTCGACCCGTGGTGGAATCCTGCGGTCGAGAGTCAAGCAGTGGATCGCGTGCACCGTATTGGTCAGAGCAAGCGAGTGTTCGTGTACCGTATGATCACGCAAGGCACGATCGAGGAACGTATTCAGCATCTAAAGGCCGAGAAGCGTGAACTGTTTGAAAGCACTTTGGGGAATCTCGGTAGTGCGAAGGATCTGCGTGAACACTTTGCCGATTTGGAGGAGTTGGCGAAGTTGCTACCACCGGAGTCGGTGAGGCGTGGGGGTTTGAGAGCGGAGACTTGAGCGTGCATGGCGTTTGTAAGAGCGAGGCTTGCCGCGTCCGTCATATTTAGCCAGAGCTTCAGTTAGAGTGTGAGTAGCAAGTCTCACCTCTAACTCAAAAAAAAACGGCTGTTTCCGTATGGAAACAGCCGTGGTAAAGCGGTTAAGCAACTCTGAGACCTAGCTTACTCAACGTTGGCGCCGACGACGGCCGCCATTTGCATCATGTTGATGGTATGACCTTCCTTGATGTTGCGCAGGTCAGTCACATTGCCAGATTTGCTAGTGGAGTTGGTGTGGCGGAAAATGGTCAGCAATTTTGCATCAGTAACGATGTATTTCCCTGCGTTTTCAGGTGCGCCGTTTTCAGTCTTTGTTTGAAGACCGTTCTTTTTGATGTAGTCCCAGAGGTTTTTAGTAATCTCTGTGCGTGGCAGCGCAGAGGCTCCCAAGAATGCTGCGAGATCAGCTTTGAGTGTTACTGGTTTGTTAAGTCCTTTTGGTTCTTCAGCCATAATAGTTTTGTCTGTTGGTTGTTTTATTTTGTTGAGGTGAAGTGTAACGATTCAATTAATCGAGCTTCGCTAAATGTTTAAGTGCGGCGACGTAGCCGTCGAAGCCGAGGCCGGAGATGACGCCAATGCAGGCTTCCGCGGTCATTGAGTGATGGCGGATAGCCTCGCGTTTATAAATATTACTGACGTGCACCTCAATCGCAGGCAAGTCGCTGCCGGCTAATGCGTCGCGCAGGGCGAGGCTGGTGTGCGTTAGTGCGCCGGGGTTGATAATTAGGCCAAAAACTTCGGAGTCTGCGCATTCGCCGATCTCATCAATGATGAAGCCTTCGTGATTGGATTGGTAGAATTGCACTTCCACGCCGAGCTCTGCGGCCTCGTCAGTGATGAGGTTTTCGAGGTCGGTGAGTGTTTGATCGCCGTAGATGGATGGCTCGCGTTTACCGAGTCGATCCAAGTTGGGGCCGTTGATGATGACGATGCGTTTCATTAATTAAAAGGAATTGTGCGAGAGCAGATATAACTTTGGGCGACTTGGCAATCTACATTACAGTAAGCAGGGCGTTTTGATGAAAATCCATTCGAGGCCAAATTGTTCGGCGACTTCTTGGGCGAGGGCTTTGACGCCAAAGACCTCAGTGGCGTAGTGGCCGCAGGGGTAAAGATTGAGCCCAAGCTCCTGTGCCATATTGAAGTGATGCTGCCGTAGCTCGCCGGTGATGAGGGTGTCGATATGGTTGGCTCGTAGCTGGTCAACTGCGCTTTGCCCGCTGCCAGTAAGGATTGCAACCCGTTGGGGCTGTTCGCTGCCGTATTCGATAGCTTGATAAGTGTCGGGGAATAGAGCCTTAAGTTTAGTGGCGAGCTCCTGCCGTCCACCTGCGGGACCTGCGGTGATGGTAGCCACATCGTTGCCTTCGTAGGGAACGAAACCGCCGGTTTTGGTAAGCCCAAGGGCCTTGGCGAGCAGGGCGTTGTTGCCGATCTCGGGGTGGCAGTCGAGCGGGAGGTGGGCGCCATAGACTGCCAGATTGCCGTCGAGAGCAGTTTTTACCTTCTTATAGCTGCTGCCGGTGAGTGGAATCGGTGCAGTCCAGTAGAGCCCGTGGTGGCAGATCAGGAAATCGGCCCCAGCGGCGATGGCTTGCTCGAAGGGGACTTGGCCAGCATCGACGGCGGCGGCGATTTTGGTGACTTCGCCGTTATTCTCGACTTGCAGGCCGTTGTAGGATCCGGGGAAGTCTTTGACTTCGGCTCGGCGGGTGCGGGTATCACAAAAGGCTACTATCTCGGAAAGCATGAGCATGGGAAGCACAATGAATGGTGAATGGCGAATAGTGAAGGTCGGAAAGTGGAAAGTTTGGGTTATTTTGCTTCTCATTCGGGGAGCGATCTTCTAATTCCTCAGCGATGCCAGATTATGAAGCACGGTTCGGCGCGATTGGGCGCTTGTATGGAGTCGATGGGTTGAAGCGCCTTTCGGAGGCGCATGTCTGCGTGATCGGCTTGGGCGGGGTCGGCTCGTGGGCGGTGGAGGCCTTGGCGCGCACTGGGATTGGCAAGTTGACGCTGGTGGACATGGACGATGTCTGCCTGAGCAATGTTAATCGCCAACTGCATGCCTTGGATGGCACGATAGGTCGCTCAAAGGCGGTATTATTGGCCGAGCGTGTGGCGAAGATCTCGCCGCGTTGCGTGGTGACGGTGGAGGAATGTTTTTTGACGGAGTCCTCGATGGATCGTTTGTTGGCACCGACCTTTGACTACATTATAGATGCGATCGATGCCACGAAGTATAAATGCCTATTGATTGCGGAGGCACGTAAGCGTGGTTTGAAGTTGATTACCTGTGGGGGTGCCGGTGGGCGTATCGATCCGTCCAGGATTCAGGTCGCTGATTTGGCCCGCTCGATTAATGATCCGTTGCTGCTGCAAGTGCGTAAGGCGCTGCGTCGCGATTTCGGCTTTCCGATGTTTAAGCGGCAGAAGTTTAAGATCGATTGTGTGTTTACTGACGAGTTGCCTTTATTTCCGAAGGAGGATGGTTCTGTGTCTTGTGAGCGTGAGACCGGCGCTGATTACCGTTTGAATTGCGATCAAGGCTTTGGCTCAGCAACCTTTTTGACCGGAACATTCGGGTTTTTTCTCGCCGCTGAGGTGGTGAAGCGGATCGCGATAGGTAACAGCTCGCCCACATCTGAGTAAAACGCCGCTACCATTTTAAATCGATATTGTTTTGTTCTCTCGGATACTGGCACGGACTTTCTTTAGCAGCTCCTTGGGCATCTTGTCTTTACTGATGCGAAAATTGGTTCGTCGTGTCTGGATGTGATAGCCGAGGTGATCGACTTTGAGCTTCTGCATATCAGACCACTGCAACAGGATCGGAGGTTTGGGCGTTTTACGCAGTGTGACGCCGATTTCGTCCCAGGTAATTTGTAGTCGTCCGATTGAGTTGAGCGTGACGCCGATGGCACAGGCGACGAAAAATGCGATTCCTGCAGCCATGAGATAGTTCTGCTGTCGAACGGCGCTGACACTCATCATGATACCGAGGGCAGCATAAATAAGGGCTTTAATTTTTTTCATTGGAGCGAGTCTGCTAGTAAATATACGCGGTTGGTCTGCCTAGGCGGTGAAACGCGTTTTATCGATCGCCTTCATGTGGGCCTCCTCTTGGGTGATCAGATCTCCTTTCAGTAATATGCTGAGTGAGGCATCCATCGAGATCATGCCTCGGTCTCGGTTTTGGTCGATGATGTTGCGAATATTGGAAAGCGAGTGTGTGCGAATGCAGTTTGGTAGTGCGCCGTGTGTGAGCAGGATCTCATGCACGGCGATACGACCGCCGTCTTTCTTCTGGCATAATAGTTGCGAGACAATACCGCGAAGGGACTCAGCCAGCATGATGCGGATTTGATTTTGTTCGTCGGCAGGGAAAGCATCAATGATGCGGTCCACCGTCTTGGTAGCATTGTTGGTATGCAGTGTGGCAAAAACCAGCATGCCCATTGCTGCGCAGTTGAGTGCCAGGCGAATGGTTTCCATATCGCGCATTTCACCGATCAATATGACGTCGGGGTCGGCGCGCATCGCACCCTTGAGCCCGACGCTGAAAGAGCGCGTGTGCTCACCTACTTCACGGTGAATAATAGTACTTTTTTTATCGTCATGAGTAAATTCGACCGGGTCTTCGAGCGTGATAATTTGCTTCTGAGAGGTTTCATTGATGTGGTTGATGATGGCTGCGAGCGTCGTTGATTTACCACTGCCGGTAGGGCCCGTGACGAGCACCAAGCCGTTTTGGTAAGAGGCGATCGCCTTCAATGCGACGGGTAAGTCGAGCTCGTCGATGCTGGCAATTCGCGACGGAATCTGGCGCAGGACGGAGGCCATGCCCCAGCTGTTTTTAAACAGGTTCATGCGGAAGCGCGCTTTTCCTGGAATCTCATGCGCTAGGTCAACATCGCCCGTTTGCGTGAAGGTCTCCCAGCGGTGAGCCGGAGTGACTTTTTTGAGTAGTGCTTCCATTTCGCGTGCGCCGATCGGTTGCTCGTTGAGCAGATGGATGACGCCATCGATTCGCGTCTTTGGCGGCGAGTCGACGGCGAGGTGGAGATCGGAGCCTCCTTTGGCGAGCATATCTGTCAGCAGTGTATCCAGTTCGTTCATCGATCAAATTCTTTTTTTGGGGGGGAGGAGGCTAGGCGTTACTTTCGGCATTAAACATATTCTCAGCGGCGACTTCGGCAGTGATCTTGCCTTGGTCGAGCAGTGCTTGCACGGAATCGTTCATGGTGAGCATGCCGAGTTGCTTGCCGGATTGCATGGCATTTTCTAGGCCGGTCTCTTTCGCATCGCGAATGATGTTGGCCACTGCGGTGGTGTTGACGAGCAGTTCGCAGGCGAGCACGACTTCGTCATCCACGCTGGGAATGAGGCGCTGGCAGACAATGCCACGCAGGGAACCGGCAGTCATTGCACGGATTTGGTTTTGCTGGCTGGGTGGAAATACGTCGAGCATCCGGTTCAATGTGGATGCGGCATCTCGGGTGTGCATGGTCGCAATCACGAGGTGGCCTGTTTCTGCAGCAGTGACTGCCATCTCGATTGTTTCTAGGTCACGCATTTCACCAATAACGATAATGTCAGGATCTTCGCGCAGGGCGGATTTTAAGGCGGACTTAAAGGACTCGGTATGTTTGCCGACTTGCAGCTGAGTGACGATGCTGTTGACTGAATGCTGCATCACTTCGATAGGATCTTCCACGGTGATGATGTGATTCTTGCGCGTTTGGTTCAGTTCGTTGACGAGGCTGGCAAGTGTGGTGGTTTTGCCGCTGCCGACCGGGCCAGTTACGAGGATAATGCCATTGTGGTAATTAAGTAGTTTGCGAATGTTGTCTGCATTCGGAAATCCGAGCTGCTCCAGACTCATTAAGTGGTTCGCCACGATTCGATAGACGCCAGAGATGCCTTTCTTTTGCTCCATCAAGTTCGCGCGGAAACGCATTTTAAAGCCCGCAGTTTCATCATCGACAGTCAAAGCATAGTCCAAGTCCCAATCAGTTTCGAAGCGCTGCCGCTGCTCAGGTGTGAGGGATAGGTAGTTGATTCGTCTGGCAAGGGCATCTGTGAGTGGCGCATTGCTTAGATAGACGATGCGGCGATGGTGACGTATCCGTGGGCGCGCGCCTCCGGTTAGGTGCAGGTCGCTCGCGCCTATTTTTTGACACTGGGTGAAGAGACTGCGAATGGCTGCTCGCAGGTCGTCGTCGTTGAGCTGATTGAAGGTCAAGAAGTCGGGGAATCCTTCGACATTACTGTGGCTACCTGCGGACGATAGTCCAGGCAGCACTGGGAGTTCAAACCCATCCTGCGTATTTTTAATCGAGGCCTCGATGGCACTGTCAAGAAAGGCGGTGTCAGTAATCCAACCAGAATTTGCCAGTAGTTTTGCACCGGCATGCACGTCTGTGCTTGGGGCAAGGTTAGATACCATGCCAAGAACTTGGCTCTCGGTAAGTCGTTGATTTTCTAGGCAGAAATGGAGGAGCCAGTGGATTTCCGGACGCATAAATGTGGGGGGATGTTTTGGGGATAATCGAAGTCTTGTTTGTTTATAAAGAATGCGGGGAGAATCAACCTCCTTATCAAACAATGAGTGGCGGATTGGGATCGGGTGGGGCGGGGGTTGTATTTAGCTGTGATCATGGAGCGTGTGCGACTCGCCCGCGTCGTGGGATGGCCGTGGGCGGATCGGCACACTCCTGTACTTCTAATTTTTAGCGTGGCGCAGCGGTTCGATGACCGATGTGTTTGTGTTTGAAAACCGCTGATCATGCCTAGCCATAAACCAAATACACCGCCGCCGGGCTTGTTACACCCGCGCAACCCGCATCAGGGGCGTTATGACTTCACCGCCTTGTGTGAGGTGTGTGCGGAACTGAGCTCCTATGTGCGGCTAAACCCTTCAGGCGAGCCGACCATCGAATTTGCTGATCCCGCTGCGGTGCGGTATTTGAACCAAGCATTACTAGCGCAAACCTATCAGATTAAGCATTGGATGATACCAGCTGGCTATTTGTGTCCTCCCATTCCGGGGCGGGCGGATTATATTCATTATGTGGCAGATCTTTTGGCGGGATCAGGCCAGGTGCCAAGGGGCAAGCAGGTGCGTGTGCTCGATATTGGCACGGGTGCGAATTGCATCTACCCTATTATCGGTAGTCAGAGCTATGGCTGGAAATTTGTCGCGACCGATATCGACCCAGTCTCGGTGAAGACCGCATGTTTGATCGTCGAATCGAATCCATGCTTGAGCAAGTTGGTGAAGGTGGTCCAACAAAAGGAACGTAATTTGATTTTTAGAGGCATCATCCGCAAAGGTGATTATTTCGATCTGACGCTGTGCAATCCGCCCTTTCATGTTTCGATGCAAGCCGCACAGGCGGGCACTCAACGTAAGCAGAAGAACCTAACAAAGGGACGTTCCGCTAATGGCCCCGCCAAGTTAAACTTCGGCGGGCAGCAGGCGGAGCTTTGGTGCCGCGGTGGCGAAGTGGCGTTTATTACGCAGATGATTCGTGAGAGCGTAGAGTTCGCTGCACAAGTAGGCTGGTTCACTAGTCTAGTTTCGAAGCGGGAGCATTTACGCGTGTTGAAGCAAGTGCTCAGCCAGTGCGGTGCCAACCAAGTCGAAGTGATTCCAATGCGCCAAGGCCAAAAAGTCAGCCGACTCCTCGCGTGGCGTTTTAAGGGTGGAGATGCGGAGAAATAGTAGCAGCGTGATACAGGCATCCTTGTCTGTCCCGCGAAGCTCACAGATAGGAATGTCTGTGCCGACGATGATCGCCCACAAAAAAGCCGCCGAATATATTCGGCGGCTGTTGTTTTAGAAATGTCAGTCATCTCGGTCGTTCGACCGGGCGAGCTGCACTTACGCTTTCGCTTTTTGGTAGTTCGCTTCGGCGGCGTCCCAATCGACGACATCCCAGAATGCAGCGATGTAGCTTGGGCGCATGTTTTGATACTTCAGGTAGTAAGCGTGCTCCCAGACGTCGAGCGCAACCACTGGCTTACCTTCCACGTCAGCCACTCCCGTCATGCAGGGGCTGTCTTGATTGGGAGTCGAAGTCACCGCGAGGCTGCCGTCTGCTTTCACGACGAGCCAAGCCCAACCGCTGCCGAAACGAGTCGCGCCAGCTTTGGCGAAGGCGGCCTTGAATGCATCAAAACCACCGAGCTCAGCGTCGATTGCTGCTGCGAGTTCACCCTTAGGAGCGCCGCCGCCAGTTGGACTGAGCACCTTCCAGAAGAAGCTATGGTTGGCGTGGCCGCCACCGTTGTTGCGGACTGCACCACGAATAGCTTCGGGCAGTGCAGAAAGATCTGAAATGAGTTCGCAGACGGATTTTCCTTCAAACTCAGTGCCAGCGAGTGCGGCATTCACATTCGTGATATATGCATTGTGGTGCTTGCTGTGATGGATTTCCATCGTGCGTGCATCAATGTGTGGTTCGAGCGCATCGTATGCGTAGTCAAGTGTTGGTAGTTCGTAAGCCATGGTATGTATTGTTTTTTATTCTGGTTAATGAAGAGAGTGGTAAAAGCTGTGAGGATCTTAGCGCGCTGTCAAACGACAGCTTTGGTTGTTGTGCCTTTTTTAAGTGTTAAAGCGGCTGCCAGTCGCTTGGTCTAACGGATGGATAGCGGTACGATGCGGTTGCGACTGTGCAGGTCACTCACTCGCGCCTGCGGGTGGCAGAGTGTTGCCTTTTCGTGCGGTCTCTTTTTTAGCACTATTAGCGCGGCGTTTTTTTTCGAAGAAGGCTTTTAAAATATCGTGGTTCAGCTCTTGTAGGATGCCGCTGACGGACTCGAAGTGGTGATTGCTGTCGGGGAGAGCGCCGAGGTCGAGCGCGCCGCCAACGCAGCCCATGCGGGGGTCAGGGAGGCCGTAATACACCTTGCCGATGCGTGCCATGACCAGTGCGCCAGAGCACATCGGGCAGGGCTCTTTAGTGACATAGAGCGTGCACTCGTTGAGACGCCAATCACCAATGAAGCTGGCCGCTTGCGAAATCGCGAGGATCTCGGCGTGGGCGGTGGGGTCGTTGCTAGAGCGGGACTGATTATGCGCAGACGCGATGATCTGCCCCTTGTATTCGATCACTGCGCCGATCGGCACCTCATCCTTTTTCCACGCTTCGATGGCCTCATTATAGGCGTGGGTCATAAAGTAGTCGGCATCGCGGTTAAGTGCTGATGGGTAGATTTTTTCGAATGGGCAGTCTACGTACATGGTCTAAAAGTGTAAAAGTGTCCGGAGCGCGAGTAGCGGCTAGTTGGTCTGCGAGGTCTGCCGAACTGGCCTCGCCGGTGTGTGAACTGGATGCCTTACGGGGGCAAATAAAAGGGAATAGTATAACAAAGACAGTTCTGGCATTTAGCCAGACTTACTTTTTACCGCGAGCGCCTGACATGTGCTGTCTGATTGGTTCGCAATCAGTGATCTAGGCACATCAAACAGCTTGGAGAGGACGCCACTGATGATTGATGCCTTATCTATAATAATGCGACTTTGCTGTTCGCCTTCGACTAAGGAAACTATGTCGAAGGCAATGAGCATGCCATCAGCGTCACAATAGTCGCTGAATCTGGTCTGCTTGATGGTTCCGTCTTGTGTCGGTTCTAGCTCGACGATGGGGTACAGCGTTTGTAGATCGACCAGTATGTCGACGGCTGCACCGTCGGCGCTCAGTGTACTGACTTTCAGGCAGTCGGCGCCTGTCCAGTTGGTGACTTCGATCGCAGTGATGCGCCCTTCGCCTAGGCTGGTGCTGATGGTCCGGTCGAAGAAGCGCCGTTGCCCCAGCCATGATTCGGCTTCTTGCCCCTCTATCAGGGCGAAACGATCGTCGTGCTGTGGTGCGCGTATGCGACGCCAGACGGTATCGCCGCTCACGCCGAAGGTCATTTCATGTGAGGCGTGATCGATGGTGAATAGCATTTGGTCGGGGCGCTTTTTGATCAGAGAAAAGGCTTGGCGATTGTCGCCGTTTACCAGGTGGCCTGATACACGGATAGTCTGTGTGTTCTCCAGCAGTGCCGGATTGCAGTTTGCCGTGAGATAGGCCTGCGTAAAGGTTTCAATCTGGGTGAGCTCGCTGAGCGGGGCATCGGGGCGTTCGATTACGGCAGTGCTCTCATCCTCCGAGCGAACGAAGGATGCGATGGTCGCGATTGCGCCGAGTGATATGGCGACCGAACCTAAATAGACCGTCAGCTTAACTAGCTGTTGGGGCTTAGTCGGCGTGCCGTGTTTGTGCGTGGTGTTGGTGCAAGGAGACCCCATTGATTTATTTAAAATTAATGGCAGAGCTTCGAGCGCTTCAGGGGGAATGACGACCAAAATAACTTGTAACGATGAGGGGGTTTGAGTGCAGTCGCATCTGATTGCAGCGACGCCCAAGCAAAGGTCGCTGTACCCTTTAAGCTTGAACGATTTGCCTCCGTTTCTGTTTGCTTTGAACTCATCCCGCGAGGCGGGGTGAGTTTTCCATCGTAGCGTGCAGGTTTATCAAACGTTCATTCTCAAAGAGGGATAGCTTGCTAAAGCGGTGCGCTACGTTTTTTTCAGGGACGGCACCGGGGCACGTTTCTTTTGTGTCGAGTACGAGCTTGATTGACGCCGTGGATTTTTAGGATCATAGGATTTTTATAGTTATACTATGAAAAATCCCCCGCGATTCCTCCTAGGATGAACCCAGTGGCTACCTGTTGTTCTGTGCCATGCAATGGCCTCCGCGGCTCCGCCAGGGAAAGACGTAGTGCAGGCCATTGTTTGCCGAGTTCCTGATCAGTACCTATCATTTAAAATGATATGCCAAAAAAGCCTAATGCACCTGTGGTATCAGAGATGCTGAACAGAATAAGCGGCTTAAGTGATCGCTTGTTTTTTGTCTAGAGAGAGAGTCCTTGACTTTCGGTGTCAATCCGCTTCCTTCGTCGATTTATTATAGATCATTTATGGCTAAAGCACAAAGCGAAGATTACGTAGAAGTCGAAGGCAAAATCGTTGCCGTTCTACCTGGCACCATGTTCCGCGTCGAACTTGCGAACGGGCATTTGGTGCTCGCGCACATCTCCGGTAAATTGCGTAAGCACTTCATTAAGATTACGACCGGTGATACCGTGAAGATGGAGATGAGTCCCTACGACCTCGACAAGGCCCGCATCGTTTACCGTTTGCGCAATGCGCAAGTGCAGCGTAATGCACCAAGGCGTAGTTTCGGCCCACGCCGTCGATAGTCATTTCGTTTACTCGATTTCGAAAAGCACCGCGTGTCGGTGCTTTTTTGTGCCTGAGTGTCAGTCTCTCGGCCGCAACGACGAGGGATGATGCACTTTGAATACCTGATTCTCAGTGTCTGAGCTCTGTTCTCTGGCTTTCGGCCTCTGACGGAGGTCTGCTGCAGATGGCGAAGCAATTCGCGATCAATGCTTGCCTCGTTATATATTTGGGATGTGTTAGTTGGTTCATTCATCTAACCTCTTATTTATTAATTATGAGCAACAAATTATTTAACTCTATTATCGAAACGGTCGGCAATACGCCACTGGTTAAAATCAACAACACTGCTGCGGGTGTGAACGCAGACATCTACTTGAAGTGTGAATTCTTCAATCCACTTTCCAGCGTTAAAGATCGTATTGGTAAAGCGATGATCGAAGCAGGCGAGCGCGATGGTAAGATCGGCCCAGGTAGCATCATCATCGAGCCGACTTCGGGTAACACTGGTATCGCACTGGCATTCGTTTGTGCTGCCAAGGGCTACAAGTTAATCCTGACCATGCCTGAGACGATGTCGGTCGAGCGTCGTGTGCTGCTCCGAATGCTCGGTGCCGAGATCGTGCTGACGCCTGGGCCAAAGGGTATGGTCGGTGCAATTGCACGCGCCGCTGGGCTGGTCGAAGAATACGGGGAAAAGGCCTATATGCCGCAACAATTTGAGAATCCTGCCAATCCTGAAGTGCACCGCCAGACGACTGCGGAAGAAATCTGGGAGGCAACCGCTGGCAAGATCGATGCATTCGTTGCTGGCGTCGGCACCGGTGGCACCATTACTGGCGTGTCAGAGATCATTAAGTCGCGCAGGGAGCTCTACACGGTCGCGGTTGAGCCTGAAGGGAGTCCGGTTCTCTCTGGTGGTGCACCTGGTCCGCACAAGATTCAAGGCATCGGCGCAGGTTTCATTCCTAAGAATTGTAATGTGGATATCATCGACGACGTGATCAAGGTCTCGAATGAAGATGCATTTTCCACGGCGCAAGCATTGGCAGAGCAGGACGGCATCCTTGGTGGTATCTCTACGGGTGCCAATGTGTGGGCTGCGATGGAGCTTGCCAAGCGTCCTGAGATGGCCGGCAAAACGATCGTGACAATCGGCTGCAGCTTCGGCGAGCGTTACCTTAGCACGCCGCTGGCTGAAAAGGCCCGCGAAGAGATGATGACTGCGACTGCGAGCTAAACGCTCTGCTCAATCACTTTAAAACACAAGCCTCGGCCAGAAATGGTCGGGGCTTTTTTGGTTCATGCTCGATTAGCGTGGAGGGTAAAGGAAGGAGGGGGGGGGAGTCGCCATCCTTTGCAACAGGATAAGATAAATGTGGGCGAGTCGCCCACACTCCTATTGCGGTTTATTATACTCGCAGAGTGCAATGGCTCTAACCAGCGCCCAGCAGTTACCCGTTCCTTACGAATGTAAATGACGGAGCATTGGCTCGGCGAGTGTCGCTAAGCTCGGAACCCTCCTTTGCTTGGGAAGCTACAGTTCGAAGCCGGCCTTGGCGATGCAGACGACGAATTCGCCTTTTTGGCTGCCCTTGGCAACGCGGTCGCGCACCTCGCCGGCTGGCCCAGTGTGCACGGTCTCGTGTAACTTAGTCAGCTCGCGGCAGACACTGATACAGCGGTCGGGGCCAAGGGTCGCCACTAGGTCGTTGAGGAACTTGCCAATACGATGGCAGGATTCGTAGATGATGACGGTGTATTCAGAGTCTTGCTGCGCTGCAAAGAAGCGTTTGCGTGCCGCGCTCTTGGGGGCAAGAAAGCCGACGTAGAGGAAGGCATCGCTCGGAAGCCCGGAGAGTGACAGGGCGGTGATCACGGCGCTGACGCCAGGCGCCGTAGTGACTTTGAGTCCGCGCTTGCGACACTCGCGGACGAGACGAAACCCGGGGTCGCTGATCGCGGGCGTGCCGGCGTCGGCGATCAGTGCGATGTCTTCGCCCGCTTCCATACGATCGGCGATTTCGCTCGCCATGTAGTTTTCGTTTTGCTCGCGGTAGGAGATCAGTTTGCCACTGTTCTCGATGTTCAGTTTGCTGAGCAGCTTGCCAGTGACACGGGTGTCTTCGCAGGCGATGAGAGTGGCGGCAGTAAGCACTTCGATGGCACGTGGAGTGATGTCGGATAGATTTCCGATGGGTGCGGCGACGAGTGTGAGGGTTCCAGAGTCAGACATATCGTTGGCAACTGTAAGTAGGTTAGTGAGAATGTCACAAAAAAAGCGCCTTCATGTCTGTCACGAAGGCGCTGGTTCTTTTAGAGTATTGTTTGGTTCGCCTTAGCCGCCGAATCCCGGGACGCCACCTTCCCAGTCTGCTGGGCGAGACCAGGGCAGTTCTTGGTCATCGGGATTAGTGTCGAAGCAGCCACTTGTGGCGAGTGCGCACCATGATAGTGTGAAGACTAGAAGTAGGCGAGTGATCATAATGTATGCGCGAGGTGATAGAGGATTAGTGCATTACCTTGACGGTATCGCCTTTGGAAAGTCCGCGAAGCTGTGTGCCTGCTAGGATGTTGGCCACTGCGAGCTGCTCGGTAATTTGGATGATTCGGATTTTTCCCAGTGCTTTTAAGTCTTGAATCAATGTGATTTCCGAACCGACCGACAAGCCAAGCTCCGGAGAGGCGTCGAGAATAATGATGCCGTCAGATGTGCTGATCGAGGCGACCGTGGTTGTGGCGCCGATGGATGCGGGCAGTACGGCTGCCGCACTGTTTGGCTTGAAGCCGCTCTGGTAGCCAACTGAGCTGGTGCTGCTTGCCGCAGGCTTGGGGGCTGTTTGGAGTGATTTGGCAGCCAAGATATCTTGCTTGAGCAAGTCGTTGGATTTACCAAGTTCTTCGATGCGCTCATTGAGCTGGGAGAGCTCTGCTTCTTTGCTGGCTGAGGCTAAACTCTCTTCGGTCTTGACCAGATCAGTACGCAGGCGAGTTGCAGCATTTTCCAACTCAGAGATGGTATTTTTCATCTCATTGAGTTGCTGCTGCGTGCGGGTGACTTGCTGCTTGGCAGTATACATCTCGGAGCGGATCGACTCGAGCTTACCTTTGGTGTCGGCTAGTGATTTGCGCTCGGTCGAGAGCTGCGCACCTAGGGAGGTGATCTTGCTATTCGCAGTTTCTAATTCGCTTTGAGTCGCTTGAGTCACTGCTTTTGCTTGTTCGAGGGACGTTTGCTTTTCAGCGAGTTTCCCTTTGGAGATAAAGAACAGAGCGACTGCTGCGGCTGAAGCGAGAATCGCTACAATTCTAAGAGTAAGTGATAGAGTTTTCATTTATGTTGTTTGGGGGTATTCACGATGTAGCTGGACTACGCTGCGAAAAATGCTGTTTCGTGAATGGGGATCTTGGTGCTTGCGCTGATGCCACGGTTGTTCGCGGCCAACCGCAGTAATAACTTAAAAATCAATTCGCTTTGTGGTTCAAGACCCAACTTAGCAGCGATCACATCTGCAGTTTGAGCGTTGCTGCCGCTGGCGTTGACCTCAGCGACAATTTTTTGCTCGATTTCCAAGACAGTGGCTGCGGCTGCTTTACCTGCTTCAACTCCTGGTTGGTGGTAGGCATTGATGTTGACGAGGCTCGCGTAGAGGCCGACGGCGCGCTCGAAGAGTGCGATGAGCTGGCCGACTGCTTCGGGTGTGACCTCTGTGATGGTGATGGTGATCGATTGGCGACCATTGTCATACAGTGCATCACGGGTACCGAGGAAGAAGCCTTGCAGGAAATCACCGCTAGTAAAGCCGGGTTCGACTTCGATCGAGTCGCCGTCGCGATCCTTGAGCACTTCGATGAAGGTGGCGAAGAAGTTGTGCACACCTTCGCGGAGTTGCTGCACGTAAGCATGTTGGTCAGTGGAACCCTTATTGCCATAAACGGCGATGCCTTGGTGTACGACCTTGCCATCGAGATCTTTTTCTTTACCGAGCGACTCCATGACGAGCTGCTGCAAATATTTGGAGAAAAGCATGAGGCGATCCTTGTAAGGGAGGACGACCATGTCTTTCGCGCCCTTGCCGTCGGTCGCGAAATACCACATGAGCGCGAGTAGGGCCGCTGGGTTTTTAGTGGTGTCGGTCGAACGTGTGGCGATGTCCATCGCTTTCGCGCCAGCTAGCATACGATCGATGTCGAGGCCTTGGATGGCAGCGGGGAAGAGGCCCACCGCTGCGAGTTCGGAGGTGCGACCACCGACCCAGTCCCACATCGGCAGGAAGTCGAGCCAGTTGTTTTCTTTCGATATTTTGTGTAGTTTACTGCCTTCACCAGTGATGGCGATGGCGTGCTCGGCAAAGCTGAGGCCGGCTACCCGATATGCAGTCTCGGCTTCGAGCATGCCGTTGCGTGTCTCGGGTGTACCGCCAGACTTGGAGATGACCACGGCGAGTGTTTCACCGAGTTGGCCGTCGAGCGCGTCGAGTGTGCGGTCGAGACCATTCGGGTCGGTGTTGTCGAAAAAGAACAGCTTGATTTTATCGGTCTTCGGGCCACCGAGCGCGTCAGCGACGAATTGCGGTCCAAGTGCCGACCCACCGATGCCGATCACGAGGAGGTTCTTAAAGGCGCCGTTGGCACCTTTAAGTACGCCGTTATGTACGTCAGAAGTAATCAGCTTAATTTTGCTGAGGCAGGCTTCGATCTCGGCTTCGATCTCGGCGTTGGGAGCCAGCGCGGCATGACGCAACCAGTAGTGGCCAACCATGCGGTCTTCGTCTGGGTTCGAGATCGCACCCGCTTCAAGCGCTTGCATTGCGCTGAATGCGGCCTGCATGCGTGGCTCCATTTCCGACAGGAAAGTATCACCGAAGTCGATTCGGCTGGTGTCGATCGCGAAGTCGAGCTCGTTAATATGAAGGTAGTGTTGTTTGAATCGTTCCCAAGACATGATGTATGTAAATTAAGAATTAAGAGTTGTCTGGTTTTCGGTTAAACTGACAACTGAAAAACTGTGAAATGATGCATTGGATGGCGAAGCCACTATAGATTTTTGTCAGTAACGGCACCTTCTGAGGCGCTCGCGACGATGGCGGCGTATTTACCGAGCACGCCGCGTTTGGAGCCTGCCCCGGTGGGCTTGAAGGCAGCCATGCGCGCATCGTACTCGGCGTCGTCAATTAGCAGGCTGATGGTGTTTTTGATCGCGTCGATTTCGATTTGGTCACCGCTATTGACGATGCCGATTGGGCCGCCCTTGGCTGCTTCCGGTGTAATGTGGCCGACGTCGAATCCGTGACTGCCGCCGGAGAAGCGTCCATCAGTGATGAGCGCGACTTCTTTAATCAAGCCACGCCCAGCAACGGCGCTGGTGGGTGAGAGCATTTCGCGCATGCCAGGGCCGCCGACTGGCCCTTCGTTACGAATGACAACCACGTCGCCAGCGACGACGTCGCCGCGAAGGATGCCGACCAGTGCGCTTTCTTCGCCTTCGTAAACCTTCGCTGTGCCTTTAAAATAGAGACCTTCCTTGCCAGTAATCTTACCAACGGCACCGCCAGGCGCGAGGTTACCACGTAGGATGCGGAGGTGAGTGGATTCTTTAATTGGCTGATCCCATGGGCGGATGATGTCCTGCTCGTCTGGGTACGATGCGTACGGTTGTTCGTCTTTAAGCGAATCGGCCATCGTTTCGCCCGTTACCGTGAGGCAGTCGCCGTGCAGTAGCCCGCGATCGAGTAGCATCTTCATCATCGGACGGATGCCGCCGATACGGATAAGATGACTCATGTTGTATTTGCCGAATGGCTTCAAGTCCGCGAGAAGCGGAATGCGTTCGCCAATTTCCTTGAAGTCGTCGATGCTGAGTGGGACATCGGCGGAGTGTGCGATGGCTAGCAGGTGCAGGATCAAATTAGTCGAACCGCCGAGCGCAAGGCAGGTGGTGATCGCATTTTCAAAGGCCTTACGCGTCATGATGTCGCGTGGCTTGAGGTCGAGCTCAAGGAGTTTGAGTACGGCTGCACCGGCATTTTCACAGTCTTTACGCTTGGGTTCACCGATCGCTACTTGAGCACTGCTGCCAGGCAGGCTCATCCCGAGTGCTTCGATCGCGCTGGCCATGGTGTTGGCAGTGTACATACCGCCACAAGATCCGGCACCCGGAATTGCATATTTCTCGACTTCGTTGAGTTCTTCATCCGTCAGCTCGCCTTTGGCATGCTTGCCAACTGCTTCAAAAACGGAGACGATGTCCATCGGGTTACGCTCTTCTTCGTCGTGAGGCATCAAGCCGGGAAGAATGGTGCCGCCGTAAACAAACACAGCTGGGCGGTTGAGGCGGGCGAGTGCGATCATGCAACCGGGCATGTTTTTATCGCAGCCACCAATAGCGACGAGACCATCAAAACCTTCTGCCGCGACCACTGTTTCGATCGAATCGGCAATCACATCGCGTGAGACGAGGCTGTAGCGCATCCCTTTGGTGCCCATACTAATGCCGTCGGAAACAGTGATGGTACTGAAGTTCACCGCTTTGCCGCCGGCATTATTGACACCAATGGTGGCGTGTGCGGCGAGGTCGCCCAAATGCATGTTGCAGGGAGTCAGATCACTCGGAGAGCTGGCCACGCCGATTTGTGGCTTTTTGAAATCGGCATCATCGAAGCCGACTGCACGGAGCATCGAGCGGGCAGGGGCGCGGTCATACCCATCGACGACGATTGAGGAGTGTGGACGTATGTTTTTGCTAACCATAATAAAAAATAAAATGAATTAAATAGGTGAAAAATAGGATTCTCGTTGCAGAAATTTTGAGATATCAATCAATAGCGAGACACTCGACAATCCTCTTTTTACTCTTCAAGACCTTAATTTTGCATTTCACTCGTTTTTATTACTATGGAATTTGATCTCAAAAAGACGCTTGAAGCGCTGCTACTTTCGACTGCGGAGCCCATTCGCTTGAAGGATTTGATGAAGATTTTTGCGCGCTACGACTCCGAATTAGAGGAAGCCGCCGCTGCCGAAAAGCTGGCAGGGGAGGACGAAGAGGTTGCTGAGCTCATTCCGGCTCGCGTCACGCTTGTGCAAATCCAAGAGGCGCTCTCTAAATTGATAGACGCCGCCGAGGTCGAGGATAAGGCGTATCGCTTGATCGAGGGGCCGAATGGTTTTCAAATCGTCACCGCGCCGCAGTTTGCAGAATTCGTGCGTTTACTGCGTGGTCAGCCGCGCCCGATGAAGCTCAGTCCTGCTGCGCTGGAGACTATGTCGATCGTCGCTTATCGCCAGCCCGTCACGCGAGCCGAGATGGAGGCGATTCGCGGGGTGTCGGTCGATGGCCCGCTGAACCGTTTGATTGAGCTGGAGCTGGTGCATGTCACGGGTCGCGCTGAATTGCCGGGCCGCCCGATTCAATATGGCACAACTGAGAAGTTTTTAGAGTTCACCGGCATCAAGGAGCTCGATGAGCTGCCCGCTTCGGACGTACTGAGTAATCATCAGATTGACGATTGGATGCGCCGCAGCGAAGAGCCAGAAGAAGAGATTACCGATGTAGATATGGGCCTCGCCAAAGAGCGAAAGTCAGACGAACTGCCGTTGGATGAGACATTTGTCGAAGTTGATTGGCAAAATGAAAACGCCGAGAGCGATGCTTCTCCAGAGCCCGCCACAGAGGAGGATACACTAGATGCCTGAAGATATTAATACTAAGCTGCAGCGCAACCGCGACGCGATCGACTCGATTGATCGACAAGTGGTGCAACTGCTCAATGAGCGCACGCGCCAAGATGGTGGGCTCAACGAAGAGCAGGTGCTGAAGAAAGTGGCGACGTTCAACCAAGGCCCACTTTCGGATGCGACTTTGCAAGCAATCTATCGCGCAATGATGCTGGCTGGCCTAGCGCCCGATGCTCGTCAGTTGGAGTGCGAAGTCGTCGATGCGTTGGATTTAAAGATCGTGCAACTGCTCAACCAACGCGTGCAACACGCGGGCGAGATCGGTAAGATTAAACACGCCAATGGTGCGGACTATTATGACCCGACCCGCGAAGCTCAGGTCATGGATAAAGTCGCGAGACTTAATCCTGGGCCGATCAATAATCGCACCTTGCAATCTGTTTACCGCGAAGTGATCTCTGGCTCTATCGCATTGGAGAAGAAGCTCGTGATCGGCTATCTCGGGCCGGCAGCCACTTACACGCACCAAGCTGCGATTTGTAATTTCGGCGTCAGCCTCGACTATCGAGCGATCAAGACCATCCCCGATGTATTTGCTGAAGTCGAAAGCGGCAGCGCCGATTACGGCGTGGTGCCGATTGAAAACTCCACCGAGGGGGCAGTTTTTCACTCCATGGATATGCTAGTCGAGTCCGACCTGTATATCTGCTCGCAAGTTTACTTGCCGATCGAGCATTGCTTGATCTCGCAGTCGCCACTTGATCAAATCACCGAAGTGCGCTCCAAGGATCAAGCACTTGGCCAATGCCGCGACTGGCTGCGCACGAAATTACCGAACGCAAATCTAGTCGATGTCGTCAGCACTGCCGAGGCAGTCTGCACCGCAAAGGAAGACATCACCGTCGCCGCCGTCGCCAGCGAACTCTCTGCGCAACGCTATGGCGTGCCGATTCAGGCCCGTAGTATACAGGATCGCGACGACAACGTGACGCGCTTCCTCGTGATTGGTAAAACCCGCGCCAAGCCCCTCGGTGATGGTCGCGACAAGACCAGTTTAGTGATTTCGCTCAAAGACGAGCCTGGCGCGTTGGAGAAAACACTTCGTCCGTTCGCCTCGCGTGGGATTAATTTAAGCAAGATCGAGTCACGCCCCAGCCGTAAGAAAGCCTGGGATTATTTGTTCTTCATCGATTTCATCGGCCACTTCGAAGACGAACTGACGCAAGCCGCCCTCGCCGAGCTCGAGGAGCACTGCTCGTTCGTCAAATGGCTCGGCAGCTATCCCAACGATAAATGCGGGTAGGCTTTCAATTGTAGGGGTCGCGCTTGTTATTATGCCCTATGGTGCGCGATCCGCGATGTGGTTGTGGATATCGGAATTTTCATGGTCTTGGCAAGACCCTACGGGTTCGTTCTCGTGGTATTTGATGCTGTGTATTTTTCGAAATGAATCGAAAGACCTACTGTGACTCACTGATATTTGTATTCGTTGCTTCGGAGGAACTTCTGCAAGGACTTAACCTGGTTTTTGCTAGAGTAATATGAATGTTTTTATTTTAGCAGTTGTAGTGAAATTTTATGACCTGAATGTCGCTTTTGATTGATGTTATCCTAATAAAAGAAATACACCTAACTCTATTATGTATTTTAATCAGTAGCTTCGCTTACTCGCAGACGGATCATGAGATACTGTATTTGTGGCCGGCTGCGGTTCCGGGTGAAACGGGGGGCAAGGCGCCGCCGGAGATTTCCGATAATCGGCGGGGTGGGGTGACTCGCATTAGTATGGTGACAAATCCTGCGTTGGTCGTTTATGAGCCCAGCCCTGAGAATCGAAATGGGGCGGCTGTCATCATTTGCCCAGGTGGCGGCTATAGTATCTTGGCAGTTCATCATGGGGGCTATGCGGTCGCGGATTGGCTGAGCCAGCTTGGGTATACTGCGTTTGTTCTGCACTATCGGGTGCCTTAGAAGCAGTTGGGCGCATTGCAGGATGCTCAACGGGCGATTCGTATGGTGCGCGGAATGAGTGAGCAGTGCGGGCTTGATGCGCCTAAAGTGGGTCTGCTGGGGTTCTCTGCGGGAGGCAGCTTAAGCGCTCGGGCCTCCACGCAATATGAACAAGTGCTCTATGAGCCAATCGATGCATTCGACGGATTGTCTGCACGTCCTGATTTTTCCGTATTAATTTATCCCGCATATCTCGATCAGGGAGTAAATCATGCTCTGACGCCGGAATTGAAAGTCGATGCAGAGACTCCGCCGATGTTTCTGTTTGTAGCTGCGGATGATCCCTATGCCAACAGTAGTCTGGTGATGAATTCAGCGCTTCGAGCTGCTGAAGTGCCTTTTAAATTACATGTATTGCCAAAGGGAGGTCACGGCGATGGGATGCGTGCCGGTCATCGAGCTGCTGAAACATGGCCGAAGCTGTGTGACGAATGGTTGAAAGTGACCGTCCTTAAATGATGCAGACAGCTTAGATTTCATCCCATGCCTGCGACTATTCAACTCTACGTCCGCGTAGTTTCGAATGCCTCGCGCGATGCAATCGTCGGTTGGCATGCGGGGGGACTCAAAAAATCCTGCTGACCAATGAGGCTAGAGGGATTAAAAAAGAGACCTTGGCTTGCTCCGATTACTTGCGACGAAGTGCTGCTGGAACAAAAGCAAGTGCCCATATAACTGTAATCATTGCATTTGTAAATGGCTCGGTGCTGCGCGGGCAGACGAATCCGCAGAAGTGTTTGCGGGGCGTGGGGGTTGACGGAGACTGAGTTGCGTGAGCGCTTGGGGTCGGGTTGAGAGATTTCCTTCGTGGTGTCGTTGCTTGTAACGGGCTCAGGTGGTCTGGGCAGTGCTAAAGGCCCTTGCAAGCAACGACGCCACATGTAAAAGTTCCAAGAGGTAACTTTCTTCGGCAAAGCCCGTACAGGCTTGCGGTTTGTATCAAATTAGAGCCCATTAAAGTCGTCTTATGTCGAATGCATCACACCCCAAGAATTGGCCTGAAGCGGCGCGCAACTTGCATGCCGAATTGAGCGCGTGCTCGTTGCATGCGAATGTGCGTGAGTTGCTTGCGGACGATTCGTGTCAGCGTGTGTTGGTGGCTTGTTCGGGCGGTGCGGACTCTATCTTTATGTTCTGTCAGTTGTGGGCGCAGGCCGACGCCTTGGGGATCGAATTGGTGGTCGCACATTACAATCACCGTTGGCGAGGCGAGGAGTCGCAGCTAGATGCAAAGTTTGTGCAAGAATTGGCGCAGCAGTTGAGTTGTCCATTTGTGACCGCGGCTCGGCCGGAAAATGAGGCGGCGTTTACGGAGACGACTGCGCGTGCGTTGCGATTGGACTTTTTACGTGGAGCAGCGCAGGAGCACAGCTGCCAGTTTATCGCGTTTGGGCATCAGCAGGATGATGTTTTAGAGACACAGTTGCAGCGCCTGGCGCGCGGCAGTGGCTCGGATGGTTTGGCGGCGCCGCGACCGGTTCATTTTTTTGAGGCCTATCCGACACATATTCGGCCGGTGTTGCATTTGGGTGCGGGGGCGATTCGTATGGCGTTGAATACTTGCGAGATTCCTTGGCGTGAAGACATTTCCAACCAAGATCTTGGGATTTCGCGCAATGCGCTGCGTCACAATGTAATTCCTATTTTGAGCGAGGCGTTGGCGCGGAATGCTTCGGCGGGCGCAGCTCGTTCCCGATTTTTATTAGAAGAAGAAGCGGACGCGCTGGATGGTTTGGCGCGGCTGACTTTGCCTGAAGCGTTTAGTGGTAGTATCACGCTGGATCGCGCTGCGCTGCGCTCGGCTCCGTGGGCACTTACGCGGCGGGCCTTGTCGGCATGGCTGAGTGCGCATGATCTAATTCAATCGATGAGCGCACCGGCGATGGATTTATTGATGGCCGCGGTCTATGCGCTGAAGCGGAAGAATCGTCTAAGTGCGGGCGGTTTTTATATTGAGCTCGATGAAGCGACGGTGCGGTTGGTGTCAGCGCAAGTTTCGGGGCAATTTCTGGTTTCTGGATCGATCGAAGCGGGCGAGTCGATCATGCTATCGACGGGTGCTTTGCTGGAGACTGAGTTCGTGGAATTGGACGATGCGTTACGCAGCATGATTATGCAGGGCGGGGTGAATGCCGACCTGGAGTCCTACGTTGCGGTGGTAGCAGAGGAGGCTCTCGATGTGCGGGGTTGGTTGCCCGGAGACCGCTTTCGACCGATCGGTGCGCCGGGCACGAAGAAACTGAAAGACTGGTTTATAGATCGGCACATTCCGGCGAGGGAACGAAAGTTGCTGCCGCTTGTCGTATCACAATCAGGAGAAATTATTTGGGTGCCAGGCTTGCCGCCTGCAGAGAGCATGAAAATCGGAACCACAACGAAGTGGGCTCTTAGATTGACTTACGAACGAAGAGACCCAATTTGACTCGCAAAATGTCTTCACAGCAAAATCCACAACAGAAAGAGCCCGCGAATAACGGCCAACCAGAGCGCTTTAACCCTAAAGTACTTTTGATTTTTTTGGTCATTATCTCGGCTATCATCGGACTCTGGTTCACGCAACCGGGTGCCGGTTCGAACCTTGAGCGCCTGACTATCAGCGAATTGGTGCAAGCCGTGAAAGATGGACAGATCGAGCAGGGCGATGGTGTCATGAAACCCGACCCTTCGCTTGGCGAAGCTGGCTATATCATTGCCGGTAAGATGCTCAATCCGAATTATGATGCGAATCTTTCGGATGCGAGTGTGCCGGTAAAGGTGCAGTTTTCTGCTGAGGGCCGATTACTGGAGAAAGATTTCGATCTTGTGCGCGCAGTGCTCAAGGAAAGCCGTCGCAGCACCGCGTTTCAAGATATCTTGATTAGTTTCCTGCCGTTTCTGCTGATTATTGGCCTACTTTATTTCCTCTTCGTGCGCCAATTGAAGAGCGCCGGGAAGGGCGCGATGAGTTTTGGTAAGAGTAAAGCCAAGATGCTGACGCGCGATAAAGACGCGCTGACTTTTAAGGATGTCGCGGGTTGCGACGAAGCGAAGGAAGAGGTCAGCGAGGTCGTTGACTTCCTCAAAGACCCGAAGAAATTCCAACGCATTGGTGGTCGCATTCCTAAGGGTGTGCTGATGATGGGCCCTCCTGGTACTGGTAAGACATTGCTCGCAAGGGCGGTGGCTGGTGAGGCTGAAGTGCCGTTCTTCTCGATCAGTGGTTCGGATTTCGTCGAAATGTTTGTCGGTGTCGGTGCGGCACGTGTGCGTGACATGTTTGAGCAAGGCCGTAAGAATGCGCCTTGTATCGTATTTATCGATGAGATCGATGCCGTGGGTCGCCAACGTGGCGCAGGTGTCGGCGGTGGCAATGACGAGCGTGAGCAGACTTTGAATTCCCTCCTCGTTGAGATGGATGGTTTCGATGGCCACGAAGGTGTGATCATCATCGCCGCGACCAATCGTCCGGATGTGCTCGACTCGGCGTTGCTACGGCCAGGTCGTTTTGACCGCCAAGTCACGATTGATTTGCCCGATCTCAATGGTCGCCGCGAAATTCTCATGGTGCATGCCAAAAAGTTCGCGCTTTCTGAAGAGGTGAACCTCGAGCACGTTGCGCGTAACACGCCAGGCTTCTCTGGTGCGGACCTTGCCAACCTTCTCAATGAAGGTGCTTTGACCGCGGCACGCTATAATAAAGATGCTGTGGAAATGAACGATATCGACGAAGCGCGTGATAAGATATCCTTCGGTCGTGAACGACGTAAGTTGATGGATGACGAGGATCGCAAGATCACTGCTTACCACGAAGCCGGGCATGCTTTGATTCAAGCGGTGGTGGATGATGGGCATTTGCCCGTGCATAAAGTAACGATTATACCGCGTGGTCAGAGCCTTGGCTCCACTATGTTTATGCCGAAGAAGGATTTGCTGAATTACTCCAAGCGGCGTCTATTGAATCAGATTTGCACTGGCATGGGCGGGCGTTCGGCGGAGGAAATTGTGATGGGCGACATCACCAGTGGCGCGTCCGGCGATATCCGCATGGTCACTTCGACTGCGCGTCACATGGTGTGCGATTGGGGGATGACTGACCTTGGCCCGGTCGCTTACGGTGAAAGCCAGAATCATGCCTACATGGGCACGATGGGGGCTGGCTCGAATAACTTTAGTGAAGAGACTGCACAAAAGATTGATAAGAAAATCTACGACATTGTACAGCAGCAGTACTTGCGTTCGCTCGACATTTTGAATGAACACCGTGCCGCGCTTGATACCATGGCAGAGGCTTTGCTGGAGCACGAAACGATTGACGGCGTTCACGTTCAAGAGATTCTTGATCATGGTGAGATGCGCTCGCCGATCATTAAGCGAGCAATCATCGAGCCCGAGGCAGAGCCTGAAGAAGAATCTGATGACAAGGTCGCGAAGGAGTCGAGTGAAGATGTCGGACAGGGCGACCTTGCTGGCGGAGAAGCCGCTACACCATCGCCTGCTTAACGTGTTTTAGATACATTTTTCAAAAGGCTACTTTCTGTTTTAGGGGGTAGCCTTTTTTTGTGGTAGAGTGTGATACAGGCTTTCTTGCCTGTGGTGTAGGATCTCTATCTATTTAGAATCGATAGCTGGCGTCACCGAAGTGCGGAGATGGCGAAGTGATGACTGTACGGGCGGGACAGACGGGAGTGTCTGTATCACTTTCCAGCCTGTCGCGCTTTGCGTGAGGCCTTATCCACGAGAGCGAAGAGCTGGTCGATCTGATTTCGTTTTCGAGTGGCCTGATGCCCCTTTACTTTGACTAGTTCGAAGTTTAACGGATCGGTGCTGCGGAAGTAGGCTTGGTAGAGATCGGTGTTACGCAGCGGTAGGCCTCGCTTCGAATGGTAGTCGTGCGCTTCGAAGCGTGTCCGTCGCGCCGCCAGATTGATGATGTTTTGCGAGTCGGTATAGATGGTAAGATAATTGCAGTCTTTGGGCAGTTCGTGCAGCGCCCAGAGTAGGGTCTGTAGCTCCAGCTTAGTCGAAGACGTGTCGACGAATTGCTGAACCTTAATACGCGTGCGTAAAATCTCCAAGGAAAGTGCTTGCTCCTCTGTTCTGATCAAGAGCGATGCGCCAGTACCCGTCTTGGTCTGGGTATGTACGCTGCCGTCGGTGAGTAGGATGTAGTCACTCATTTCGGTGGTTGTTGGCGAGTGAACATAAAATGCCAATTTAGTCAGTTGACTACGAGTTGATGAGGATGGCTACTGCCTGCTGACAAGCACGCGGGCAAATTTGTTCGTCCCTGCGCTACCTGTCAAATTAAGACTGATCTTCTGAGTTTGGCTATCGACTGTGGTGTGTGTGACGCTGACGCCTGTTTTTGTGTAGAAATTACCACTACTCTGACTCACTGCGACGGTCTCCCACGTTTACAATCGGTCAGAGACCTGTATGCGGATCACAATGTCAGCTTGTGCTGGGTTGCGGTAAAAGTTGAGTTCGCGGGTTGAAGGCAATATGACGATCTGCCCCCGCGAGAGCCCTCCCAAGTTGTAGCCAGCGATTCCGTAGTCCAATAAGTCAACAGTTCCGTTGCCGTCTTCGTCGGTGGTACCGTCGGCAGATGCAGAATTGGAATTGGCCCAGATGGCGTAATTGCTGTCGTCACTGAATTCGAGTGTATCAACCCAGGCGGCATCTTGCCCCCTGGAGTAGGACCCATCTTTTACGTAGCGCCATTCAAAGGTGTGCGTTGAGCCTGAGAGTGCCGTGTTTAAGTATTGGGCCCAACCTGTCTAGCCGCTCCACTCTGCTTCTAGGACGTCGTCGATCCTGAATTGAAGAAAGTTAATGTCTTCTTCCGAGCTGACCTTATAGCGGAAGCTGATACTAGTTGTTTGTTGGGTGATTGCGAATATTGAGGATTCGTCATCTGCAATGATTCCGCTTTGTAATGCATCAACACCATCGTATGATACGGCTGATTGAATAAACCAAGGAGAGTTGCCAGAATCTGTTAGTGACACACCGAAATTGTCCAAGGCTGCGGCTCGCGAGAGCGGGGCTGGGGTGAGGATCAAATTGTAGTCTCCGAGACTACCGTAGTCGGTCCATCCTGTTGGCGGATTGGATGCTGGTGATCCGGCGCCATCTCCTTCGATCCAAACTTCGTAAGTTCCCGCCTGTAAGAGTAAGTCTGTCGCGGCTCCTTTGGTTTCGTCGCTGTTGTAATCGGTCAATAGCGTGTTGCTTGAATCGTAGATGCGCATCCTTACATCGCGGTTGGTCGAAAAAGTGTCGCCTTTACTTTCGAATCTGAGCGATCCGAGGTCGGTGAAGTTAATCGTGAAGACGTCAATATCGTTGTACTGACTGATGACGCCACCGAGTGTGATCATTTGTTGGCCTAGGGTCACAGGATGCGCTGTCGCTGAGCTGTTTCCGTAGTCGTCGCTTGTCAAGGAAATGCCGCTCTCGGAGATGATGACCAGATCACCCTCAGTTTGGTTGGCGTTATAATATTCACCTTTACTCCATTGCGAGATCGTTGGTGAGTCGGCGGAGCCCATGATGGGCACCCAAAACTCTTTGCCAGCACTGTGGCCTTCGTAGTATTCCTCACTACCATCGGAGCCTTCATAGCCATCATGTTCGAGGTTGAGGGTGTGTCCAACCTCATGAGAGATGGTGTCGGCTGCACTGATCACATTGATTAATGTTGAAATTCCAACAGACCAAATCGTCGACAAAAGAATCCATAAATGCGACACCGCCAGAACCGGGTGATGCATCGTCTGTCGGGGTGAATATGGCCATGACTCTTTTATCGCTGTCAGTATTATCAAATACCGAACGGACATTGGTGACGTTGACGTCGAAGGGGGCAAAGTCTTCGGCTATCATTTCTAGGATGCGTGCAATTTGGAGAGACGATAGATCAGCAGGCGCGGCAATGATTTCATCTGCGCTCCAGTCTGGTTGGTTGACCATTTCGCCATCGAAATCGCAGTAGATCACTGTTGGAGCTCCTGGACGGCTTTGAAATGCAGTAGTTGTTTGAGTGCTTGATACTGCGCTGTGGGAGATGAATGTAGGGGGTTGGGATTTTCTGGGAAACGCATTCTCAGCGACTACAGGGTAACTTGCAGTTGAGCTTGCGCAGCGATGTTCGCCAACAGTTGTTTCTAGAAGTTGCCAGCCCGAGCCGTCATTTTCGAGATGGTGTGCAATGCGCTGTTTGTTCAAAAAGATGCGAGCAACTTGGCGAATGTTTTTTTTTTTAATGCGACTCGTCCTCGCGGTAAATCGAGTGTGACACCAAATGAAATGCTTTGGTCAGTATGATTGAGTGAATCAACGATGCCGCCGATGCGGTACCCCTTGCCTATGTTCCATGTGAACTGATCCCCTATGCGTACCGATTCCCAGTCGATTGATTTGGTGGGGGTGAGCTGGAAAAGTGTTCCGTCTTCTGTGTTTTCGAGCACTTGCAGCTGTTTTGTGCTGTAGCTTGTCTCAATCAGCGGAAATGAGGAATTGCTTGCCTTAACCTCAACTTTGGCTCGTGCCTGTGGTCTTTTGATGGTGGTGCTGTGTTGGGCGTTGGGCGTTGGGCTTGGCGATGTGATGCCGTAGTGCAGAGCTCGGAGCCAAATAGAGTCCACTGACTGCTACGGTTACTAGCAGGATTAAGAGTATCGGGACTTTAAGATTCGGAAATACTCAATAAATATAAATAGAAGTCTGCCGTTTCCAAGTTGACATTCACCTGCCCTTACTTTGAGTATTCAAAGTATGAAATTTGATAGACCTATTTTTGTTCTTTCGGGCCTTGCGATTGTTGCGGCATTTTTAACTGGCTGTGGCCGCTCAGAGACATCGCCGGATCCCGATTCAGCGAGCCATGTGAAAGAGCCCTATCAAGTGCTATGTACGGTCGGCATGATTACGGATATTGTGCGTAATATCGCGGGCGACTACGCGCAGGTCGAGGGGATCATTGGCGAAGGTGTGGACCCACACCTTTACAAGCCGACTCGGAGTGATGTGGTGAATCTCAGTACTGCCGATGTAGTGTTTTATAATGGCCTGCTGCTTGAAGGTAAAATGACGGATGTGCTCGTGCGGGTCGCAAGCACTGGTAAGCCGGTCAGGGCAGTGACTGAAGCGATCTTGGAGAATTCGGATTATTTGATGCAAAAAGAGGATGACTCTACGTACACCGATCCGCACGTGTGGATGGATGTACGGGGCTGGATGCAAGCGGTGACCGTGGTGGCCGAGACGCTGTCGAGTTTCGATTCAGCGCATGCGGATATTTATGCTGCCAATGCAACGGCTTACACAAAACAGTTGGAAGCGTTGGATGCGTATGCACAGGAGGCGATTGGATCGATTCCCGAATCGAAGCGTGTTTTGGTGACGGCGCACGATGCGTTTAATTATTTGGGCCGCGCTACGGGCCTCACTGTCCGAGGCATTCAAGGTGTGAGCACGGAGTCTGAAGCTGGAGTGCGGGATCTAGAGGACTTGGTCAACTTCATCGTAGAGCAGCAGATTCCAGCGGTTTTCGTCGAGACTTCGGTTGCCGATAAAAATGTCCGCGCCTTGGTGGAAGGTGCAAATGCACGCGGACATGGGGTGCGAATCGGTGGTGCGTTGTTCTCCGATGCGATGGGCCAAGTCGGCACTTACGAGGGGACCTACATCGGTATGATCGATAGCAATATTACCACGATCACTCGCGCTCTGGGAGGCGAGGCTCCTGAGTTGGGCATGCAGGGCAAATTAACTGGAGTGGCGCACTAATTATGCGGCTATATGCCGAGCGCAGCGACACTCAGCCAAAGGGCGAAGCCAAGGGCAGCAAGAATCATTAAATAAGTAAAATGGGTGCAATCACATCGATCATTTGAAAGGGTTCATTAAAAGCTCTACTTACTCTATATTATTTAAAACTTGTTGTGTCTATTCGCGGCAATAAAAATTAATTCTTATGAACCCAGTGTCGAAACCAACCATACCGCTATTACCGAAGATCGCAGAGCAGAAATCGCTGCCGCTGGTGATCCGGGATTTGACGGTGGCATATCATCGCAAGCCTGTGGTGTGGGACATTGATTTAGATATTCCTACTGGAAAGCTGGTTAGTGTCGTTGGGCCGAACGGTGCGGGTAAGAGTACTTTGATTAAAGCGTGTCTCGATTTAATTCCGCGCACCTCGGGCGAGGTGTCGATCTTTGGCGAGTCGTATGGCAAGGCGCGCAAGCGCGTCGGTTATGTGCCGCAGCGTGAGAGTGTGGACTGGGATTTTCCGGTCAGTGCGCTTGATGTGGTGGCAATGGGGACTTACGGCAAGCTCGGTTGGTTTCGGCGGGTGGATAAGCGCTCAAAGGCATTGGCACTGCAAGCATTGGACCGTGTCGGGTTAGCGGACTATGCGCATCGTCAAATCAGCCAGCTTTCGGGCGGGCAGCAACAGCGTACTTTCCTTGCCCGTGCTTTGGTGCAGGATGCGGATATTTATTTTATGGATGAGCCGTTTGCCGCGGTCGATGCCGCGACTGAGCGAGCCATTGTTGAGCTGTTGAAGGAACTCCAGCAACGTGGAAAAACCTGCTTGGTGGTGCACCACGATTTGGCCACGGTGCCTCAATATTTTGATTGGACGGTGTTGTTAAACATGCGCGTCGTCGCGTCGGGGCCAACCAAGGATGTTTTTACTCAAGAGAATCTTCGTAAAACCTATGGTGGCAAACTCTCACTTTTGAGCGAAGCAGCCGAGAAGCTGGCGAAGTCCTTGTAGGGCTATGATGGGCTATTTGATTTGTCCTGTGGAGGGAAACGCTCCGTCGTTTCTACCGATGCCTGTCGCAATTGCGCTGAACAACGCGGCAATGACGGAGCATTGCCCTCCATTTTTTCACGCCTCACCCCTCACTACCACTCTTTACTAATCGCATGTTCGAACTTTCAGAGATCCTCGATGTCCTGTTGCTGCGTAATTACAATACGCGGCTGGTGGTGATTTGCACCATGTTATTGGGCTGTGCGTGCGGACTGATGGGTGGATTCTTGTTATTGCGTAAGCGCTCCTTGATGGGGGATACCCTTTCACATGCGACATTACCAGGTGTGTGCCTTGCTTTCTTTGTTGGCGTGATGCTAGGTGGGCAGGGTAAGTCGTTGCCGCTATTATTGCTCGGAGCTACGCTGACTGGAGTGTTGGGCTGCGCGACGGTTTTGTTTATTCGTAATCACTCGCGCATTAAGGACGATGCGGCGATGGGGATTGTGCTGAGTGTCTTCTTTGGGGCGGGTGTCGTATTATTGACGATGGTAACGAAGATGCCAGACGGCGCAGCGGCTGGTTTGGAATCATTTATTTATGGTAAGACTGCGTCGATGGTATTGAGCGATTTTAGGCTGTTAATGGTCGTGACTGCCTGTGTGCTGTTGCTTTCGGTCTTACTTTTTAAGGAATTGCGCCTGCTTTGTTTCGATGAAGTCTATGCGGCGGCGCAGGGCTGGCCAGTTAAGTGGCTTGATGGACTGCTCCTTGCATTGGTCACGGCGGTGACTGTCGCTGGTTTGCAAGCAGTGGGCTTAATTCTGATTATTGCTTTTTTGATCACGCCAGCAGCGGCTGCGCGATTTTGGACGGACCGTCTGGACCAGATGTTATTTCTCTCTGCGGTGCTCGGTGGTGTCAGCGGCTGGCTGGGCGCGAGTGTGAGCGCGTTGATTCCAAACATGCCTGCGGGTGCGTTGATCGTATTAGTGGCAGCGACGCTGTTTCTATTCAGTATGCTGTTTGGCAACGAGCGAGGTGTGCTGGTGCGCTTTATGCGTCAGTCGAATTTGAAGCGAAGTGTTGGCCGTCAACATTTACTCCGTGCCTTGTATGAAATTTTGGAAGCCGATGGTCCGCGCATGAATGGGGTGAGTATTCGCGCGGTGCCGTTTCGTCAGCTGCGCGGCCGGCGCACCTGGACTGATCGGCAATTGCGGCATTGCTTGAGGCGCGCCTATCATCAGGGATTGATCGATGCGGTGTGTAAAGATGATGCGATCTTGTTGACTGAGGCGGGGCTGGAGGCTGCGGCACAGGTCACGCGTAATCACCGCCTGTGGGAACTATATTTGATCGAATATGCCGATGTGGCAACCAGCCGAGTCGATCGAGATGCGGATGAGGTCGAGCATGTGCTGGGCGAAAACTTGGTAGCGCTGCTTGAGGCGAAGTTAATCAAATTGCGCACTGCGAGTGGCCTCGAAGTGCCTGCGAGTCCACACCCCATCACGCCTGGAGACTAGTGGAGAATTAGGAATTAGGACGGAGGCCTTGCGGAGCCATTAAAAATAAATTTTTTTATCACTATGTTTATTCACTTGCCGAAAGGGCACCCAGTTAAGTCACCCCTGCGGGGCAAACCGCAGACGGGTTACCATCTCCGCGCTACTCGCGCTTGGTCACTCTCACCCTCACTAGGCGCGCATCGCCTTACTCTAACTGCGTAGCAATGACTTGGTATTCAATCGATACATGGATCGTGGTTGTCGGCATTTTGGCGGCGGTTTCGTGCGCGCTTTTAGGCAACTTCTTGGTGTTGCGTAAAATGAGTATGATGGGCGATGCGATAAGCCATGCGGTGCTGCCGGGCTTGGCGATTGCATTCTTAATTACGGGGGCGCGTGCGAGTTTTACGATGTTCATCGGTGCGGCGCTAGTGGGCGTATTAACGGCTGTTTTCACTCAGTGGGTGAGCCGTTTTGGCAAGGTCGACGAAGGTGCATCGATGGGCATCGTCTTTACCACGTTGTTTGCGCTGGGGTTGTTGCTGATCGTGCAAGCCGCGGATCATGTTGATCTCGATGCGAGCTGTGTGTTGTATGGTGCGATTGAGTTGACGCCGCTCGATGTCGTCTGGCGACCGCAAGTGTTTGGCTCCGTCTGGGAAGTGCCCCGTGCGGTGATCTTTTTGGCGCCAGTGTGTGTGCTCAACTTGTTGTTTGTGGTGTTGTTTTTTAAAGAATTGCGCATCTCATCCTTTGATTCGGAACTCGCCACAACGATGGGGATCAGTGCCAATTTAATCCATTATATGCTGATGACTTTGGTCGCGATCACGACGGTGGCGGCGTTTGAAGCGGTCGGTAGTATCATCGTCATCGCGATGTTGATTGTGCCGGCGGCGGCCGCGCATTTATTAACCGATCGACTAGATATGATGGTAATTATCAGTGCCATATTAGCAGCTATTGCGGCAGTGCTTGGGCATGTGTCGGCGATTCTGCTACCGGGCTGGCTGGGCTTCGATCCTGCGCTGGTCGATGCGACTTCGACTTCTGGTATGATGGCAGTGATGGCGGGCGTGATCTTTGCGGTCGTACTTTTTTGTGCGCCACGGCACGGGATTTTAGTGAAGAAGTTTGGTCAGTTGGATGTGGTTGCGGATTCTTAGAATACGATTGCTTAACTGCTTTTCTGCGTCGCCTTGAGCTGTTTTCTTTGCAACTTAACATGATGGAATTTGCCGAATACGAAGATGCATTGATTTTAACTGCTGAAGAAGCACGTGTGCTGGGTTGTTTGATGGAGAAGGCCGTGACGACGCCGGATGCGTATCCGCTTAGTTTTAATGGGCTGGTGATGGCTTGTAATCAAAAAACCAACCGGGATCCGGTGGTTAGTTATGACGAAGATATTGTCGCCGAGGCGGTGGAAGGGCTGCGTGGGAAGCATTTACTGTATCGTGTTGATGGTGCGGGCTCACGGGTGCAGAAGTATAAGCATCGGATCGATGAGCGATTGAGGCTAATGCCACCTAGTCTGGCGTTGTTGACCGTACTGTTGCTGCGTGGCGCACAAACTTCAGGAGAGCTGCGTACGCGCTCTGAGCGAATGTACTCGTTTGTGAATGGCGAGGCGGTCGAGGCTGAGATCGCGGAGACTGCGGAAGATGTTGAGATCCCGCTATGGCGTCGATTTGAACGGGCACCTGGTCAGAAAGAAGCACGCTATATGCATTTGTTTTTTGGTGCAGATTCGGAGCCTGAAGCGAGCGTGTCTGTGCCTGCGGTTGCCGCCCCTGCGGTCGAAGCGGTGCAACAGCGCAATGATCGGATTGGTCAACTCGAAGAGCGAGTGGAACTACTAGGAACTGAATTGGCCGAGTTGCGTGCGACCTTTGCTGAGTTTCGTAAGCAATTTGAGTAATAAGAGCAGGGGGACTGCGCTTAGGAGACGAGACACTTTTGTCCCCGCTCATCAACCACTTGATTATTGATTAGGTTATTCTGACATCTATTGCGCAGCTAAATACTGGAGGGAAATGCTCCGTCATTTCCATGCGTAGTCTTCCGGTTTGGTCTGGAATCTAGGTGGAAACGACGGAGCGTTTCCCTCCAAGAATTAAGTTTGATTCGACTATTCTGACATCTATTGAGCAGCTGAATGCTGGAGGAAAATGCTCCGTCATTTCCATGCGTAGTCTTCCGGTTTGGTCTGGAATCTAGGTGGAAACGACGGAGCGTTTCCCTCCAAGAATCAAGTTTGAACATCCTAAATGTGGATTGTTGCC